>Ga0315284_10002766_pt1 | contig 25006 bp, 5 predicted proteins | sample YL17G09_16_MG_FD_203696 | JGI IMG/M metagenome (GOLD analysis project Ga0315284, IMG submission 203696) | Sediment microbial communities from Yellowstone Lake, YNP, Wyoming, USA - YL17G09_16 | ecosystem: Environmental > Aquatic > Freshwater > Lake > Sediment | place: USA: Wyoming | collected...
CGCGCGCAGCGATATGTGGGCGATGACCAAGCTCGGCGCCGAGGTCACGTTCGTCGGCCCGCCCACGCTGATGCCCGCCGAAGTCGGCCGGCTGCCTGTGAAGGTCAGCTACTCGCTCGACAAGGTGATCGAGGAAGTGGACGTGGTGAACATGCTTCGCATCCAGTTCGAGCGGCTGGGCGGCAACCCCTTCCCCTCCATCCGCGAATACTCGCACTACTTCGGCCTCACGGTGGAGCGGATGAAGCGGGCCAAGCCGGACATCCTCGTCATGCACCCCGGCCCCATCAACCGCGGCCTGGAAATGGAAAGCGAAGTCGCCGACGGCCGCAACAGCGTCATCCTCCAGCAAGTCACCAACGGCTTAGCCGTCCGAATGGCCGTCCTCTTCCTGGTCAACCAAGCCGCCGCCGAAACCCCCGCCTGACAAGACACAAGCGTACAAACAGCTAAGTTCCGAGAACAGCCGAGCGTCTCTTGCCCCACTCGAACCGGGGTCGCTGTGCGCTATGCGCAAACAACTACTCTCAGTGATCCAACTGAAGGCGTCTGAATTCCCCGCAAGCGTCTAACAGCGACGGTGGCGCGCCTGGCCTGAACTTCCTTTGGCGGCACATCTCGTCGAGGCGTTCGACATCCTGCTGGCATCTGCTTTGGCAGTCGTATTTCGGATAGACTGTCTGTTCATCAACGGTCTCGCCTCGCAGGTACGCCAGCCATGTCTCAATGTTTCGCTTGGGGACTACAAAACAGACCTGTTCATCCTGCCCTCGGAATGGAACGCCTCTGTCGGTGCAGACCGTCACCAGAGACTTCATACGATCTTCAACGGATAGCTTGTCGGCATCCGTGCACACGACAAGGCAAATGGCACAACGATTGCTCTGTGAGCGATAGACGGTCAGCTGATGGGGAAATTCTTCGCGAACAAACTGCTCTCCTGACCCACGGCCGGCCCGCGGCTTCTCAACACGAAGATCACGCATTTGCCAACCTCTGAGCAAAAGGAACCTGCGAACGAAACACTCCTGCTGCAGGTCTTCGCAAAGGATGACGACTTGAACGCCGCCAGTGCTCACTTTTCCCACCCCCGCGCGATAGTCTCAGACGTCTTCAATCCCTCGACCTGAGCCTTTGGCTTGTCACTGACACGGGTCGGACCAACGGAGTCCCGTTCAAACCATCGCCCTCCTGAACCTGCCAGGTAGTCGATGACCTCCGGATGGTGCGAGATCAACACGACCTGCTCTATGCTCTCGCCAACGCTGGCTGCTAGAAGCGCCAACCACGGCTGAATCTCACGCAGGTCGACGTAGTTGTCGGGCTCATCCAGAAACAGATGTAGACCCTCATTGGCGAGGCCAAACGCCGTCGTGTAGAGAACGACGAGTTCACGCTGACCGTCAGACAACTCGCTGAAGTCGAAGGAGATGGCCTTCTTGCCCTTCTCAGAAGGCCGCTGAAAGAGCGCCTTCAACACACGAGTGTTCTCTCCTGCCTCCTTCAAGCTGAACGAAGTGAATCCCGGGAGGATTTTCGAGAGTTCCCGGTAGACGCTGAAGACCCCATCCTGGTGTTCCTGCAACAGCCAGCGATACCAGGATACGAAGTTCTCCATGTGTCCTGACAGGACATCCTCTTCCTCGCGGCTCTCGTTCAACATGAGCGGTGGGCAGGGCGCGGCAATGATGAGCCTTTTCAACTCCCGACGAAATGTCGTTAGGTTCTTGTTGTCGGGACGCTCGGGAAGTGAACCGACCCCCGACTGCGACCAGTCGAACGGATACCGAGGACCGGGCTGGAAATCGTCGTGGTAAAGCTGGGCTGTCGCTTCGCTTCCTTCGACATTGAGTTCGAATAGCGGCAGGCCGTCCATCAGCAACTTTTCACAACCGATACGCACGCGGCGAAGGTCTTCGGCGTGTTCCACATCGAGCGAATAGGTGTACGCTGCATTGCGCACTTGTAGATCCAATTCGAAACGTTGCCGTCCGGAACTCTGCCATCGCGTCAAATCCTGCGGTGGAAAGACGGTGTTCAACCGGGCTCTATCGGTCACGAACCGCTGGAGGCGTTGAAGAACGTCGAAAACCGTCGTCTTGCCACTTCCGTTGTCTCCCAGTAAGAGGTTCAGCCCATTCAACCGCAATTCAAAATTGACTAAACATCGGAAGTTGTCTATGTATATTCTACTCAGCATAGCCTACTACCTCCACTGGGCTGTCACGCACGCACAACAGACGCAGACATGATTATGACACGAAAGAGCGAACCCTGCAAGCAGGATTTTGGACACGCCGGGGGAGATTGAGGGTCGCGCCTACGCATTCTTCATTCTCCGCATGCTGTGGGGCCTTCAAACCAAGACTCTGTCTCAGAAAGCCCAACGGGCCCGGGCCACCGGTGCCATTGTAGAACCAAGCTGGTGCAGAAGCAAATGCCCTCTCCGGGGACTTACGGGGCCGGGCTTGCGATTGCGTGGGACGCCAATTCCTGTCGAACACGCGTGATCGTGGCGGCAAGTTCTGCCGCGTAATCGTCCTTCACCACGTCGATGGCCGAGTTCACAATCTCCTTCATCAAATCCGCCGGGATGTCCACGATGATCCCTTGCTCGGCGGCCAGAAGCATCTTGGCCAGTCCGGCCCCCTGTTCCGACAAGGCGTCGATCGCGTTGTCCTGAGATAGTGCGGTTCCGTACGATTCCATCTGCCGCTTGAACTCGCTCTCGGCGGCGATGATGAGCGGTGCTGCCACGGCCTCTATTGTTCCTGTCGTCGCGGCGATATCCGTCGCGTAGGCTTTGCTGAGCAGGATCGGAGCAGACCACCCTCTGGTGCGTGCGGCCAATACCAGACGCTCGCCGATGTCAGGGTCCTGGTTCTGGGCGACGAGCAGGTCGATGGCCGTCTCTATCGCGCTGTCCGCCACGAGGGGCAGCACCTCATCGACCACTGCGTCTGGATTGGGCACACCGCTGAAGAGAAGGAAAAGCCTGACCTTGGGCTCCAGAATCACGGCCAACTCGTCGCGTTTGCCGATCACGTAGCCGTTGTCCGGATGGGTTGTCGAGCTGACATGGGCGGTCCGATCCGCGCCCCACACCTCATTATGACTCGCGAACCCGTAGGCAAGGGCCTTGTCGTTTGGGGAGTCGGCCTTCTCCACCAGCTTCATGAATTCGTAATGCGTTCGCGTCCACAACTGGGCTTGGCAAGGGTCACCGAACGCCACGTTGAACACGTCCGGCAGGAGGGCACCGTATATCTCCTGGAGACTGGCAGGTCCCTGTTTGTCACCCACTTCACGGGCGATATACGCATGGGTCGCCGAACCCCAGCCATACAGGGGCGCGGGCACGCTCCACAGGAGCGTGAGGACAGCCCCGACGAAAAGTGCATGTCTGCTCATCTTCCACCTCCACTACTCAAAGCGTTCTTTTATTTAGGAAGTGCCGTACCGGTCTTTTGAAATGCCTCGGACACAGAGAGTACCCTACTCCACGAACAAAGGACCATCCTTGATTAGACCAGATCGGCCGGTCCGTGTCAATGGTTGCTGATCGTGGTAATCGGGTCGCGTAGTGTCTTGACTTGGCGATGCGGGGCTGTATACTGTCGGGACGATTCTGTGTGGCACTTTCAAAAGAGAGGTCATAATGCAGCTTGTATCGAGAAAATCCCGGCTTAAAGGAACTGTGGCGATCCCCGCGTCGAAGTCGCATACGATTCGTGCCGTCGCGATTGCCTCGTTGGCCAACGGCCAGAGTATCATCCGCGAGCCGCTCTGGTCCGGCGATACGGAGGCGGCCGTCCTGTGCTATGGGGCTTTCGGTGCCAAGATCGACCGGAGCAATCCCGCCGCCTGGAAGGTGGATGGCATCGGCGGCCGGGTCGTGCCTCCCCAGCAGACGATTGACGTACTCAATTCCGGCACGACCCTTCGCATGGCGATGGGCTCTGCTGCCTTAGCCGAGCCGGGGCAGGTGACGAGCTTCACAGGCGACGAGCAGATCCAGAGCCGGCCGATCGCCCCGCTCATGCAGTCCCTGGAGGAGCTCGGGGCTAGGTGCGTCAGCGTGAACAACAACGGCAAAGCCCCGGTCAACGTCTGGGGCAAGCTCAAAGGCGGGCGGACCTCCATCGAGGCGTTCACGAGCCAGTACCTGTCCAGCCTGCTGTTGTGCACGCCCCTGGCGCCGGCCGATACCGGTATCGACGTGACTCTGCTCAACGAGCCAGGCTACGTCCAGATGACGCTCGACTGGCTCGACAAGCAAGGGATCAAGTACGAGCATGACGGGCTGCGCCGGTTCCACATGCGGGGCAACCAGAGCTACAAGCCATACGACCTGCCCGTGCCGGCCGATTTCTCCAGCGCCACGTTCTTCCTCTGCGCCGCCGCGATGTTCGGCGATGGGGTCACTTTGAAAGGCCTGGATTTTTCCGACAGCCAGCCGGACAAGAAGGTCGTCGATTACCTCCGCGCGATGGGCGCCGATATCACCACGTCGCCCGACAGCATCACGGTAAAGGCCGCGACTCTCAAGGGCGTGACGATCGACATGAACGAGACCCCTGACGCCCTGCCGGCGATGGCCGTCACGGCGACCTTCGCAGAGGGCACGACCAAGCTCATCAACGTTCCGCAGGCCCGGTCCAAGGAGACCGACCGGATCAAGTGCATGGCGCAAGAGCTGACGAAAATGGGCGGCAAGGTCGAGGAGCTGGCCGACGGCCTCGTCGTGCATCACAGCAAGCTCAAGGCCGCTCACCTGGACGGCCGGGCCGATCATCGAATCGTCATGGCGCTGTCGCTGGCCGCCATGGGATTGAAGGAGCCGTGCAAGATCGAGACGGCCGAGGCGATCAAAGTCACTTTCCCTGAATTCGTGACGCTCATGCAATCCCTCGGCGCCGATATGAAACTGATTGTGGATTGATGATTTCGGATTGCGGATTAGCGCCACAGCTCGAATCCGCAATCCACAATCCGAAATCCGAAATCGTTTGAAAGGGTATGTCAAATGCTTGGATGCCACCTTGGGCGTTTGTTTCAGGTCACGATAGCGGGCGGGTCGTATCAGGAGGGGCTCACGAGCGTTCTCCAGGGCGTGCCGCCGGGAATCCTGCTGACGGAGCAGGAGATTTACGGGGATCTGCTGCTGAGGAAGCCGGGGGCCGATGAGCTGTCGAGCCCGCGCAAGGAGCCCGACCTGCCGATCATCTACACGGGCCTCAATGCGGCCGACACCATCGAGAACGCGGGCAATGTGAACCATACGAACGGGACGCCGCTGACCATCCTGATCCCGAACCTGGACCGCCATTTCGTGCACATCAAGCAATACCAGGACACGAACCGCACGCCCCGGCCCGGTCACGCTTCCTACGCGAGCTTCGTGAAGTACGGCCCGGACGACGACGCCATCGGCGCAGGCTTCTTCAGCGGCCGGTACACCTCCACCATCGTGGCCGCCGGATACGTGGCCAAGAAGGTGCTCAGGAAGTGCGGCATCGAGGTCTTCGCCTACGCGAAGGAGATCGCGGGCGTGCGATGCCCCGACATGCCGCACGAGAAGGCGCTGCAGCGCACCAATGCCTACAAGACAATGCGGCACGACCTCGATCCCTTCTACCAGGAGCTCTACGTCAAGGGCCGCATCCACATGGGCATGCGGTTCCTGGAGAAGGCCGTCGTGCTAGCCCAGGTGGAGAAGGAGATCGACATTATCCGCGACAAGGCCCCGAAACCGGCGCCGGAGCAGGTCCGCGACAAGTACAACGTCCATCCCGTCCTGAACTGCCCGGATATCGACGCCGCACAGGCGATGGTCGAGGCATGCAACCGCATCTGCGCGACGGGCGATTCGGCAGGCGGGGTCGTCGAGGTCGTGGTGCTCGGAGTCCCGACGGGCCTGGGCGAACCCATGTTCTACAAGCTCGACGCCGAGCTGGGAAGGATGCTGGGCATCGGGGCCGTCAAAGGCGTCGAGGTCGGCGCCGGGTTCGCCGTCAAGGACATGACGGGCTACCAGGACAACGACCAGATGTACGCGAAGGACGGCAAGGTGGTCTTCCAATCGAACAATGCGGGCGGCATCACGGGCGGCCTGGCGACCGGGCAGCCCATCATCGTCCGCCTGACCGTCAAGCCCACGCCGACCATCGCCAGGCCGCAGCACACGATCGACAAGTACACGCTGGAGAACAAGGATCTGGCCGCCATCACGCGGCGCGACCCGACCATCGTCGCCCGCGTCTGGCCCGTCGCCGAGAACTATACGGCCATGGTGATCCTGGACCACCTGATGATGCACTACGGCTATCAGGCGATCAAAGACCGCATGGCGTAGAACCGCGACTCACGCCAGGCCATCGGCAAGCTTGCGCTGGCCGCTGCCACCCGTCGCGGCCGCCGGCCGTGACTGTCGGTTCGCTACGGTGTGCTTCCTTTGCGCAAAAACCTGGCCCCGGATCAGTTCGGGGCCAAGTCAAAAGTCCCTGTATCAAACCGCCGACGGCGCAGACTACGGAACGGGGGTACCGGTGACACCAGCACCCAGAGCAGGCTGATTCGGCCGCTCCTTTTGCGGCTGGACCTCAGACCATCCGGTCCTGTTGTTGGTGGCATCGCGCGTCTGGACACGCCAAGTCCAACCGCGTCCCTTGTTGTTCCCGATCTTTGTGCGGAAGATCGGCTGATCGATCCAACCGCTGCTATAGCGCTCATCCGAGCACTCGAAGAAGTACTGAACGAGGCCGCCGCTGTTGTCGGTGGCCGGCAAGGCCGCCATCTCGACCCACCAGTCGCGCGTGGGATCACCGAACCCGTTGTACTCTCGCGGCAGGCCGTTGGGGTCCCACTGTGCCGGGTTTGGCGTCGGCGCGATGGTGTCCGGCCCAGCCTGAGTCACGCCGCACAACCAAGCGGACCAGCCGGTCTCATTCAGCGAGGCCGACATATCTCTGGCCTTGACGCGGTAGCAGTACTGCGTGTTCGGATCAAGGTTCGGATCCGTGTAAACCGTCGTTCTGATCCAGCCGCTGTCGCGGCCGCCCGGTGTGTTCACGTCGTCCACGTCGAAGTAGTATTCCACGCCGTTCGGATCGAAGGACTCGGAGGCCGTCACGACGAGCGACCTGACCGCATTCGGGTCCACGACCACGCTGAGGATGCGAGGTGCCGGCGCCGGCGGGGTCTTGTCCTGCTTGCCCGCGTAGCGAACGATGGACCACTTCGTCTCATTGCCCAGAGCGTCGCGGGCCTTCACGCGATATCCGTACTCCAGGCCGGGTTTCAGGCCCGTATCCGTGTAGATAGGCTTGCTCTGCCACTGGCCGTCGTGACACTCGCCGTAGACGCAATCGAAGAGGTACTGGACATCCCAGCCCCAGCCATCGATGACTTCCTTCGCGCTCATGGTCGCCCCGGCGCCGCCCGCGGTGATCTGGGGCACGAGGTCCCACTCAGGCGGGTTCGGCACAGGCGGGGCGGTGTCTTTCACCAACCAGCAGTCGGCGAAGACGGCCAGGTCGATGGCATCCACCTTGGAGTCGAACGTGAAGTCGGCGCCCTTGCACCAGCTATTGGTTTCCTTGCAACCCTCGTCGAGCCATCGGAGTGCGAACTTCGCGAAGTCGTCGAACCGGATGGCTCCGTCGCGCACGAGGTCGCAGACCCGGCACGGCTCGAGGAACCGATAGTGGAAACCGATATCGACAATGCCGGTGTCCGGCGCGTTGTCCGTTCGCGTTGTGTATTGCGACATCCCGACGCCGCCGGCCGAGGCGCTGCCGATGTCAACACACGGGCTCTGGCGCACCTGTCCGAGGCCGGCATACAGTTGCTCCAGGTAGAAGTCGCCCAGCGGGCCGCGAGTGAACAGCGGGTCCTGGTGGATGACGCCCTTGCCGTACTGGAACTGGCAGCCGTCGCTGACCCAGACATCGTTTGGTCCGGTCAGGATATCGCTGTAGGAGACCTTGAGCTTGCCGCAGCGCCGATCTTGGCCGAAGACGCTGCCCACCGCCATCTCGGTGCCTGACCTGGCATAGTTCTGCCACAGGATCGAGTCGATGATGGTGCATTCGCTCTCGTAGCTGCAGAAGACGGCGCCGCCGAGACCGCTGATGTTGGGCTCATTGGCCACCCCCGGCGACGCATTGCCGACAAACGTGCAGTTCCGCACGGTCGGCGTCGCGTACCACACTGACGTCAAACCACCGCCATCACGGAAGGCAAGGTTGTTGACGATCAGGCAGTTGTCGACCGTCATGGCGTTCTCGCCGCGCAGGTAGATGCCGCCGCCTGAACCGAGCGAGGTGTTGCCCGCGACGTTGCAGTCGAGGATCTGGGCGTCCGCTGACAGGCAGAAAATGCCGCCGCCTGCCGGCGTAACCGTATTGTCTGTCGCGTCGTTGGCGTCGTCAGCGGCATCATTATTCCGGATATCGCAGTGCTCGATCCGGATCGAGCCGCCCACGCCCGCCACACCGGCGCCCCGCAGCGCTGTATTCGATGCGATGTTGCAGTCCGCGACCGTGGCCACAGCGTCGGCAATGTAGAGTCCGCCGCCGGTGTCCGCCAGGTTGTCCACGAAGTTGCAGTCGATGATTTCAACGAGCGCGCTGCCTTCGGCGCAGACGCCGCCGCCGTAGCCGATATACGGGTCCAAACGATGGTTCGGATCGGTGCCGGCGGTGGACACCGAGGTGATGTTGTCCTCGAACGTGCAGCCCAGGAACTTCACCCGGGTATCGCTACCACAGTACACGCCGGCGCCAAAGCTGGGCATTTCGAAGGGCAGCAGGGGTTCCCAGGTCCTTCCGCCTGGACCAATCGTACCACCCTGGCCGCTCATGCCGCCGACGACGCGGTTGCCGCGGATTTCGCAATGCTCGAAGACGACGTTGCTGTGGATATCGCAGAATGCGCCGCCGCCGTAACCCGAATACCAGCGATAGTCGCCGATGTACGAGGTCTTCGAGATCGCCTCCTGGTAGGCATTCGGGTCCCTGATGAGGCTCGTCGCCGAAGATGTCACAGTGCCGCCCACGGTGATCCAGCCCTGGGACAGATACGCCCAGTAGCTGGCAAAGTCCCAGTCCCAGACTTCCCAGAGATTCCCGGCCTCAGACTCCATGCCAAGGCCCACCGAGTTGATATTGTACGCGCCTGTGGTGCTCCAGTTGCCGCCGTAGTTACCGGTGCCGCCGTTGGCGGCATAGTTGCCGCCGTCGCCGCCGTTGCCGCCGCTGGCCCGGTTGTTCTCGATACGGCAATTGACAAATCGCGGGCCGCTGTACGGGGCACAGTACACGCCGGCGCCGTGCGCCCAGCCACCCCAGCCGCCGCGACCGGCATTATTGTTGTCGTCGGCACCGACGCCGTTGCCGCCGTCGCCGGCCTCGACGATGTTGTTTCTGATGAGGCAGTTCTTGATCTGCGGGCGTGCATCGGCCATCACGAGGATGCCGGCGCCCTCCAGAGGCGCGCCGTCTTCGCCGTTGGGATGACCCTGGTCGCGATCGCCATCGTCCCCGTCGCCGCCCCGTCCGCCGCAATTCTGGATGGTGAAGCCGTTGAACACGGTGCTGGCATCGGCGTTGGACGTGAAGACCACACCAAGATTGGTCCAGTTGTTCGTTCCCAGGTAGCCATCGATAATCGTCGACTCGACACAGCACGGGTCGTGCGGCGCCCTCGACGTGACGGTGATCGACTTATCAATGAGCAGCGCCTGAGCATTGTAGCCGCCGAAGTAGCGGCCCGGATCCACGATGACCGTATCGCCTTCACGGGCAGCATTCACCGCCGCCTGGATCGTCAGATACGAGCCCACACCCACGTTGAGCGTTCGGGCCACTTTCTCCTCGAAGTAAACGACCACAACCTTGTCAGTATTCATGCTGATGATGTTCTGTTTGGCCGTGCTGGCGTCGGCGTCCGTGCCCTGCCACTTGAACAGACGATAGCCTGACTCAGGTACGGCATTGATGTCAACGACCGTGCCGGGCGAGAGATAGGCCACCACCGGAGGCTTGCCCGGCTCGACCGTGTAAATCTTCCTCGCATAGGCGTTGGGATCGTTGATGTCGGTGATATCGGTGAAATCAGGATAGTAGCCAAACGTCGCCTGTCCATTGCCGACCACGGTCACCGTCAGCTTGTAGCGGATGGGCGGACCGACATAGAACAGATAGTGATAGCCCATATCCGCGAAGCCGCTATCCGGCAAGCTCCGGATGTTCGTCGTGATCTGACCCAGGGCATAGGTATCCTGCAGGTTCTGGAGCACGAACTGCTCGCCGGCATCGATGCACGGGCTTTGCTGAGACTGGCCGCCCATGGCCTGGCTGAGGTAGAACTGGCCCGTCGGGCCGCCGATCCAGAGCGGATCGCTGTTGATGTTGCTGTCGCCGTCGTCGCCGTTCTCAATGTCCGAGAAGGTGGCGTCGCATCCGTAGAGGTCGTCGCCCTGCCCGTTCAAATCGCCCCACCGGCCGTAGAGGGGATCCACGGACAGTGAGCCGTTTCGGCCGATGATGCAATCGGTGATCACCGGGTCCGAATCGCGGCAGGTGACACCGCCCTTGGGCAGATCGTCGCCGGTATCGCCGCCGGTCACATTATAGTAGCCCAGACCGTAGTTGTACGCGATCGTGCACAGGGTGATCGTGGCATCGGAATCGCGCAGGAAGATGGAGCCGCCGATGTCCCCCGACCGGTTGAGTGTGATCAGGCAGTCGATGATCGCGGCGGTCGCCCCGTTTTCGCCGTAGAAGCCGCCACCGTAGCCGTCGGCAACGTTCCCGCTGATCCAGGTGCTCTTGATGATTGGCGAGCCGTTGGTGCAATAGATGCCGCCGCCGTTGCCGGAGACCTGGCTGTTGAGGATCCTGCAGTTGTCGATGGTCGGCGAAGCGGCATCGATGAGGATGGCGCCGCCGTTCTCGGCACGGCCATTCCTGATAGTCAGGCCGCGGATGATATAGTTCGGGTCCTCGTTGCTGTCGAAGACGAAGCCGCGTCCGAGGCCCAGGGCATCGATGATGCAATCGTTCGGCCCGTTCTCGCTGCGGATCGTCAGCCACCGGACCTCATTGACGTCGAGGCCGGCCCGCATGTTCACGTTGTAGTTGCCCGAGCCGCTGTAGACGCCATCGGACAGAACGATCAGGTTGTTGGGTCCGGCCGCATCGATCGCCGACTGAATGGTCAGGAACGGACTGCGACGGTCCAGAAGGCCGAACTCGTTGTAGAGGTTGATGACGTTCTGGCCGATCCGCCCAAACTCCACGGCGACCTGTACATCCGCGCCGTCAATCGTCACGGTGTTGTTCGGCTCACGCGATAGGTCGTTGTCGGTCCCGATCCATTGCCGTACCCGGTAATTCGGGTCGGGGATCGCCGTCAACTGGATCTTCTTGCCGTCGTAGAACTGCCCGCTGGCGGGTTCGAGCGTTCCGTGCGGTCCGTCGCCTCTGTCAATCACGATTCCCATGTAGTTGAACAGCTCCGCCGGTCCAAACTCGACGAAGACCTCAGTATCTTTCCTGACGGTGACGTCGTTCTCCGACTTGGTGGACTTGTCGTTGTCGGTGCCGACCCATCGCTTGACCTTGTATCCTTCGTCCGGCGTGGCGGTCAGGTGCACGGTTACGCTGCCGAAGCCCGGATAGACAGTGGCCACGGTTGGATCGACCGTGCCGTGGAATTCGCCCGTGTTGGGATCGGGCCGGACGGTCACGGTCAGGCGATACTGCACCAGGCCCTGAGCGTAATGATAGCCCATGTCCACGATGTTCGCGTCGCCAACGCCGTCGGTCCGCGTCGTGCGATCGGCCAGACCCTTCGCGCCTGCCGTGTCGCTGCCGACATCCACCGCCGGGCTCTGCTGAAGCTGTCCGGAGGCCGTCTGGCTCAGGTAGTAGCCCGCGATAAACAGCGGGTCCTCACTCATATTGTGGGTGCTGGGGTCCCACGTTTGCGTGACGGCATCCCAGCCAGGAAGCTTCGCCCCCGGATCGACGTGGATGGAGGGCGCGCCGCCGGCGATCAGGTTGATACTGGCCATGATGGCGTCCACGACGCCATTGGCGTCGGTGACCTGCAGCATCGGCCCGGCCGTACCGCCGGCCAGGTTCCGGAAGTATGCGGCGGTCACCAGGTCGTTGCCCACCTGAACGGGGAAGATCCGCTTGTTCGGGATCTGCGAAGCCATGTTCACGACATCCCGCATCGTCAGATTTGTGAACGGCTCAGGATCGTGCGGATACGCATCGCCCATCAGCAGGATCACACGATCCACTTCGCCCGGACGCCAGCTCTGTCCATCGGTACCCACCAGGGAGCTGCCTTCGATAGCCCGCGTCAAGGCGTAATACACCGCCTCCGGGAAATCGCCGCCGCCGGCGACCTGAATTGCGTTGATCGCCTGGATCGCCAGATCGGCGCTGTTGGTGAACGGCGTCCGAACGCGGAGCGGATAATCGGACGTCTCCCCATACGGGTCCTCGTTGAAATCTCTGAAGTCCACGACCGCCACCCGGTAGTCCGGCACGGTCCTAGCGATCTCATCCATGATGTCGGTCGCGGAGACCTTCACCGCGTTGATATCGTCGAACATGCTGCTGGTCGAATCGATGAGGAAGACCAGATCGAGAGGCTTGCGATCGGTTATGTTCGGGTCGAAATCAGGCCGAACGTCACTGTAGGTGACGCGGATCGTCGCCGGCCTGGCGCCATACTTGTAGCCGCCGGTGACCGCGATCTCGGAGCCCAGATAGTTGCTGTTGTTGCCCCAGAAGATCGAGTCGACAACGACGGTGTTGCTGTCATAGGAACCGGACAGACCGCCGCCATAGGCGACGCCGTAGGCGCCGGTCACGATGTTCTCCACGATCGTGCAGTTGGAGATAATCGGCTCGGTGTACCAGCCTGCTGCAATGCCGCCGCCGTCGCGGCCGGCACTGTTGCCCCTCACGAGACAGTTACGCAGGGTCGGCGCCACCGCTGTGCTCTGGTCGCTGCCGACAAAGTAGACGCCGCCGCCGGAGGCCACCGCGCGGTTCTCCTGGAAGACACTGTCGCGAATCAGCACGGGCGAGTTGATGCTGGCATATCCGCCGCCCCAACTGTAGATATCCGTGTAGTTCGGATCGAGGATCTGGTTCGGGTCGATCGTGCCGGTGAATGCCCGGTTCCGGGAGACCATCGTATCCTGAATCGTGCCGGTCCCATCCACAGAGTACAGACCGCCGCCGTGGTAGGCCGTGTTGTCTGCGACATTGCAGTCGATCATCGTGATCTTCGCTTTGGACCACCACAAACCGCCGCCGATGCAGGCATCGCTGTCCTCAATCGTGCAGCGGACGAAGGTAGCATGGGAATCGTCCTCGCAGGCGATGGAGCCGCCGTAACTGACATAGATGTCGTCCGGGACGGGAACCGTGTTCGAATCCGCTGAGTTCCCACGGAACAGGCAGCCGACGAACTCCGGATTGGAGCCCGTGCCGATGTACACCGCGCCGCCGAAGTTCTCGATGTTGAGGTTGCGGTTGGGTGTCGGCACAGTACTGCCGCCGATGCCGGACACGCCGCCGTACGTGTGGTTATCGGTGAAGTTGCAGTCGATGAACTTCGGCGAGCTGAAGTACTCACAATAGACGGCGCCGCCGTAGCCGCTGTACTTCCAGTACTTGTCGTAGAAGCCGGCCGTGCCATAGAAACCGGTGAGTCCCCTTGGATTGCCGTCTCGATCCAGGGGGCCCCAATACCAGCCGTCCCAGAGCATCGCGTTCGTGGCCAGCCACAGTTGCTCTATGGTCGGGGGCCACTCCCAGTTGCCGCCGCGGCCGCCTTGGGCACTGTTGCTGCCGTTGCCGCCGTTGCCGCCGTTGCCGCCCCGGGCATAGTTGCCAATAAAGGAGCAATGCTCAAAGGTCGGATCGCTCAGGAACCCGCAGTAGATGGCGCCACCGTACGCCCAGCCGGCCCAGCCGCCGTCAAAGCCCATCGGGTGCGTGTCCATGCCGCCATCACCGGGCGCGCCGTTTCCACCCGTCAATCCGCAGTTCTGGAACACGCAGTTGCGAATCGTCGGCGAGGCGTTGACGATCACCATGGCGCCACCCTCGACAGAACCGCCGTCGGGACCATCGACCGGGGGGCCGCCCGGGTTGGGAGGACTGCCTCCCCGCCAGCGGGAATCCCGGATCGTCAGCCCGTCGATCACCGTTTCCGGGCCCACGTTGGAGATGTAGAACGTGTAGCGGCTCAAGACGGTGCTCGTCACAATCCGCGAGTCATCGGGATTGCCGCCGGTGAGCGTAATATTCTTTCCATCGATCCGGATCAGGGGGAACGGGAAGGCCGGCTGATAGACACTGGACTTGATCAGCACGACATCGCCTTCATTGGCATCGTCGATCGCATGCTGGATCGTCGTGTACTCCGCGTCACTGCCGACCACGAGGGTGCGCGGCTGATCGAACTCGACCGTCACATACCGATCCGGTCCGATCACCACGGAGTTATTCTTGGCCTTGGAGGAATCATCGTTGGTCCCCGACCACTGCTTGATCCGCCACCCGGATTCAGGCGCTGCCGTCAGCGGCACCACCGTCCCGGCGTAGAACTCTCCACCGGTCGGACTAACCGTCCCGTGGCCGTCGACCAACACGACCGTCAGCTTGTACTTCGGCAGATTCGTATGATCCGGGGAGTGGTAGCCGAGATCCACGATGCCCGAGTCGGTAGTACCGTCCGTTCGCGTGGTCAGGTCCGCCAGATTGGCATCGGCGGCAAACCGGCTGCCCGCATCCACCGCGGGGCTGTCGCCGCCCTGCCCCGCGTCGGCCTGGCTGAGGTAGAACCTCCCGAGCGGTCCCTGGGCGAACAGCGGATCGGCGCTGACGTTCGTCACGTCCAGGTCAGGCCCGGCGAGCGTCTGCAACCGCTGCGTCTGCGTATTCAGGACGCCGAAGTCGCCGTCCGGATTGTTGTGAAACAGACTGTGCGTGACGCGTGAATTGGCGGAGTTCTCCTCGCCGATCGCGTATCTGGTGTTGCCTTGGAAAATGCAGTCGCTTACCGTCGCGTCGGAATCCCAATCGCAGAAGATCGCACCACCGAGTTTGTCGGCGGTGTTTGCGACGAACGTGCTGTTCGTGATGGTTGGCGTCGCGAACATCTCACAGGCGATCGCGCCACCTTCTCGCTGCGCCGAGTTGCCCGAGAACAGGCAGTTCCTGATCACGTGATCGACGTAGCCGCTGTAGAAGTTGATCGCGCCGCCGCCACCCTTTACGCCGCGGGCAGCATTATCTTCGAACGTGCAGTTCTCAAAGACGGCGTTTGCCGCCGCGCACACAACGCCGCCGCCCATATCCGTACCGGCGCCGACCTGGTACGCCTGGGTAATACCCGACTGACGCAGATAGTACAGACTGTACAGGCCCAGCGTACCCGTGATCGTCGTATCGATGCGCGTATCGATGCCGCTGCCTCCGACGGCGGTGTTGCGGCTGATGGCGCCGCCTTGCATGAGCAGTGAGCCGCACACCGCAAAGATACCGGCGCCATTCTTCGCCCTGTTACCGATGATGTACGTGTCGCTCAGCGTCCCGTTGATGTCTTCGAAGTGCAGGGCGCCGCCGTGGCCGTAAACGCCCTCGGTGGCATCGTTTCCACCAAAGCTCGATTTGCTGATCGCCACCTCCAGGACCACACGTGTGTTGGGATCGCCGGAATCGTAGTATGCGTCGAGCGCGCCGCCGTCCTCACTGGCCTTGTTCCCCGAGAACGAGCAGCTGAGGACCTTCATCGAGCTGCGGGTGCGAAGGGCACCGCCGCTGATCGTACAGCTATTGCCGTAGAAACCGCACTTGTACAGGTTCACATCGGTGCAGAATTGTCCAAGGTAAAGGCCGCCGCCCGAGTACTCGTATCCGCCTCCCATGTAGTAGGAGGTACCAACGACGTTCTCATTGCGGTTGAAGACGCACTCGTTGAAATCGACGACTGAGCTGCCCGCCACATAGACGGCGCCGCCCTTGTTCTCCGTGAATTCGCAGCCGTCGAGGTCGAGGGCAGTCCCCGGGCCTGCGTAGAGGGCCCCGCCGCGAGTGTACACGCGGGCCTCCATCTCCTCTTCGGTCAAAGCGTACAACTGCTGGATGTACGAGTAGGGGTACGCCTCGTATGCGGCGTTGTTCATGAACTGGCAATTGACAAACCGCGGATCGGCGTTCGTGTAATACACAGCGCCGCCCGCAATACCGCGCTGACTGATGACAGCGCCATCGAATCCATCGTCCGCCCCGTCAGGAGGAAAGTCAAATTCATCAGGAAGATCAGAGCCCGGCCCGGCGAGACCGCCGCGGCCCGCCACGCCCGTCAGGGCGAGGTTGTTGATGAACTTGCATTTCTCGAAATACGCCTCACTGCCGTTTTCACAGTAGACCGCGCCGCCCTTGCCGTCGCCGATCGACGCGCCGCCATCGCCGCCGTCGCTCTCCCAGCCGCTACCGTCATTCGGCGCGCTTCCGTTGCCGCCGTCGCCGCCGCAGCCGCCGCGAGCGATGTTGTTTTGGAACGTACAATTGAGAATCCTGGGCTCGCTGCCGCCCAGGCACGCGATGGCGCCGCCGTAACCTGTTCCAGTCGCATTACCGCCGGTGCCGCCCCAGTAGCCATTGATCGTGAGGGCGACGGGATACCCATCCAAACCGTCGCCTCCCTGGGCGCCGAGCACTGCACAATCCTCGATCACACAGTTCCGGATTGTCGGCGAGCTGCCGTTCTCGCATAGAATTGCGCCGCCGTAACCTATGCCGGTTACCGATGTGCCGCCAGGCATCTGCAAAGGCGAGTTGTCGGCCGGGAAGACCGGGAATGGGAAAGGAGGCGTCGGAACAGCGCCCGATACGCCGACGGTGCCGATCCAGTAACCATTTCGGATCGTCAGACCCTCGATGACGCACTCGGACGTCTCGCCACGATGGATATGGAATGCGCGTTTTCGCGTGAATCGCCCACCCTGGCAGTCGATGATCGTACTGGCCACCACAGCAGGATCGTTGGGATCGTTCGAGGTGATCCGGATGTTCTTCTTCTGCAGGTCGATCCCTTCCGGACTGGAAATGTAATGCACGCCCTCGCTGATGATGATCGTGGTATCGCCCGGACTGGCCGCCGTCACGGCATCCTCGATACTATCGTACTCTGCCGGCACGAGGATCTGCCGAGTCTTGTTCAGTTCGAACTCCACGGTGACGAACTTGAAGCTGCTGTCCATCGTCACGGAGTTCGTGTTGACGTTCCAGGCGGGATCGTTGTTGGTGCCGATCCACTGCTTGACGCGATAATCCGGGTCTGGATGCGCCACGAGCGTGACGACCTGGAACTCATGGTAGTTGCCGCCCATCGGCTCGACCGAGCCGCGTCCGCCGATCACCTGGATCACCAGTTGATATCGGCCCTCGCCCACATAGTGGAAGCCCATATCGACAGTGCCGACATCGCCGACCTTGTCCGTGCGGGTGGTGTGCTGATCCATGCCGAGACCGGCGGCGGATGCACTTCCGGCGTCCACGGCCGGGCTGGTCTGCGTCTGGCCGGCCGCCACCTGGCTGAGATAATAGGAGGCCGTAAAGAGTGGATCAGCCGCGATGTTCCCCTGGAGCCAATTCAAGGTGCGGCCCGCCTGGACAGAGATGCCGCTGCGGCCGCCCTGAATGTCGCTGTATTTTACGGTCAGCGCCGCCGGCCATTGCAGGTGGGTCGGATCGCTGGAGCTGCCGATCGCGGCCTGCCTGCCGACCCGTGCACTATTGTTCCAGAGAATGCTGTCCACCAGCGTGGTCTGACTGCTGTACGAGCAGAGCAGACCGCCGCCCTCGCCGTGACTGGAGTTGTTCGGATCGGTTGACGTGTTCTCGACAATCGTGCAGTCCGAGATCGTGGGATTGGCAAACCAGTACGAGACGATGCCGCCGCCGCCGACGGTGGCCGTGTTGCTCTTGATCAGGCAGTTCTTCAGCATCGGCGTGCACGGATCGCCGGCGAAGTAGACGCCGCCGCCGGTGCCTCGCACGGTGTTCTCGCCGATGACGCTGTTGGCAATCCGTGCCCCCGAGGAGAAGGCGAAGAGACCGCCGCCGGAGCCCTCATCCGAGCTGACCGTCGTCGGTATTTGGGGCGGCGTGAACGGATTGTTTGGATCGAACATAGAGTTCGGATCGTTCGGATCGGGCCAGGTGCTGCTCGGTGGCCACGTGCTGGGGTTATTCGGGTCCGGCGTGGGAGCGTCAACGTATACCGTGCGCGTCGGCCCATTGGCCGTGTTGCCCCGGATGCTGCACTGGGTGATCGTCGGCGCGCCGTTGCTCCAGTACATGCCGCCGCCGAACTGGGCCGTGTTGTTCTGAACCACCGCGTTGAATACATCGACCGCGGCGCCCCGCCCGTACCAGTACAGACCGCCGCCGAACGGCGCACTGTTGTTCTGGAACGTGCTGTTGCGCACGTTCACCGTGCTGCCGTTGTACCAGTCATCGAGAATACTATCGAGGACACCGCCGCCATAGAGGCCGCCGCCGGCGCCCAACGAGCCGAGACTCTGGTTATTGGCGAACGTGGTCTCGTTGATGTCGACCTGGCAATCGTACCAGGCATAGAGACCGCCGCCATCGCCGACGGCGAAGTTGGCGTCGATGCCCGCCGTGTTGCCCCAGTAAACGCACCCGGTCACCTTGACCGTGCAGGAGGGGTCAAATGCCTGGCCGCCGCCGTGGCTGCCCGCCGTGTTGTCCCTGATATTGCATGTCACCAGCTCGGTCTGGCAGCCCTGGGAGTAGAACTCACCGCCGCCGCTGTTGCTTCTGACCGTGTTGTTGTTGATCGTGCAGTTCGTCAGCTTGGCCTTGCAGCCCGGGCTGTAGGCGATGGCGCCGCCGAAGTTCGTCGGGACGCTTTGAATCCCGGCTCCCGCTACGCCCGTTCCACCAGGCGAGCCGTTCTGGCCGCCGCCGCCCGGCGCACCGGGCTGGCCTGCCGGGCCGCCATCACCGCCGCCGCCGGCATTACCACCGGCGCCGCCGGCACTGCCGCCGGCGCCGCCGCTGCCGCCGGCGCCACCGGCATAAGCGCCTACAAAGACCGTCCCGGGGACCTTGATACGGGCAACGCTTGAGCTGATCGTCGTATCGGAGATCTCCACCTGGCTGTTGTCACCGAAGAAGATCGCGCCACCCCAGGATCGCGCACCGTTCTTGCCCATGTTGCCGCCGGCGGCGCCGATGCCGCCGTTGCCGCCGACGCCATTGGCGCCAGGCTGACCATCCTGGCCGGCCGGCGAGTTTCCAGCGCCGTCTCCAGCAGCACCAAGATCACCACCGGCGCCGGCATCGCCACCCGGACCGGCATTGCCGCCGGCCCCGGCGTAGTTGCCTGTGCCTTGCTGGGTAATGCTGCCCGTGACTGCGCAGAACTTGATCACGGGACGGCAATTCGGGCCGAAATACATCGCGCCGCCCAGTGCTTCTCCGCCCTCGCCGCCGTCGCCGCCGCGGCCGCCGTCGCCGCCTTTTCCGCCGTTACCACCGGCGCCGCCATTTCCGCCGTTACCACCGGTGCCTCCGGGCCCGTCATTGAAGCCATCGCCACCGGGTTGACCAGCCTGACCAGCCTGACCATTCTGGCCGGCCTGGCCGGCCTGACCATCCTGACCCTGGCCGCCGAAACCGCCGTTGCCGCCCGCGGCACGGTTGTTGACAAATGTGCAATGCAGGATCAGCGGTGCACTGTTCGCGTCGAAGTAGAAGGCGCCGCCGTAGCCATGGCCGCCGCGACCGCCCTTGGCGCCGAGCGCACCCGCCGCTCCATCAACGCCAGCGGCACCCGCCTGACCTTCCTGGCCCGGTTGACCGTTCACGCCGGGAATCGGCGCATTCGGGTCCACGGGCTGAGGCAAATTCGGATCGTTCGGGTCCGGAGGTGCCGGGGCGCCATTCGGATCCAACGCGGCGGCAGGATCTGGAGGAGTCGCCGGAACAGCGGGCGCTTGCGGAAGGACACTGGCATCCGCGCCTCTCTGGCCCTCGGCCACGCAATTCTCGATCACCAGGTTCGCCAACGTCGGACTGCTTCCCTTGAAGCAGGCAATCGCGCCGCCAAAGGCATCGTCGCCGTCGGCGCCCGTTCCGCCGCCCTTGGGGGTGGTCGGGTTCGCCTTTGCCCAACCGTTGCGAATCGTAAATCCTTGCACCACTGCGTCCGGGCCTTCGCCGCTCTGGAAGATGAACGCCCTGCCCTGCCGGTTGCAGTCGAGGATCGTGTGAGCCACACTGCACGGATCGGTCGGGTTCTCGCTGGTCAATACGATCGCCTTGCCGCGGAAATCGAGGGAATTGACGGAGTACGTTCCGCCATAGACGATGATCTTGTCGCCGTGAGAGGCGGCCGCCTGAATGGCCTGCACAATGGTCTTGTACTGCCCGGGAACCGCCAGGCTCCTCCCCTGGCGGAAACTGACCGTGACCACTTTGTCGCCGGTCATGGTGACCGTATTGCTGTTGGCCCAGGACTTGTCGTTGTCGGTCCCTTCCCACCTGTCGACAATGTAGGTGCTCTCGGGCAACGCCGTCAGATCGACCACGGTGCCGTCACGATAGAGTCCCGCCACGCGATGATAGTCCGGCTGCAGCGCCCCGGCGAGGCGGCTACCCGTCACCTTCGTCGTCAGGCGATACACCGGAGTCTTCTCGAATTCGATCTTGATGTCCGTCGGCCCCGTCACCGTGATCAGGATGTTCGGGTCCTTCGTCGTGTCATTGCCGGTTCCCACCCAGCGTTTGATCCGGTAGCCGTCCTTGACATGGGCGGTCAGCCGCACCGCCTCATACTGGCGGAAGGAGCCGCTGTTCGGATCGACGTAGCCGCCGGCCTCATTCGCGTCCACCGGCGCGTCACTGGCGTTGACGACCGTGACCTTCAGCGGAAAATACTGCGCCGGGGCCGCCCCATAATGAGCGCCGATATCCATGATGCCGCTGTCCGTGACGCCGTCGGTTCTCGTGGTCATGTTGTGCAACCGCTCAGCCACCGGCGCAGCGGTATCCGGGTCGCCCGCATTGACGCAGGGGCTTGCGGTCAACTGGCCGGCCTCCACTTGGCTGAGGTAGTATACGCCGCGAGGCCCTCGGACAAACTGCGGATCGGCGAAGATGTTGCCGTCGCCGAGATCGTCGATGTCCTCGATGCTGGAATATGTCGCCGTGGCGCCGACGAGGTCGTCGCCGTTGCCCCAGAGGATGCAATTAGTGATCGCCGGCGAGGAGCCGTCGAAGGCCCAGATGCCGCCGTCCCGGGCCGCGTTGTTCTTGTCCACGACGATCGTGCAGTTGGTGATCGTCGGCGAGGCGCGGACGAGGTCAAACTGGCCGCTGCCCTTCACCGCCGCGTTATTCGTGACGAAGCAGTTGACGAACGCCGGCGAGGCATCGACGCAGCCGACGCCGCCGCCCACGTTCATGCTGGTATTATTCCGGATGATGCAATCGCTGACGCTCGCGGAGCTGTCCTCGAAATTCAAGCCGCCTCCGACGGCGAATTCGCCGAAGGCCACGTTGCCGCTGATGACGCAATTGGTGATTTCCGGCGAGCCGATGAAGCAGTCGATGCCCGCGCCGTAGTCGCTCGCCTGGTTGTCGCTGATGATGCAGTGCGTGATGGTCGGGGAGGCGCCTTCGATGCGAATCCCGGCGCCGTTGACCGCGACGCCCCAACCGATGGTGAAGCCCTTGAGCACGCTGTTGCGTCCCTCGCCGCCGGCAAAGGTCACGACGGACCCTTCTCCGATCAGGCCGAGAATGAAGGTCGTCTCGGGATAGATGTTCGGATCGGTCGTCGCCAGCGGGTTTCCGCTGCGTAGCGTGATGGCCTTACCCTTGAAATCGATGTGCTCCGGGTAGATGGTGCTGCTGCCGAGCTTACCCTCGGCAATGATCTCATCTCCATTGTTGGCATCATCGATCGCCTTCTGGATTGAGGCGTATATGAAGGAGGGATTGCGAATATTGATGACCCGGCCGGCGAATCCCTGTGGCACGGCCTTGAGGGCCTTGGCCATATTGAGACGTCCCTGCGACAGGCACAGACCGGGCAGGACCGGGTCCACGGTCTGCATCAGGACGTGCTTCACGTGGTAGTAGGAGAGGTTGGGAAATTGCGACCAGAGCAGCGCGCTTGCCGCTGAGACGTGGGGCGCCGCCACGGATGTGCCCGAAAGCGTCCCGTACTTCGGCGTCACGCCGTCCGCCATCATCGCGGCCGTCGCCTCCATCGGCATCGTGTTGAGCACGCCTTCGCCCGGCTCGCCAAGATCGACCGAGCCCCGCCCGTAGTTGGAGGTGGAAGCGAGCTGGTCTCTGTTGTTCGTAGCCAGGACGGAGATGATGTTGTACAAGCCGTAGCTGGCCGGGTAAACCGGAGCATAATCGATGTTGCGCGAATCGTTGCCGGCGGCCGCCACGACCAGGATGCCTTTCTTGCCGGCCTCCTCGATCGCGTTCTTCAGACTCTGGCTGTACTCCGTCGAGCCCCACGAGGCGTTGATGATCTTCGCCCCGGAAGCGACCGCGTACTGAATGGCGGCAACGGCCGCATCGAGGTTTACACCCTTGGCGTCGCCGACCTTCAGCGGCATCAGGCTGACCTGCCAGCAGGTGCCGGCGATGCCCATCATGTTGTTCGTGAAGGCGCCGATGATGCCCGCCACGTACGTGCCGTGGTACACGTCGTCCTTCGGGTCCGCGCTGTCGTTGAGAAAATCCCACCCATAGAAATCATCGACCTTGCCGTTGCCGTCGTCGTCGACGTCAGGCTTGCCCGCCAGCTCCTTGTTGTTCATCCACAGGCTGAACGCGATTTCCGGATGGGTCGTGTCCACACCGGTGTCAAGAATCGCCACGATGATGTTCTTCTTGCCGGTCTGAATGTCCCACGCCTCGGGCGCATCGATATCCGCATCCGCCAGACCGCCATCCTGCCCCGTGTTGTTCAGGTCCCACTGAAGCTTGAAGTTCGGGTCGTTCGGCACGCGCTGGAGCTGGTACCGGTAATTGGGCTCGGCATACAGCACGTTTGCACTGGCGGCAAATCGGACCGCCGCATCCGTTGTGGAAACGCCCGCCGGAAGCTTCACCAGAGTCAGTCCGGGAACGATGTCGTCGTACTGGCCCACGACAGATGTCCCCTGGACGATCTTGCTGGAGATCTTCTCGCGCACGGCGCGCAGGGTCTGCGGGCCAAACAGGTCGGAGCGGGTAGACGTCAACTGGTCCCCATCGGTGAAGCGAACGAGCAACTCGCTCCGCCCGTCCGAAACGGCGCCGCCGTACCCGATGGCGTCCGACAAGGAAAACGACAAATCATCCGCTGCCAAGGCCGTCTGGGCGCAAAAAATCAGCACCGAGCATACCAGTAACTGCCAGGTGCCGGACCGCCCCTGAGTTTGCTGTTTCATATTTCCACTTCCGTTCAATCGTGCCTAAGTCTGTACAGCGTCCGTACTAAGGAACCCTCACGGGCAGACTATCTCTCTCTGCCCAATGGAGGCCCATCCGCGTCAACGCCCGTTCCGGGCCCCCGGTTTTTCCTCCATCGCCGCGATCGCCTCCTGGTCCATCTCTTCCTGCAGGATGATCGTCGGCTTGACCAGGATCAGCAGAACTTTCTGGTCCCGGATCGAGCTGCGATTCGAGAAAAATATGTTGAGGATCGGGATCTTGCTGAGTATCGGCACTCCCGACTCCTTGTCCACAGCCGCCGTGATCTTGTGGCCGCCCAGCAGCAACGTCCCGCGGTCTGGCACGCTCACGCGAGTCATCACGTTGGCGGTCTCCGTCTCGGGGACTTCCACGGGATAGGTCAGCACGGTCGCGGCGGTGTTGGCGCCAGCCCCTGCCGTTCCGTTGTTCGTCCCAGTTCCGGAAATCGGCGCCGAGACGATATGCTGTTTGAAGCGCAACAGGTCCGTCTGGGTCGTTATGATGTTCAGCAACACATGCTTTCTGTCTTTCGTAATGGTCGGGGTGATCGTCAAGTTGCTGCCTATCGGCATGTATCCAATGCTTTGAGCCGGGTAGAGGCCCTGCGTCGTGAGACCGCCGGTCAGCGTGCCCGTCGTTCCCTGCGTCGTTGTCGGGGGCAAGGCATACGAGATGTAATCCTGGAGGTAGAAGAACGCGGACTCGCCGCTCAACACCGTCACCTTCGGCGCCGACAGCGATTTCGAATCCGTCCGGCCCTGCGTGGCCCGAAGCAGCAGGCTCGCCTGGAGATCGTCAAGAACGGACCCATACCCGGCCTGCACCCCCATTGCCGGTGTGGAGCTGAGACCGCCAAGACTGCCCGACACATTCGTTGCCGCCGGGCGAGCGTTCAGGAACGAGTCCTGACCCACCGTCACGACACCCCAGTCACCGCCAAGGTTGTAGGAAAAGTCCAGATCAAATCCAATATCCTCCAGGAAGTTCTCCGTGACAGCGAGGAACCTCGCCTCAATGGACACTTCATTGCCCAAAGACTTGCGAAGCTGATCGAGCATATCCCGGATCTGCTGATGCACTTCGGGCGTCTGGTAGATGGCCAGTTTCTTCGGCTGCTGATCCGGGTAGGCCGTGATGGTCCCCTCTCCGGTATCACTCAGGTCGAACCAGCTATCCGGCTCAATCGTCTGCTCAATCAAATATCGGAGACTCTGGGCCATGACACCGCTCATGTAGCCGGTCATGCCCATGCCGCCGCCCATCATTCCACCACCCATCATGCCGCCGCCCATGCCGCCCATGCCGCCGCCCATACCGCCGCCCATACCGCCCATGCCGCCGCCGTAGCCACCCATGCCGCCACCCATGCCGCCACCCATGCCTCCCATGCCGCCTCCCATGCCGCCCATCATTCCGCCGCCCATGCCGCCCATGCCGCCCATGCCGCCGCC
>Ga0315284_10002768_pt1 | contig 25001 bp, 20 predicted proteins | sample YL17G09_16_MG_FD_203696 | JGI IMG/M metagenome (GOLD analysis project Ga0315284, IMG submission 203696) | Sediment microbial communities from Yellowstone Lake, YNP, Wyoming, USA - YL17G09_16 | ecosystem: Environmental > Aquatic > Freshwater > Lake > Sediment | place: USA: Wyoming | collected...
CCCCGACGACAACGAGGCGCTCCCGACTGGAAAAAAAAACCCACCCGAAAAAAAAAAAAACCTCACCGACGTAGACCAGCAGCGCGCACTCGGGCACGATCCCGGCCGCCGACGCCAGCGCGAAGGGCAGCAGCCGCACGCTCGTCGCCGCGGCGGCCAGGTTGAGCAGGTTGTACGGGACGGCGGGGCTCAGCCGCAGCAGCAGCAGCAGCTTCCACCCCTCGGCCCCCATCGCGGCGTCGACCGAGGCCCACAGCCGCGACGAGCCGCGGAGCAGGCCGGGCAGGGACGCGCCGAGCAGGTACCGCGAGAGCAGGAAGGCGCCCACCTGGCCGGCCGCGCCGCCGGCCCAGGCCGCGAGCAGGCCCCTCCAGAAGCCAAAGACGAAGCCCGCGGCCGGGACCGCGGCGACGCCGGGCAGCAGGAGCGAGATGGCGGCGGCGTAGGCCGCGGTGAAGACGCCCCAGCCGGCCCAGCCGCTTTTTTTGGGGGGGAAGGGGGGGGGGGGGCGGCGGGAAGGAGTGGAGCGAGAGGAAAAAAACGAAAAAGTGAGAGCCACTTGACGTCGCTCGACTCCTCCCTCTTTTCTCTCCCTCTTTCATTCATCAGCGGGAAAACACAAAAAAAGAAAACTCACGAGTGCCGCTGCAGCCACGCCAGCGCGTCCTTCAGGAACTGTACTCCGCGCGTCGACACTAGCACCGTCGCCGCGATCAGCGCCGCGAGGACCAGAGCCCGGTCCCAGTTTGCCAGGAAGAGTTTCAGGACCCTGGTCCCGAGAGAAGAAGAAGAAGAGGAGGTCGGAGAGGAGGACGAAAAAGCTCCGTTTCCGTCCCTCCGCCTGCCGCCAAAGCCGCCGCTCTCGCTCGGGTCTCCTCCTCCCGCTCCGTGGCGCCTGGAGGAGGAGGGGGACGGGTGCGCGCCTCTCCGGCGGAAAGGCTGCGTACGTTTGTTTTTGGAAAGGAAAGAGAGGGGAGAGGGGAGGGTAGGTCGAGGTTTTGATTTGAGAGACACGAAAGAAAAACAATCCATCGAAAGAGAAGAGCGCTTTCCGTCCTGTCTCTCTCTCTCGCTCGCCGGAACGTCTCTCTCTTTCAACCAACACGCACTCTTCGCGGCGGCCCCTGAATCTCGTCAGGCGGAGGGGGCACGGAGCGCGGCGACAGGGCCCCCGCGGTCGAGAGCAAGGCGGTCTCGGACTCGTCGGCGGACCCGAGTTCGAATGCTCCGTCGTTCCTCGTCGCCGCCGCCGTTGCAGTCGCACGCTCCTCCCTCGCCGCTCCTCCCTCGGCAGCTGGCCCCGTCGAGGCCATCTCCTCCGAGGCCGATGAAGAGGTCTGCCGCCCCTCCCTGCTCTCGTGCGAAGCACTCGTCTGATTCGAGGAGAGTAAGGAATAAAAAAGACAGAGTGAGAAGGAAAAATAAACGAAAGGGCGCCCCACTTCTCTCCGGCTGAAATTTGTACGGGGGTAGTGGGGGACGCGAACTTTCGCTGTCTCGTTTCAGGCCGTTTTCAGAGTCATTTCCCCTCGCTGTTCAGAGCACGGATCGAGTACAAGAGATCGAGCGAGACGATGGTACGGCATTTACGGAGTTGCAGTCGTGGCGAGGAGAAAGCGACAAGGCCAACGGGGGGGCAATGAAATGCGCAAGCCACTTCGGCATCGCTCACCGCCGCTTCCCAACTTCCCTCGTCTCTCTCTTCCCGTTTTCGTCCTCTTCAAAACACGTTCTTCCAGGAGCACAAGGAGCACCGGAGTCGGCCCGTGCGATCGACGGCTGGAAAAGTGAGCAGAAACAGGGAGGGGAAAAGGAAACGAGGGAACAATTCAACGCCGCCATGTTCTACCAACCTCCTGCTCCTCCCCTCGACCCCAACCTCTTCTTTTTAAAACCCCACCCCCCCCAAAACTCCGCAAAAAAACCGCATCGCAGCGCTCCCGCCGCGGCCGCTACGACGACGATTTCGACTGGCGGGATAATGGCGCGTGGGCCTTCGCCGCCGTGGGGTCCGACAGCCTCTCTTCGCGGAGGTCGAGGTTTGTCTCCGACAACGACGACTCTGAGGACGACGACGGCGACGGTTTCGACTTTGACGACCGCCGCCGCCGGCGCGGAGGCGGCCGGGGGTCCGAAGGGAGCGGTGGCCCCTGCTGCGGCGGCTTCAAGTCGGCCAAGGCCGCGTGGCTGAGCCGCTTCGCGCGCGAGCAGCAGCAGGCGCGAGGCGGCGCCGACGGCGGCGCCGACGCGGGACGGAACGGCCGCCAGCACTTTTCGCAGCACCCGCGGGCGAGGGCGGCCGCCGAGGCCGCAGCTGCAGGGGCGGCAGCAGAGGGCGGGCACCGGAGCGGCAGGCCCGGCGGGGGAGGGGGAGGAGGCACCCCCCCCTGGGGCGGCGGCGGCGGCGGGGACGAGCGGCAGAGGCACCGCCACCGGGCCCACCCCCCCTCCTCGCACCACCCTTCGCACCGCCAGCACCCCCACGCCCACTCTCACTTTCACCGCTACCCGAGCGACTACCATCTCTCGTCCGCTGCGGCCGGACGCTTCGACGACGGGGGCCAAGGGGGAGGAGGAGGCGCAGCGCCGGGCGGCGGCGGAGCGGCCGCCGCCACGACGGCGGGGCTGGCGTCGCTCGCCGCGCTCGCGCCGAGGCCGGCGCCGCAGCGGCGGGCTCCCGCGCCTATCTCCGTGCTCGTACCCCCTCCTCCGACGCCGCCGCTCAAGGGGTCCCTGAGCCCCGCCGCCGACGGGGGCGGAGGGGGCCAGGAGGCCCCGGGGAGCGACGCCGCCGGCGGGACTGGCGGCGGCTGCGGGGGCGCACCGCCGCCGAGGGAGCTCTGCGTGCTCGACCTCGCCCGCTTCTCGTCGGCCGAGGCGCTGTGGGAGGCGGCGCATGCCGGGGCCGCGGCGGCGGAGGCCGCGGCGGCCGCCGCGGTGGCCCAAGCCGCCGCCGCGGCTGCCGCCTCCGCCGAGGGAGGAGGAGGAGGCGCTGATGCTGCCGCTGCCGCCGCTGCTCCGCAGCCGCTGCCGCCGCCACCACCCCCTCCTCCGCCGCCGAGGAGGCTGCGGGTCGTCTACCAGGACGCCGCGGGAGACCTGCTGCTGCTCACGCCCAACGAGGCGTGGTCGAGGCTGGTGTCGAGCGCGAGGAGGGTGATCCTGGCTCCGCTGTTTTAGGAAGAGACAGAGAGAGAGAGGAAGAGAGAAAGGAAGGAAGAGAGAGAGAGGGAGAGAGACAAGAAAACACTGCCTTTTTTTTACCCCCCCCCCTCCCTTCCCAGATAACCTCCAACGCGCTCCGGCAAAGCAGCATCATCCCGTTCTGTTTTTTCTTCCGCTCACATTTCAAAACTGAAAAAAAAAACTCTCCCCAAAACCCGGAATTGAAACAAAAGTTTTAAGCTCAGTGTTGTTCTTCCTTTACAGTTTTTTTCTCTTTCGTTCCTCTCTTCACTTCTCCTGCGTCAGCAGCCCGCACGCGACCAGCGCCCCCTCCTCGTCGTCGAGGTCGTCGAGCCCTTCCATGAGGTTCTCAATCGCATCATGGGTCGCGGGAGGGGCGGAGGCGGAGGGGGGAGGAGGGGCGGCGGCGGGGAGCTGGGGCTCTCGCTGCTGCTCTCGCTCTCGCGGCGGCTGCTGCGGCTGCGACGGCGGCAGCGGCGCTGCCCGAGGCGCTCCCTCATGCTCTCCCGTCCCCGCGCCCACCTCCTGCAGAGGAAGAGGAGGCGGACAGGGCGGTAGAGCAGCCCAACGCTGCCGCGTCGGCGCCGCCGGCGGCGCCCGAGTCCCGTTCTCGCCGCCCCCCCTGCCGCTCCCCTTGCTCCAGATCCCGAGGACGTTTTCTGGCGTCAGAACCAGCACCGGCGGCGCCGCGGCCGCGGCCTCGGCCGTCGGCAAGGGCCCCGCGCGGCCCCACCCGGGCCTGAGGATCGGGGCTCCGTCTATCAGGATCGCGTCGCCCGCTCGGAGGGCGGGAAACGAGGAGGAGGAGGAGGAGGAGGAAGAAGAGCTGGGGAGGAGCGGGAGCAGGGAGGAGCAGACGGCGGCGGCGACGGCGCCGGTCGGGTCGCGCAGCAGCGCGGCCGCGCCGCTTCCCGCCGGAGCCTGCTGCTGCCCCCGCCTCCTGTCGCTCGACAGCGCCGAGCCGCCGCCCAGCGACGCCGCCGTCACCGTCGGCCGGAGCGCCTCGACGAGCAGGGCGAGCCTGGGAGAGCGCTCGCCGGCCGCGCCCGCCGAGGCGACGGCGCCCGAGACGCACGCGAGCGCGGTCCCCCCTCCCCTCCCGTCGACCGCCGCGGGGGCCCTGTCCCTCCAGCCCCCGTGCGCCCTCGCCGCGGCGTCCCAGGCCGATCCCTCGTCGAAGCGCGGGTCCCTGAGGGCCGGGACGAGGGCGAGCGAGGGGGCCGCGGCGAGGGCGAGCGCGCGGGGGGCGGCGCCCCGGCGCCCCGGCGCCGCTCGCCCCGCCGCCGCCGCCGCTGCCGCCGCCGCCGCCTCGGAGCCGTCCTCGAGGACGAGGCCGCGCCGCAGGGCCTCGCGGAGGGCCCCGGCCGGCCCGGGGATCGCGTCCTCTTCCTCGTCGTCGTCGCCCTCGCCTTCTCCCGCGTCGTCGCTCCCCTCGCCCTCGAAGCGAGGCGGGGACGGAGCACGAGGCGGGCGGGCGGGGAAAGAGTCCGGCTCGCCGTTTTCCGCCCCCCCGGCCCCGACTGCTCCCGCGAACAAGGGCGGCGGCGCTCGTTGCTGCTGCCGAGGTCGGGTCGTTGTCGCCGTCGTGGCCGCCGCCGTCTCCGCGGTCGTCGTTGCGGCTTTTGCGGCGTTGGGGCGCTTCGCCAGGGGCTCGAGCAAGGAAGCGGAGGTCGGAGAAGGGAGCGCAGCAGCGAAGTCGTTCGCCGGCGTCGTCGCCATCGACCGCCGCTTGTTCGCTCCATTGTTCTCGGCGGGACGCTGCTGCTGCTGTCCTTGCTCTTGCTCCACTCGCGCCTCGACCAGGGGATCCCGCTGACCGGGTTCCGGCTGCGAAGCTGGCGGAGGGAGGGCAAAGCCGTCCTCCTCGAGCTCGAGCGCGTCGAGGTCCATCAATGAATTTTGGAGCTGCCCTGTTTTCGTTTTCGAAAAAAAATGATAAGCGAGGAAGAGCGAGAGAGAGCTCTCCCTTTTTTCCCGTCGGCGGCGAAAGAGAAGCTCCCATTCGCTACTTTCCTTTCTCCTCCGCTCCTCCTCTCTCCTTTCTCCGCCTCCTCCCCTCCCGTTAGATCATCGCCACCAGCCTCCTCTCAAGCAGCAGCAAACGAACATGGACGGCGGCGGAGGATACCGCGGCGGAGGGCGCAACAACCATGGCGGCGGCGGCGGCGGAGGAGGAGGAGGCCACAAGCGCAAGTTTCAAGGAGGCGGCGGCGACCACCAGCACCACCAGCAGCGCCGCGACGCCGACGAGGGCGGGGACGGCACCAGGCCCCTGTTGGCCAAGCTCATCAAGTGCGCGGACGTGCCCAGGGTGAGTGTGAAAAAGCGGGAACGATCAAATCCTTTGGCGATCTCATTCGTCGATTTTCGCTCTCAACCTTGACCTCCTCTCTTTTCGCCTCACCTTCTCTTCTCTTCTCTTCCTCTTCTCTTTCTCCCCCTCACTCGTCCAAACCGCAACGACAGCCTCAGGGAGCCCCCCCCCCCGGGGAAGAGGTGCTGGCCGTGGCCAAAGAGCTCAGGAGGGAGCTTAACGGCCCGCGGGAGGAGACGGTAAGATAACAGAGGTCGAGTCTCTTATTTTTTGTCTCCCTCCTCCTTCCTTTCCCCCTCCCTTCTCTCTCTTCTTTCTCACCCTTTTCCTCTCCCTCCCCACCACCGAAAACAGCTCCGCCGCTTCCTACTCGAATGCGGCGTCGAGATCGCCTACAAGGCTCCTATCTACGCGACGCTCGCCGGAGCGCTCAACGCCTGGGAGCCCGAGCGCTTTGGCGCGAAGGTCGCCGAGGACGCGCGCGCCGCCGTCGAGGCCGCGGCGGGCGGGGGCTCCGCGGGCGGGGACAGGCACCGCCTGCGGCTGAGCGTGCGGTGGGTCGCGGCGCTGGCGACGACGGGCGTGGTCAGCGCCGGCTCCGCCGCGGCGCTGCTGCGCTCGCTCGTCGACGCCGCCGCGGCGGTGGCCGATGCAAACACCTCGTCTTCCAAGGGGGCGAAGAAGAGGCACCCGAGGGAGTGGCAGCCTTATTCCGACGACCTCGTTTACTGCGCCCTCGCGGCCCTGCCCTGGTGCGGCAGGGAGCTCAACGCGACGGTGCCGGGCGAGCTGGACGCGCTGGTCGAGGCCGCGCGGGCGTACGCGGCGAGGGCCGAGCGGAGGGCGTCGAGCCCGGGGCTGACCCCGTACTTCGCGCCGCCTGCTCCCCCTTCCGGAGGAGAAGACGGCCTCGGCGACCCGGCCGCCGCCGCTGACCTCTCGGGCTGCGACGCCGGCGGGGCGTCCTTTCTGACGGAGGTGCTCGCGGCGACCGAGCACGAGATGGGCAAGGGAAGGGAGCGTGCGTGGGCGCTGCCGAGCGTGCCGTGGCCCGCGGCCGCCTCCGCCGCGCTCGAGGGCGTGCTCGCGTCCGGGTCCGCCGCGCCGCACGCGCTCTCGTCGCCCGTCGCCGTACCGCTCGTGCCCCCCGTGCTGGCGTCGCTGGGGCTCGGAGGGGGCGCGGGAGGCGGCGGCGGCGACGGCGGAGGGAGCGAATCCTCCGCGGCAGTCGTCGGCGCGGCGCTACTCGCAGCCTACCCCCCTCGCGGCCGCCTCGACCTCCTCCCTCGCCTCGGCCCCGACGGCAGGCCCCCACCCTGGACCCGCTCCGACCGCGCCTGGAGGCCCGCGCACGCGCTGAGCGGGTGGGCCTTCCTCTGCGCCGAGGACGCCGTCGCCGACACGGCGCGCTCGTTCGACGGCGACCGCGTGCAATGCGCGCGCAGGCTCGCGCTGGCGCTGCCGCACATCCCGCTCGCCTCGGCGCCCGTCGAGATCGAGTTCGAGGTCGCGGGCGGGGAAGAGGGCGCGAACGAGGCGGGCGGGAAGACCACCGTCGCCGCAACTCCGGTCGCCGGCGCCGAGGCGCTGCTGGCCGAGACGCTGCTCGCGGCGATGGTCCGCCCTCCGGCCCCCGACCTCAAGCCGCTCGCCTACTCCGCCCTGCTCGTCGACTGCTGCCGCGCCCTTCCGACGGCCTTCCCGCGGGCGATGTCGGGATGCGTGCGCGAGCTGTTTGCTCGGTGCGGCGCGCTCGACCCCTACGTCTGCCGCGCGGCCGCCGACTGGCTCGCCTACCACCTGTCCAACTTCGAGTTCGCGTGGCCGTGGGCGAAATGGGAGAGCGCTGTTTTGCCGTCCGACGTGGTCCCGGCTCACGACCCGAAACGCAGGTTCGTGGCGAGGCTGATCGACGACCTGGTGCGGCTGTCGTACTGGGAGCGGGTGCGGTCGGCGCTGCCGGAGAGCTTCCACGAGCTGATGCCGCCGCAGCCGGCGGTCGCGCCGCTCGACGAAGAGGACGAACACGCCGAGGACGCGGGCAGAGAAGAAGGAGAGGGCACCTCTCCCTCCTTCCGCCTCGACGCCGCCGCCGCCAGGGAAGTCCTCGACCTCGCCCGCCGCAAGGCCCCGCCCTCGGCCCTGAACGAGTGGGCCGCCGCCAGGGCGAGCTCCGGGACGCCGGGCGCCACGCTCGTCGTCTCGGCCGTGCACGCCCTGCTCGTCGCCGGGGCCAAGTCGTTCACGCACATGGTCACGGTCCTGGAGCGCTACCACGACTTTCTGGCCCCGCTGATCTCCTCCTCCTGCGGCCCCGACGGCAGCGAGCGGGGAGAGGCGGCCGCGCTGCGGGCGGTGGAGCAGGCCTGGGGGGCCGCGCCGCAGCGCGGCGCGCAGGCGGTCGACAGGCTGATGGCGGCGCGGCTGGTGTCGGGCGCGAGCGTCGTCCGCTGGGCGCTGTCGTCGAGGGGGTTCCTGTCGCTGCCCTCGTCCGCGTCCCCCGGGGGGGGCGGCGCTGCGGGCGGCGCGGCGGCGCAGACGCTGGCGTGGGACGCGCTGCACGTCGCGCTGGATAAGCTCGCGGCGCGGGCGGCGGACGCCGCCGCGGACGCGGCCGGGGCGAGGGGCGCCGCGGCCGACGCTGCCGAGGCCGCCGACGCCGCCGAGGAGGCCGCGGCCGTCGCTGCCGCGGCCGAGAACGAGGCCGCCGAGGGGGCGACGCCGCCGCCCTCCGACGCCGCCGCTGGAAACGCCGCTGCGGCTCCCCTGCGCGCCGCCGCCGCCGCCGCGCTGGAGCTCGCGGACCTCAAGGCGCAGGAGCACGCGCGGGCCCTCGAGACGCAGAGGGCCGCGCTCGCGCTCGCGCTGGCGATGATGCGCGACGCCCTCGCCCGGGCCGACGCCGCCGCCGCCTCCTCCGGCCCCGACCCCGCCGGGGAGCGCGCCGCCTGGAGGGCGCACACGCTGGCCACGCTGCGGGCCTTCGTGCGGAGGTACCACGCGGCGATCGCTCCCATCGCCGAGGCGGTCGTGCGCGGGGAGGTGTTTGCCGAGGGCGGGCCGGCGCCGGCCGACGCGCGCGCGGCGGTGCTGGCCAGCCTCGAGATGTGACTTTTTATTTGCGTGTTTTTTTGTTGTTTTCTCCCTTTCTTTCGCGCAGCCTCTCCCCCTCTTTTCGCTGAGCGTGTAGGAAGATTTTCAGAGTTCCTTTGGGTGTTTTGGGGAAAAGTTTTTCAGCGGAAGAAGAAATAAAGAATTCGTTTCGTTTTTTCGTTGGAAGAAAGGCCGAAAGAGGTCGAGGCCGAGGTCAAGGTAGACATCGTTCTTTTGCTCTCCCTCTTTCCTCTCTTCCACTTCCTACCCGTGGTTGCTCCACACGTGAACGTGCCCGTCCGTAGAGCCAGTGACCAGCTCGCCCGTCTCCTCGTCGTAGAAGAGGGCGGAGACGTCGGAGAGGGCGCGGCGGACGGCGTCGTTGGCTTTGCAAGAGGCGGCAAAGTCGCCGTCGCCGTCGCTGTCGTCGTCGTTGGCGATTTTCGCCCTCTTGCTGCTGCTGCTGCTCATCTTCGTTTTCCTCGCCTGCAGCTTCTTCGCAGCGAGGCGCGCGACGCAGCGCCCGCTGAGGACGTGGGAGACGGTGATGACCCCGCCGATCTCTTCCTCTTCCTCTTCGCTCTCTTCTCCTCCCTCCTCGTCAGAAGAGGTCAAGGTCGAGGTCGAGCGCCGGCGGCGGCGGCGAAGAAGCTGCTGCTGCTGCTGCTGCTGGCCGCCCGAGGAGGTCGCCGGAGACGGCGAGGCGGAGGAGGAGCCTCCTCCCGGAGAGGAAACAACGGCGCCGCAAGAACACCTCCCGCGGGAGGCGGCGACGGAGCCCCTTCGCGAGGCGGCGTGGGAAGGAGAATCACCGACAGCGGCGGCGGTCGCCATTGTCGCCGCTGCTGTCACAGCAGTCGCCGTCACCGCTGTCGCCGCCACCGCCGCCGCTCGAGAGGAATACGAGAAGATGAACTGCTGGTCCGCGGTCACGTACACCGAGTTCGCCGCCGGGCCGCCCGGGGAACGGGCCGAGCCCACGGAGACGGCGCCGTCGAGCGAGCGGATCCTCGCGCCGGCGCCGTCGCACACGACGACGGACGAGCAAGGGAGGAGATGAGAGGAAGGGGCGCCGTTTGCTGCCACCGCCGCTGCCCTGCCCTGCTGCTGCTGCTGCTCGCCGCCCCCAAAGGCCAGGAAGAGCCTCGCCTCGTGTAAGAAAATGAAAGCAGAGGGGGTCGGGAACGGCGCCGGCGGCGAGGCCGCCGCGAGCGCAGGCGCCGAGGAGGAGCTCGAGGCCGAGGCCGAGGAAGTCAAGAAGGAGGAGCAGGCCCTCCGCACGTCGACCCGGGTCAGCGTCGGTGGCGTGCCCCCGCCGACGAGCAGTGTGTGGCCGAACAGCTCGATGAAGTCGAGGCGCCCGCCGCCTCCGGGGGGCGCCGGCGCGTCGAACGAGGCCAGCAATGTGCCGTCTGCGATCGAGAGGAGGCGGCAGGGGACGCCGCCGCCTCCTCCGCCGCCGGCGCTCACCGTCGAGGGCGTCGTCATAGAGCGCGTCGTCGTGGAGGGCGTCCAGGTTCCCGGCGCCGCCGCCGGAACAGGAGGAGCGGAGGCGCTCGCCGCCGCCCTGGGCTCCATCACCAGCAGCAGCAGCCCCGGGGCCGTCCTCACCTCCCTCACCCCGCTCCCGTCGACGCGGAAGCGCGTCGAGTAGTCGGAGAGGTCGTGGACCGCGTAGGTGGGAGAGGGAGGAGGGGGAGGGGGGCCCGAGGCGGCGACCCTGTCGCCGTTGTTGCCGCCGCCCCCGCCGCCGCCGCCCGCGCTGCCGGCGCCGCAGCTCCCGGCACTCCGCGTCAGCACGACGCCGTTGACGTCGTCAAACTCCACGAACCCCGGCCAGCGCAGCTCCTCGCCCTCGAAGAGCGGGCGCGAGGCGGCGGACAGGAGGGCCGCAGCCGCCGCCGGGGCAGCGGCTCCTCGGCAGGCGGCGACGGCGGCGAGCGGCACGGCGCGGCAGCGCAGCGACGCAAACGCGTCGCCGCGGCCGACAGAGACCGCGACGACCTCGCCGCGCGCGCGGTTGAGGAAGATGGAGCGCACGACGTCGTCCCCCGACGCGTTGAGGTGGGCCAGGAGCTCGCCCGAGCGGCGGCAGAAGGCGGCGCAGCCGCCCGCGGCGGTGAGGGCGAGGAGCAGCGTCGTCGTCGTCGCTGCCGAGGAGGAGGAGCCGCGGCCGCAGAAGCCCAAGGAAGGAGGAGCGGCGGCGGCGCCGTCGGAGGGGGCGGCGACGACGGTCGCCGAGGCCGCCTCGACGATCCTGGAGCGCCGGCGCGCGAAGAATGGCGGGGGCTGATGGTGGCCGTTGTTGTCTGCCGATGGTGTCGGCGGCGCCGCGGCGGCGTCCAGGGTCGCCGCGAGGCGCAGCGAGGAGAAGCGGGCCGCGGCGAGGAGCGAGGCCGGCGACGTGGAGGGACAAGGGGGACGAGGACAAGGGAGCCTCGAAGAGGTCGCTGCTGCCGACGCCGACTTGGCGCTGCCGGCGTTGCCGCGCTCCCGCGACCGGAGGGCGCCCATCAAGGAGACGTCAGGCACTGGTCCCGCTTCGGCTCCAGGTCCGCTTCCGCGCAGAGAAGGATCACAATGAAAACACGTGCCCTCCCGCGAAGGGGCATCGGCGACGACGCGGTGCCTCGCGGCCGCCGTCGCTGGAGCATCGGCCATTCCTCGATTGCCTTTCCGATGCTTAGGAGAGGTCTTTCCCAAAAAGTCCCCCTCTTTAAATTACCGCGTGCGCCCCTATCCAGGCGCTTCTCACGCCGATGAGAGGAAGTACAATGTCTCTAGCGATCGGTGCCAGTATTTTTTGATTTGAGTACGCTCCCGGGGCGCGATCGCGGACGGAGAGCAGATGAAATGCGTTTTCTACTTTATTTATTTATTTTTTGTGCGAGCCGGCGCTGCTTTCTCACTTCACCTTCGGCGCGTTCCCTCTCTCTCCCTATCTTTTTTTTTTTTTTTTTTCCCTTCCAATGGCAGCCCTCCCGCCGCTGGGCCTCGCTGCCGCGACAACCAACCCAACGGCGACTGTCCGCGTCCCGGCTTCCCTGCGCTCAGAGCGCCTCGCCTCCTGCTCCCGCTCATCGTCGAGACCGGCCGAGGCGCCGAGGGGCTCGTCCCCTGCCGTCGCACCCGCCGCATCTGCCGGCCGGAGAAGCAGAGGCAACGTCTCGGCCTCGGCGGCAACCCCCGCCCCCGCCGGCCCCTCAAACGACACGGAGGTCCTCGACGAGCTCCAGGCCATCTACCCTCCCCCCAAGTCGCTGGCGGCCAAGGCCGAGGTGGGTTCCCTCGCGGAATACAAGAGGCTGTGGCAGAAGTCCATCGACGACCCGGCGGCGTTCTGGGGCGATCTGGCCGAGAGGGAGTTTTTCTGGTCGAAGAAGTGGGACGACGTGTTTACCAGGTGAGTTGGTTTCTGTTTCTGTTTTTACTGCGCGCGAGACACCTGCGAGAGATATTTTATTGTTCCGATGCTTGTGCGGTGCGATTTGGGGCAAGGACGAGGAGCGAGAAGGCGAGTTTATTCTTCGATTTCGATGCTGAGATGGCAAGTCGCGTCGCCGCTGGTCGTTTTGGTTGAGGCCAATGGTTTTCTCTTCTCGACCCCGACCTCGTTCCTCATCTCTCTCTCACCTCTTTTTCGTCTCCCCGACCCTCCCCCCCCTTCCACACAGGCACAACTTCGACGTGCGCAAGGGGACCATCTCCTCGGAGTGGTTCGTCGGGGCCGGTAAGAAAGAAGGCCTTTTTTTGTGTGAAATTCAACCTCAAAACCCCCGACCTCGACTCCGCGGTTTTATGTTCCTCTCCATCTTTCTCACCTCTTCTCCAAAGAAACATCCCCGTTCCATTCCAGAGACCAACATCTGCTACAACTGCGTCGACAGGCACGTAGAAGCGGGGCTCGGCGACCGCGTCGCCTTCCTCTTCGAGGGGAACGACCTCGACGTCTCCACGACGACGACGTACGCACAGTTGAAGGACCAGGTCGTCCGCATCGCCAACTGGCTCCGGGCGAACGGCGTCAGGAAGGGCGACGACGTCACCCTGTACATGCCGATGGTTCCCGAGCTCCCGGCGGCGATGCTCGCCTGCGCGCGCCTGGGGGCCGTCCACTCGGTCGTCTTCGGCGGCTTCTCCGCCGACGCGCTCGCGGCGCGGATCGGGGACTCGAAGTCGAGGATCGTGCTCACGGCGTCCGCGGTCCGCCGCGGCGCGAAGCCGATCCCGCTCAAGGCCGTCGTCGACGCCGCCGTCGCCAAGTGCGCGAAGAGCGCGTCGGAGCCGCACAGGGTCGAGCGCGTCCTGGTGCTCGACAAGCCCGAAGCCGCCGCGAGGGCCGACGTCCCCTTCGACGCCGGGAGGGACGAGTGGTGGCAGGACGCGCTGGCCCTGCAGCCCGCGGACGACTCGGCGCCGATCGAGTGGGTCGGCGCCGAGCACCCCCTGTTCAAGCTGTACACGTCCGGGTCGACGGGGAAGCCCAAGGGCGTGATCCACTCGACCGCGGGGTACATGGTGAGGACGAGGAGTTTTTTCAAATTTTTTTTTTCCCCCCGATTGCGTTCTCTCTCTCTCCTTCTCCCGCTTCCTCTCCCTTTACGTCCTTTTTTATTTTTTTTATTTTTTTATCGACGTCTCCCACCGAGCGTCTTCTTCCTTCGCTTCGAGAGGAGGAACTTCTCTCAAAGCTCGCATCTCACCGCAACGACAAACGCCTCTTTACAAAAAAAACACCGAAATCATAAAAAAAAAACGAACCTCCCTCGACTCAGGTCGGCACCGCGACGACGTTCAAGCACGTCTTCGACTACAAGCCCGGACAGGACGTCTACTGGTGCACGGCCGACTGCGGGTGGATCACGGGCCACTCGTACGTGACGTACGGCCCGCTGCTGCACGCGGCGACGCAGGTGAGGATGCGGAAGAAGAAGAGAGAGAGAGAGAGAGAGGTGAAGTTGGAGAGGGAGCGCATTTTCCGTTTCCTTCGACGGGCGACTGGCGACTTTTTTCCCCCTCACTTTTCTCTCCCCCAAAACGAAAAAACAACAACAGGTCATCTTCGAAGGCGTTCCCACCTTCCCCGACGCCGGCCGCATGTGGCAGATCGTCGCCAAGCACGGGGTCACACAGCTCTACACCGCTCCGACGGCCATCCGCGCCCTCGAGGCCATGGGCGACGACTTTGTCACAGCGCACGACAGGTCGTCGCTTCGCGTGCTGGGGTCTGTCGGGGAGCCGATAGGCCCGCAGGCGTGGCACTGGTACCATGGCGTGGTGGGCGAAGGGAGGTGCCCCATCGTGGACACGTGGTGGCAGACGGAGACGGGTAAGTTTTTTTTGGGGGGCTGGAGAGAGAGAGAGAAAGAGAGGAGAAGAAGAAAAGGGAAAAAGAAACAAAGGAAAAAAAAACCAAAAAAAGAAAAAGGAAAAAACTCATCTCTTCCAATCTTTTTCTCTTTTCTTTAAAAAACAAACAAACAACAGGAGCCCACATGATCACCCCTTTACCGGGAGCGACCCCTCTCAAGCCCGGCTCGGCCTCGCTGCCTTTCTTCGGCGTCGAGCCTGCCCTCCTCGACGACAAGGGCCTCGAGATCGAGGGGCCAGGGGAGGGCGTCCTGGTGATCAAGCGGTCGTGGCCTTCCGCGCTGCGCTCGCTCGCGGGCGACCCGGAGAGGTTCGAGGCGACCTACTTCGCCCCTTACCCGGGATACTACTTCTCGGGCGACGGCGCGCGCCGCGACGCTGATGGCTACTACTGGCTCGTCGGCCGCGTCGACGACGTTATCAACGTCAGCGGCCACCGGATCGGCACGGCCGAGGTCGAGGCCGCGCTGACCGAGCACCCGCTCTGCGCCGAGGCCGCCGTGGTCCCCGTCGAGCACCCCATTAAGGGCCAGGGGATCTACGCGTTCGTGACCTTGATGGCGGGCACCAGCTACCCGCCCCCCGAGGCGCTGCGGAGGGAGCTCGTCGCGCAGGTGCGGTCGTCGATCGGGCCGATCGCGACGCCCGACGCGATCCACTGGGCCCCGGGCCTGCCGAAGACGAGGTCGGGCAAGATCATGCGCCGGATCCTGCGCAAGATCGCGAGCTGCGAGGAGGACCAGCTCGGGGACACGTCGACGCTGGCGGACCCGGGCGTGGTGCGGACGCTGATAGATTTGAGGGAGCCGCGGAAGTAGTTTTTTTTTCAACCTCGAGAGACCCGCGAGGGGTCGAGGTTGCAAAAAAATGTTTTTGTCTTCGAGTTTTTTTTTGTTCTTCAAATGTTGACTTTGGTGTTTCTTGTTTTCGTTCTTTTTGCCGCCCCTCTCTGGGAGACGGCAGGCCTATTTTTTATATTATTCCAACGAGAGAGCCATCGCGTTCGCAAACGCCGCAAAAAAGACCAGTATTGGGTGGGGGCGTGAGAGATATAAGGAGAGAGAGGTCAAGAGACAGGTTTTTTGATTCGAGAGCCCCGGGCTGTAATGAACACAAGCACCAACAAGAAGCCGAGCTACAAATATATAACAGAGCAAAAAAAGAAGAGACTCAGGCTCTCTACGTCGCGCGCCTCGCCGGCTTGGTCCCCAGCTTGAACAGCGCCTCTGCCTGCGAGTGCAGGTCCGCAGGCATCTCCTCCGATTCTTGGCCCGGGACTCCCGCACCGGGGCCCAAGTAGCTCCCAACGTCGAATTCGTCCAGAGCGCCCGTCAGAGCGTGCCAGCCGAGGTTGACCGAGGATGCCGAGGAGAGCGGGCCCCCGGAGAGGCGGGCGGGGCTGTTGTCGAGGGGTTGAGAGGGGTTGGGCGGCAAGGGTCGAGAAAAGTGAGCGTCGAAAAGGAGAGAAGGAAAAAAACGATGGAGCATTTGATCGAGGCTTTGCTTCGTCTCCTCTTTTCTTTTCTTCTCTCTCTCCTTCTCCCTCTCCACCCCCATCATTCTCCAACAACTCACCGCGTCAGGATCTGCTTCTCGATCGAATGCCTCGCGGCCAGGCCGGCGCCGTAGACGTCGGCCAGCGCGCGCATCCTCCTCGCGTCGTCCCCGCCCGACGAGCTCGCTGCGGCCGCGACGACGGCGGCGACCGGGTGCGGGTGCGGAGCCGCGAAGTCCTCCTTGTATGCGGGCAGGCCGAGGCGGAGAGAGTCGTGGGGCTCGTAGTTGACCGGGAGGGAGGGAGCGTCAAAGCTGGCGTCGGTCTGTGAGGGAGCGAGAGGGAGGGGAAGCAGAGAGAGAGAGTTGGGGACGATGAGGTTGCGATGGCAATCGATCCAAAAAGCGACGACGACGAAGAAAACGACTTGCTCTTCTCTTTCTCTCGTCGTCGTGTTCATCAACGCACCATCTCGGGCGACCGCTCGGTTCAGAGCAAGGGCTGCACGTGACCGGAAGGAAGAGAGAGACGGAAGAAATAAAGCGCGCGAGAATAGACGACGCCAAAGAGTGGCGTTTCCCTTCGTCGCTTTGAAAAGAGAGAAGGCTCGATGCCTTTCTTCTCTTGCACTCTCATTCTCTGCTCGCTCTGTCGCACAAACGGAAACTCTTCTCTCTCTCGTTCTCCTTTCTCTTCCTCCTCGCAAATATGGCAAAAGGCTATCTCGTGGTCACGGTGGCCGAGGCCACGGGCAAGAACAAGGACGACGTCGTTGTGTGGGACCCGAGCTTCGTGGAGGGCTTCGTCAAAGGTAGGGAACATGCAAGACGAAAAAAACGTCTATGTCGCGCAATCGATCGGTCGAGAGGAAAAGACTGAAAGAGAGAGCAAGGCGACTACCCGCCTCGGCCTCTGTTTTCTTTCGCCCTGTCGCCGACCTCCACGTGATCGCAAGGCATCGATACCGAAGAATCCCGTGAATCACAAAGAGAACACCCTCCGCAGAGCGAAAGAAAAAAGAGCTCGTCTTGACGAGAGAAGAAAGAATCGAAAAAAAAAACACTCAACCTCTTTCTCCTCCTCCTCCTCCTCCTCCTCCTCCTCCTCGTCCTCCTCTCACTTCAAAACACCACCACCCAGTCGAGATCCGCGGCGGCGCCAAGCCCGTCAAGGACACCACCCAGCCCAAGCGCATCGTCGCCAACTCCGCGTCCTGGGCCCAGGACCTCGTCCTCGAGGTCGCCGACGGCGCCTCGGAGCTGCGGGTGATGCTCTGCCGCGAGCGCCGCGCCGAGGGCCGCGTCGGCACGTCGGTCGTGGCCGCCTGCGGCATCTTCGTGGCCGACATCCTCGACGCGGTGCCGATCGACAAGTACTTCGAGCTTTTCAAGCCGGGGGCTGGCGGCGAGGGCGGGTTCGTGAGGATCGCGATGGGATTCTACCCGGACGCCGCGGCGCTGCGGGCGAGGAGGGGCGGCTCCGTCGGCGCCGGCGCCGCCGCCTCCAACGGGGGAGGAGGGGGGGACGGCGGCGGGGCTCCCTCGGGCCCGCTGGCGCGCATCCGGAGCTCCCTCAGCGGCATCGGCCTCGGCGGGGGCGGCGACAGGGAGGCCTCGGCGGCGGCGGCGGGGAGCGGAGGCGGTGGCGCAGGAGGAGCAGCGGGGGACAGAAAGGGGAAGAGGCTGCGCCTCTTGGGCCTCGTCGTCGTCGTCGCCGCCGTCGCCGCAGCGGTGGTCTTGGGCGGGAGCAGCGGCGACGCGAAGAAGAAGGACGAGAAGAAGAAGAAGAAGTGATCTGGGCTTTTCTTCCGTTCATGGCGGGGGGTAGAGAAGAGAAGAGGAGAGAGACAAAAAGATTCGTTTGAAGGGGAAAAAAAAGTGTGAAAAAAGGAAAAATTCGCGAACCCGGTTAGCCTCTCTTATCTCTCTTTCGCTCTCTACGCTCTTTTTGAATCACAAAAAAGGGACAAGATGGATGATGTTCTCCCTCTCGAATTAGAAGTAAAAAGCTCTCTTTCCTGCTGCTGGCTCTGCCCTCCGACCTCGCCCCGCTTTTTGTTCATCTCCTTTTTTTATTTTATTTTTTTCCTCTCCCTCCCTCTCTCTCCCCCCCTACTTGGCGGGGCGCCCGCGCCAGAACACGGCCAGGCCGGACCCGCCCAGCGCCATGAACACCACGGAGACGGCCGAGGGGACGGCGACGAGCGGGTCCGAGAAGTGCGCCTGCGCGAGCAGGAAGCCGAGCGCCGCCGACTGCATGCCCGTCTCGATCGAGACGGTCCGCGCCGTCTTCTCGCTGAAGCCGAGCGCCTTGGACAGGAAGTACCCGAGCGAGAACGCCGCGGCGTGCAGCAGGGCCACGGGCAGGCAGAGGTCGAGGCCCTGCTGCTTGAGGATGCCCGAGACCTGCGCGCACGGGCTCGCGCAGAGCAGCGTCGTCAGCGCGACGCCGACGAGCGGCAGGAAGGCGCGCAGCTTCTTGACGACCTTGGGGAAGCACTCGTTGGCGAGCACGCCCAGCAGCGTCGGGACCAGGACGACCTGGAATGTCGACAGCGCCAGGCCCGCGGCGTCGACGGGGACCAGCGTGCCCGCGAGCACCTTGGTCAGCAGCGGCGTCATCACGATCGCGCCGAGCGTCGACGCCGTCGTCATCAGCACCGAGAGCGCGACGTCGCCGTTGGCGATGTAGGTGGCGACATTGGAGGCCTGCCCGCCCGGGCAGCACGACACGAGGATGAGGCCGACGGCGAGCGGCGGGCTGAGGTTGAGCGTGCGGGCGATGAGCGCGCCGAGGAGCGGCTTGACGATGTATTGCGCGAGGTAGCCGACGCCGATCTTTTTTTTTTTTTTTTGGGGGGGGGGGTGTTTTTGGAGGGTTGTTTGTTTTCGAGGGATCAAGGATAAGAAAAAGGGGCCTCGTCGGATGCGCGGGGGAGAGAGGAGCGGGGAAATCTCGGTTCCCTCCGAGGCGGGGGGAGGGGGGAAGAGGGGGGGCAAAAAGAGGCGCGGTTAACAAAGAAAAGAAGCCCGGGAGAAAAGGAAAGAAAGAGAAAGAAAAGCTCCTCTCACCGGCACGGGGTTCTTCAGGCATTGCCTGAAGTCGTCCACCGTCAGCGTCAGGCCCATCGACAGCATCAGGAAGCCGAGCGAGTAGGTGAACAGGTCCGTCTTGAACCACGCGAGCGCGGCAGGCTTGGCGATCCCCAGGGCGGCGCCGGCGCAGACCCAGACGGGGAAGAGCGTGGTGAGCGTCTCGGTGACGTTCTCGAGCGTGGAGCGCTGGCCCGGGACGGAGAGGTCGCCCGAGGCCTGCGTGGAGACGACGGGGCTGGGGAGGAGAGCGGAGAGGGGGAAGGAGAGGGAGAGGAGGAGGTCGAGGAGGAGGTCGGGGTCGAGGTCAGCGGGGACAGGAGATCAGACGATCCAACTTCGTGTCTCCAGTTCGCCCCTGCGCGCCCCCCGGGATGCCGGTCCAATGCACTGGCCGCACAGAACACATAAAAAATGCTTGCTCCCGAAGGAGAGAGGCAGGAGGGAGAGGAGCCAGGCGTCGCCGAGGAAGGCGAAGAGCGAATGGCACGAGGAACAAAATCGGTCCAGTCACGGTCGATGGCCGATGAAGCTTTTTTTGCTTTCTTTTGCTTTCTCTCTCTCTTCCCCTCTCTCCTCCATATTCGGACAAGCGAACACCCCCTTTCGCGTCACAGAGCACGAATGCGCCGGAAACTCACCGGGAGACGACGGTCCTGGAGGCGAGGCGCGACGCGCCGAGGCCCTTGGGAGAGACGGCGGCGCCAACTGACGACGACGCGCGAGCCTTGGCGGCCAAAACAGGCCTAGCGACCGCGGCGACTGCGAGCCTGGGGGCCTGGCGGCGGGCCGCCGAGGCCGCGGGCGCAGCGCAGCGGGCGTTGATGCGGAGGGAGGCCTGCATGTTCTTTGCTTGGGAAGAAGCGGGAGGAGGAAGACGAAGAGAGGAGGGCGGCTCGAAGAAGGAATGAGGGAATCGCAAAGTGCTGAACGAGAGGACGGCGACGAGCGATCGAGGAATCTCTCTCTCTCCCTCCCTGTCTCTTCCCTCTCACTCTCTTTCCTGGAGCAAGGAGGGAGAGAGACAGCGCAATTGTTTTTCCCGTTCTACTACTGAATTTCCTCCATGGCCAAGGAGCCTCCTCCCTCCAAGGTCGCCGAGCGCCTCGGCTCGGCCGCGTCAGGTGCGTCCGTCCCCATCAAGAGGGGGATCGAAGCACGGAGAGAGAGCGAGCGTGTCGAGAAGAGCTCGCCATCTTCTGACGACGCTCTCTCTCCTCTCCCTCGACCTGCTCCTCCAACGTTCCTCTCTTCTCCAACCTTGAAACCAAAACAACTCTCAAAACATAGGCTGCATCGCCGGCGCCATGGTCTCGGTCTGTGTGCAGCCCCTCGACGTCCTCCGCACGCGGATGCAGGCTGACGCTGCGGCGGGAAGGCTGCAGAGCACTGTGAAGACGCTCAAAGCGGTGCTCGAGGCGCAGGGCGCGCGGTACGTTTTCTTCCCGCTCTCCTTCTTCCTCTCCCTCCTCCTCTTCTTCCCTCCGCGAAAACGCGACCCCTCACGCTCTCGCCCCCCCCCCCCCCTCTCTTTCCTTTTTTACAAACAGGGGACTCTGGGCCGGCTCGGGACCCACCGTCATGCGCCTCTCCGCGGGGCTCGCGATCCAGTTCCTCGCGATCGACTCCCTCAAGGACTTTGTCGCGACCCGGGCCGCCAAGCGGCGGCAGCTCGAGGAGGACGGGGGGCGCGCGCCTAGCAGCAGCAGGGGCAGGTGGGCCGCGAGGCGGCGCTCCGCTCCCCCGGCTCCTTCCGCTGCTGCTGAAAAACCCGCGCTGACTGCCGGGGAGGCCTTCCTGGTGGGAGGCGGCGCGCGAACCCTCTCGTCGGCGCTGACCTCCCCGCTGACGCTCGTCAAGACCCGCATGGAGTTCGCCGGCAGCGGCGGCGCGAGCACCGTCCAGGCCCTCGCCGCCATCGCCCGCGCAGAGGGAGCCCGGGGCCTCCTACGCGGGCTCGGGCCCACCGTCGCGGCCAACGCGCCGTTCTCTGCTCTTTACTACTCCTTCTACTCGAGGCTGCGCGTGCGGTTTGCCGACGCCGGGGCGCCTGCGGCCGCGTCCAACTTCGGGGCCGGCCTGCTCGCCGCTGCGGCGGCGACCGTGCTGACGCAGCCGGCGGACATGGTGAGGACCCACATGCAGCTCGGGCTCGGGGGGCTGGGAGGAGGGGGAGCGGGAGCAGCACTCGGAGGGGCGGCGGGAGCAGCACTCGGAGGGGCGGCGGGAGCAGCGGCAGCGACGGGAGCTGTCTCGTCGTCGTCTGCCGCCGCCGCCGCCGCCGCTTCTTCTTCCTCTCTGGGCCCCTGGCAGACCCTCTCCGCCGTCGTCCGCGAGCGCGGGCCAGGAGCCCTGCTGGCGGGAACGGCCCCGCGCATCCTCAAGCGCACGCTGCAGACGGCGCTGGTATGGACGCTCTACGAGGAGCTGCAGCCGCGGTTTGCGACGGCGGCCTCGGGCGCCGGCGGCGCGATCAAGAAAGGGATCGCCGCGGCGAAGGAAAACCTCGCCGGAAGCGACGGGAGTGATACCGAAAAGGGCGGGTCGAAGTCGAGGAGGACTGCCCAGGCGAGCGTGGCTGCGTTTGACGTGCGATAGGGAATACGGCGCGGAGGAAAGAGAAAAGAGGAAAAGAGTGTGTGTGTGGGGGGGATGGGGGGGCGTGGGATGGGGGGCAGCGAGCGAAACGGGCGAGCGAGAAGAAGGTTTGCCTTTTTTTTTGGAGGTATGTAGATTGCCCATTTACAAGCAACGAAGAAGAGATAGATAACGATAAAAAAAATGAGAGCGGGGTGACATTGTTTTTTGGGGTTGGACTGACAATGGAAGATGATGAATAAATAAATAATTTTTCAAAGAACGCGTCAAAATTTCTCCGTCCCTCTCTTTCTCTCCCCCTCTCTCTCTCGCCCTCTCGCTCATCCGAACTCACTCCTCTCAACAAAAAAAACACTTCGAGCTCTCAAATGGAACTCTCTCTCTCTCTCTCTCTCTCTCTCTCTCTCTCTCTCTCTCTCTCTCTCTCTCTCTCTCTCTCTCCTCTCTCTCTCCCCCCTAAACTCCGAACATCGGTAGCACAAACCGCAGCACGAAAAAGACGATCGCGCCCGTGAAGATGTACGAGTCGAACCGGTCGAGCAGCCCGCCGTGGCCCGGGATCAGGTCGCCCGCGTCCTTGAGCCCCGCGTCGCGCTTCATCACCGACTCGAGCAGGTCGCCGAAGAGCGACGCGCCGAATACGAGCACGCCCAGGGAGAGGGCGGTCGGCAGGCCCGCGGGCCAGCCGAGCAGCCACCGCATCGTGGCCGCCGCGGCGACGGCCGAGGCGGCGCCGCCGAGCGCGCCCTCGACCGTCTTGCGCGGGCTCGCCGGCGTCAGCTGCGTCCTGCCGAGCGACTTGCCCGTGAAGTAGGCGCCCGTGTCCGCCGCGATCACGCACACGACGCTCAACAGCGTCGCGGCGAGGCCCACGGTGAAGGCCGTCGGGCCCCCGAGCGCGGCGGGCCAGCGCGCCGCGAGCGCCGACCCGGCCGCGGGCGCCGCGAGCAGCCGCAGCTTGATCCAGAAGGAGGGGAGGTACCCGCAGTAGAACAGGCCGAAGACCGACGAGGTGAGCTGGGCGAAGCGCGGCCTGCCGGCTGACGACGACGACGACGACGACGACGACGAAGAAGAAGAAGAAGAAGAAGAAGAAGGAAAAGAAGAAGAAGAAGAAGAAGAAGGAGAGGACAAAGAGGGGGACGAGGAGGGAGCGGCGCCGTTGCTGCCGAGCAGCGAGACCGAGAGCACGATGAACGAGGCGACGGCGAGCGCGGCGGTGACCTTGCCGTTCGACAGGTGCGTCCAGAGGGCGATGCCGACGCAGCAGGCGGTGGCGACGGTGGCCGAGAGCGGCGTGGGGGGGGTCATGCCCGCGCCGACGACGCCTGAGAGGGCGAGGAAGAGAAAGAGAGGGAAAGAGGGAAGAAGAACGTGAGGTCGTTTTTCCTCTCCCCGCCCCGTCGAGAAACCGCAAACCCGAAGGGAGAAAGAAAGAAAGTGAAAGAAAGAGAAAAGTTCCGACTTCAAAAAAAAGGCTCACCTTGGCTCGTCACCAGGCCGTAGTACTCCTGGCTCGCCTGATAGACCACCAGGCACGCCACACCACAGAGCACCCAGCCGCCGAACGCGATCGTCGCCGCCGCGCCGGCGCCGAGCGCGACGCCCGAGCCGGCGCGGCTCGCGAGGCCGGACCACTTTTTCTTCTTCTTGGGCTTGTCGGCGGCGGCGGCGGCGGCGTCTGCTGCGGCCGAGACGACAGCCTTGGCGGCTTCGGAGAGCGGGTCGGAGGAGGCGTTGGGGCCGCTGCTGCTGCTCGCCGCGGCGGCGGCAGCGGTCGAGGTCGAGGCGTGCCGCCTTGCTCCGAGCGCCAGCGGGGACGGCGACGACGGCAAAGAAGAAGGAAGCGGCGGTGACGGCGGCGACGATCTCGCGGCGAGAGCGCCGCCGGCCGTCCTGCCGCTCACTCCGGCTAGCAGTCCACTAGCAGATCGCCTCCTGGAGGGCTGCTGCGGCACGGCAAGCAGCTGGCGCGGACAGTGCAGCGAGCCTCGAGGAGAGGGCGCGGCAATTCGGACACCAGCAGCCGTCGACGTTGTTGTTGCTGCCGTTGCTGCTGCTGCTGCTGCTGCTCTTGGCGGCAGCATGGTTAGGATCGAGAATGCTCTCGGTCAGCCGATTTCAGTTTAACAGGTCCCAAGCACAGAGGGCGGAAGGGGTGATCGAAGAGGTAGAAACGAGGTGCCGCGGAAGCTCCCTTTCGAAGCAAGAGAGAGAGCAATTGCCGACGAAAGAAAAAGAGGGTCGACGAAAATGAGACGGTCAGAATCGAAAGGAAAACAAATCAAGAGGGAGAAGAAGGCGCTCCTTGCTCCTGCTCCTGCTCCTGCTGCGCGCCTCTTTCTCTTCTAATTTGCACTCATGGCGGGACAAGGCGACGACGCCATGCTCGAGGACGAAGCCCCCCCCCCCGGAGTGGAGCGAGCCGGCGGCGGAGAAGCTCCAGGCGTCGCCGCCGGCGGCGGCATCGATCAACGGCAGCCAATCGCCGCTGCCCCGCCGCCCCCTGCTCTCCAGTCCTCGGCCCCGATGTCCCTGGACCTGCCCGAGTCCTCCGCGGCGGCGGTGGCCAAGCAGGCGCAGGCCCTCGCCGACGCCGCTGCCCGCCAGCGCGGGGCCCTGGTCGCGGTGCCGGCCGCCGACGGTGCCGTCCGCGCCCTGCTGCGCTCTCTGGGCGAGCCGATAACGCTGTTCGGCGAGCGCGAGTACGAGCGCAGGGACCGCGCACGCAAGCTGCTGGCGCGGATGGACCCGCAGCGGGCCGCGGAGGCCGTCGCGGCGGTGACCGAGGGGGGAGGCGTTGGCGGCGGCGCGGCGGGCGGCCTCGGGGGCGGGCCGTCGCCGTTCTTCGTGCCGCTGCGGCCGGAGGAAGCGCAGACGGAGCTCTTCTACACGGAAGGGACGAAAGAGCTCGAGCGGGCCCGCGGGGAGATTGCTCTGGGGTCGCTGGAGCGCGCCGCGAGGAGGCTGGAGGGGGAGAGGAGGGCGTGGGAGGCTCGGAGGAGGAGGAGGGAGAGCGCGGCGGGGAAGCAGCAGCGGCAGCTGCAGCAGCGGGAGGCGGCGGAGGCGGCGGCATCAGCAGGAGCGGGAGCGGGAGCAGCTGCCGAGGAGGACGCAGGGAAGACAAAGCACGAAAACGAAGAAGCGGCAGCAGCAGAAGAAGAGGAGGAGGAGGAGGACCCCGACCTCGCCTCGGACGCCGTGGCGTCCTCGGCGCGCTCGCCCTCGTCGCTGCAGCTGCTCTGCTCCGAGCTCGGCGACGGGCGCCCGCTCTCGACGCTGGCGTTCAACCACCGGCCTCTCTGCTCTTCTTCCGGGTCCGAGTCCGACTCCGCTTCTTCTTCTACTTCTTTTTCTTCCACCATAGATCTCGCGGTGGGGTCGTGGTCGGGCTGCGCGTCGGTCTGGAGGGCGGACGCGGCCTCTGGCTCGCTGCTCTCCTCGTCCTCCTTTCTGTCGTCAAGGAGAGGCAAAGAAGGCGCGAACAACACCAACGACGCGACCTCCGCGGCCTCGGCCTCCTCGCGCTCCTGGTGGCGCGCCCACGACGACCGCGTCACGGGCATCGCGTGGCGGCCCTTCTCGACCGGGACGCTGGCCCAGGCCTCCACCGCCGTCGTCGACCTGGCGACGGCGTCGGCCGACGGCACGGCACGGCTCTGGTCCTCGCGGGCGTGCGCCCTCGCCGCGGCCTCGGCGCCCTCGGGCGCCCCCTGCTCGCCGAGACCGCTAGCGGAGCTGAAGGGCCACGCGGCGAGGCTGGCGAGGCTCGCCTGGCACCCCGGGTTCGGCGGCGGCGGCGGACAGGGGGAGGAGGGCGCGGGCAGGGGCGCCGGGAGCAAGTTCCTGGCGA
>Ga0315284_10002771_pt1 | contig 24993 bp, 21 predicted proteins | sample YL17G09_16_MG_FD_203696 | JGI IMG/M metagenome (GOLD analysis project Ga0315284, IMG submission 203696) | Sediment microbial communities from Yellowstone Lake, YNP, Wyoming, USA - YL17G09_16 | ecosystem: Environmental > Aquatic > Freshwater > Lake > Sediment | place: USA: Wyoming | collected...
ATGACGATGACCGGTTTGGATTGTGGGTGGAGCGTTCTATTCAAGCTCTTATCCATCAGCCCGACTGGCAGTGCCAGGTGCTGCTTAAGGAAGAGCGTTTTGCGCGCCTGAATATCATCCAGGGTGACCTGGCTTTGAAGATCGAATGGATCAACGATGTGCCTGCGCGGGTGGGAAACATCCGAGATCATCCTGTTTTGGGCAGATTGGATAGCCCCGAGAATATCCTGGCTAACAAAGTCACGGCATTGTTGGATCGCGAAGAGCCAAAAGACCTGGCTGATATCTGGGGGTTTTGCTGTCAGATGGGGCTTTCTTTACAGGATGCCATCACCCATGCAGAGAGTAAAGCGGCAGGTATCTTCCCGGCGGATCTGGCCCGTTTGCTTTGTTCGGCAATCGAATCAGATTGGGATGCGGTCCGTTGGATCAAATCGCCGCCTAAAGGACAATTCCTTTCGGAGTTGAATGAGCTTGGCGAGCATCTCCTTTTTCCGGGCTGATCGAAATATTTACAATTTCAGAGTTGACTGATCTGAAAATAGCACAGTTTCATGTTTTGCGATGTCTAGCAGACTGTCGGAGAGAAGAAAAACCAATCCAATTGCTGGCCTGGATTGGTAAATCCAGGTCTCGGAGAAGCCAGTGATGGCTTATACAGCGCGGACTGCCGGTAAAATCGCCAGATTTGGCAATCCGGCGGGAGCATAGAGGCGGGAGCACCCATCTCCAACAGCCTGCTTGCAGATTGTCCCTCGCGCCCCAATATAGTATTTACGACTTGATCTTTATCCTCCTCCAGTAGTCTTCGATGAAATCCAATATGCACCTGACCTGCTTCCTTACATCAAAGAACAGGTGGATGCTCATCGGGATCGCTCTGGGCAGTTTATCCTGACGGGTTCGCAAAATTTGCTTTTGATGCAGCAAGTAACCGAAAGTCTGGCGGGAAGAGCCGCTGTGCTCAAATTGATGCCTATGACTCTTCGTGAGATTAACCACAGCCCGCAGAAACCACTCCCGTGGGAAACAAGCCAAACGCCCATAATAACTGAAACCGCTTCTTCCCTGAACATTTGGGAGAAAATCCTGCCAGGTTTCTACCCGGAGATAATTTGCAACCCCCTGCGCGACTTTCGTCTGTGGCAAGCCAGTTACGTACAAACCTACCTGGAACGGGATGTCCGTAACCTGCGGAACATCGGAGACGTTACTCTTTTCCAAACTTTCCTGCGCGCCCTGGCTGCCCACAGTGCACAAACCATCAAATTAAGCGAACTGGCAAGAGATATAGGCGTAGCCGTTAACACCGTCAAAGACTGGATTTCGATCCTGGAAGCGAGTTTCCAGATTTTTATCCTACGTCCTTATTATGCCAATATCGGCAAACGCTTAGTAAAGTCCCCTAAAGTCTACTTTGTCGACACTGGACTGCTATGTTACTTGGTCGGGCTTCGCGACGCTCAGCATGCTGCTTCTGGCCCGATGGGAGGTGCAATTTTCGAGAATCTGGTCGCTGCAGAACTCTATAAAACATATATGCATCGGGGGGAGGAACCTGCGATGTATTTCTGGCGCACCGCTGCGGGGTCTGAAGTTGATCTGGTGATTGAAACCCAGGACAGGCTGATCCCTATCGAGATCAAGCAATCGGCTACGCCGCGTCCTGAGATGGCAGGGGGAATTATTAATTTCCGGCGAGATTTTGGGGATAAAGCCGGGCAGGGGTATGTGATCCATTTCGGAAAAATGATTTTGCCGTTGGGATCTGGTGCACTTGCCTTGCCACTCTCAACTCTTTAAAGCAAACAGGTATTTATAATTATTCTGTATCCGGGCTGTTCCCGGTATAGTCTATTACATAGCAAAGAGGGTGAAAAAGTGAAAAGGCTTATGATTATATGCTATCTACCATGGGTAATTCTAATTGTCGCCATGGGTAATTCTAATTGTCGTTGACAGTAACACCGACCATGGAACGGATGGATGTCATTATGTACTGCTTGGGTGCTCTTGAAAAGTTTGAGAAAATGACTACATCCGAAGTAAGGCAGGTTGGATTTGAAGTAGCCAGCCTTGGTATGAACGGCATTGATGTTAATAACCCCACAGCAAAATATTATTTACGCAGCCTACCTGGACAATTCAGTGGTTTACATCTTTTATGTTTGGAATATGTGGCTTTTAAACAATTTGATCCCGAAATGGATATTGGTTTTGATCTATCGAAAGAATACCAATCAGCTCAATCGTTATTCCAGAAAAAGTATAGCAAGGAGTAATTACAGCTATGTTGATGGAGGTAGGTGTATTTTGCGAACGTGTCGAGAGTGACCTTGCTTCACTTTCCGCAAAGAGACCCTGGGATGGACAATGCCCCGCTTCCAAACCAAAGAAGCTGGCGAGCCTATAGGTGCATTCATTGAAACACAAATTATGGCTGCTCAAGGGATTAACGCCACTGACAGCACCTCCCGAATCTCACTCACATACTTTACTTCGATCCGATTCTTGATGTATTCTGGCAAGTTCTGCACATCCCGTTCATTCTCCGCAGGTAAAATGACTATCTTCACCCCGGCATCAATCGCCGCCATCAGCTTGGGTTGGATGCCACCGACACCCAGCACTTTGCCCATTATGGTTATTTCCCCGCTCATGGCAATGTCATGGCGGACTGGTTTATTGGATAACGCCGATACTATGCCGGTGACGATAGTAGCTCCGGCGGAAGGGCCTTCTTTGGGTAAAGCCATCATGGTTGCTAAAACCGCGATGTCAAAATTCTCATTCCAATCCGGGGCGATTCCTAAGTCAGTCGCATGCGAGCGGATATATTGAGCGGCTGCCTCGATTGATTCTCGCATTACCTTTTGAATGGATCCCAACGGTATGATCCGCCCATGACCTTTGGTGGCTTGCATTTCAAAGCGCAGTATCATGCCCTGCTCGCCAGCCACAGCCAATCCAACCACTTCTCCAACTAATGGGGTCGTTGGCATTTCAACGTGGACTTTTCTGTCACCCTCAAACAAGGTTGGGAAGACAGTTTTCTCAGTGGCGATAAAGCGCGCTCCGATTTTTACGGGTGAATATTCGCCAGGCGCCATCAGATGGAGTTGGTTGCGGATACGCTGGCGTCCTTCGATGGCCAGCAAAAGCAGCTCCTCTAATTGCACATCGGTAGCTTCGCCATGCGGAACCATCAGCTTAAGCAAGCCGGAAAGTGTCTTATGAATAGCGCGCACATCCCGCGAGGTCAATCCAGGACCGTGACCAGCGCCATCAAACAATTCAAAGCGGCTCTTGAGCGCGCCAAGCACTTCCACGCGCCGCAATTCGTGCATGATCTCGCATAGGTAATCGGTGATGAAGCCGTAATCCTGGCTGGCCGAATCAGGTGTGATCTTGGGGATTTCCCATCCCGCAAGATAGTAATGCAGCCGGTCGATGAGCGCCTCTACCTGTAAATAACTGGGCAGCGGCTCGAACAAATGGTAATACTTCTCATGGGGCAGTTTGCCCTGCACATCCAGGTTGCCGACCATAACGATCGAACCAAAGGCCAGGATTTCTTTCTTGCCGCGGCTGAACTTGGCATCCTGCATGTAGCCTTGCATGATGCTGACCATGGCATTGGGGTCGACGAAGTCGGTGTTGGCGATCTCATCGAAAACTACGGCTTCACGCGTGCCCACCAGGCCGACTTTGCCAGTATTCAGATTAATAAAGAGACTAGCCGGAGTGGCTTTCCCGCCGGAGAGAACGTGAGCGTAATAAGAGACATTGCGGAACAGGTAGGTCTTGCCGGTCTCACGCGGGCCAAGCTCGATCATGTTATGATTGCTCTCGACCAGCGGTACCGCCCGGCTGAGATACAGCAATTTCTCACGGCGGGTCATGCGCTGCGGGTTCAAGCCGAAGGAATTGGTGAGGATATCCAGCCATTCATCGTCGTTGAACTGCTTGCGCTTCTCGATGAATTCGCCCACGTCGATCATGGAGATTTGGAAGGGGGTAAAATCCAAAACCTTGAACGGGCGAATCTTCTTGTTGTGCACCTCACTATCGTCGTAGGTCAGGGTGATCGTGCCCCACATACCCCCCGCCAGTAACATCGGATATTGCTTCACCAGCGCTTCCGGGATGTTTACAAAATTCTCGTTGATGGCGCTGATCATGCCCCAGTATTTATCTTCTGTCTCGACCAGGCGCACTTCCAGGTTTGCAATCAGCGTGTGTTCCCTATGTTCACGGATAAAGGAACGAATGCGTTCAGCCTCGGCCCCATGGACGAAGTTTTCGCGTAAGCGCCGCTTGACGCGCTCGAAATCCTGCTCGAATGTCTCCTCCGAGCAGTAGTTATCGATCAAATACTCCAATACGTAGCGGGGGAACTCGTCCATGCCGGTGTTAAAAGTCAAACGTTTGTTGACGACTTTGCCAGCAAAGATTTCCCTAAAACGCAGGTTCATAGACGCCTCCGCTGTCAAGTAAGAAGTCGAGGTAATTTTCCCGATTAACCAATTGGACATCGGTCGCATAAGTGTTCTTGAACGAAGCGGCGCCACGCGTCAGCGCAGAGCTGCTGAACTTGATTTGATATGCCTTGATCTGTCCAGCGCCGATCTCCTCAATGTAATCCACTTCAGCGCCGCCATAAGTTCGCCAAAAACGGCTTTGGACGCTCAGGCCGCGGTTCAGGTAAGTCTTGATGCGTTCGATGATCAAGAAATTCTCCCACACTGCGCCCCGGTCTGGGCGGATGGAGAGATCATTGAAGTCGCCGATCAACGCATTACGGATGCCGATGTCAAGAAAATAGATTTTGCTGTGTTTGCCAATCTCACGGCGTGGATTGCGAGAAAATGGAGACAGGCGCATGACAACAAATGATTTTTCAAGGATGTCTATATAACTCACTACCGTCTTACGATCAATCTTTAGCCGGCTGGCCAGCTCGTTTTCATTGACCTCGTGCCCGATTTGATAAGCCAGGGCACGCGCCAGATCTATGATCGTCTGAGAATGACGCACACGCTGAAAGGCCAGGATGTCCTTAAACAGGTAGCTCTCCACCAGCTTGGATAACAATAGTTGTTTGGTTGCCGGATTCGCCTCCAGAAAAACTTCTGGATACAGCCCGTAGCGCAGGAAATCGGTCGACAGCGCATCGGCAGCAGGTTTACGTAATGCGGGATCATCCAATACGCCGGTTTGCTGAAGCGCCTCGCCGAGCGAAAAAGGGTATAACAGGAAATCAATGTAACGTCCTGTCATTGCATCACTCATGCGGTTGCGCAGTTCAAAGCTTGAGGAACCAGTGACCAGGATCATCAATCTGGGGTATAGATCGACCAGTATTTTCAAGGTCAGGCCTGGGTTTTCCAGCCGCTGCACCTCATCAATCAAAATCGCGTCTTTTCCCGCCACCAGGCGGTCCAAGAGGGCGCGGGAAGTGGTATTAATCGCCTGCCGTTCTTCTTCCAGGTCGCAGTTCAGGTAGCGGACCGACTTGCCCTCGAGGGTCAGGCGGTTTTGCAGTGCATTCAACAAGGTCGTTTTGCCCACCTGGCGCGCTCCCAGCAGGATAATGGCCTTGTGTAAGGATGTCATCCGATCGTAAATAGTTTTTTCGATTAATCGTGGGATCATAATCCTTATTATAATACAAATAATGGGAATATGTGGACTAAAATAGATGCCATTGGACCTCAATTTCACCCCACATCGTCAAACAAGTGTAGCCGGCTTCTATTCTTTGCTGCGGGCTTCTTCTCACTGCGCCGCACACAAACCTGATAGTCCTCCTCCAGCTCTATTTGCCTGACCTCATCCAGAACATCGAATGAGACGCCGCTCTTTTCATACAAGGCGCGCCCGATTTCATACAACCCAGCGCGCCGGCATTGACGCATCCAATCCGCCAGGGTGGCGGGGCTTTCAGGCAGGTCGCGTTCATGCGGTTGTACTCCTTCGAGCAGAGCATTCCCAAAACGCTTGACCCGCCGCAGCAGACCGCTGGAACGCAGCGCAGCCAATTGGGCGCGCTCCGTTTCATCGGCTGGGGGACGCCAGGTGCCATCAAGAGTTTTATAAAAGAACTCCGCCAGCCATTCGATCAACAGTCTGCGGGGTTTGTCTCGGATGGGTAGATATTGCTCAAACAGATCGGAGTAATGAACGCCCACTTCACTGGCGTGCTCAGCCAGCCAGGAATGCATGAACTTCTCCAACCGGGCAGCCGCAGATGTCTCTTTTCTGCTTTCAGCTTCATCCACCTGACCGGCGGTTTCCAACAGGTACCAGCGCGACACCTCACCCCCGGCCCCTCTCCCTTCCTGGGGAGAGGGGGGGAGGATTACTTCTTCCGCCACCGAACGCAGCATCTCATCGAAGTTGTGGCGCTGAAATTCTCCGCGCCGCACCATGCGGCTGACCAGCTCGTCGTAAAGCCGGTCAACGGTGGATCCGGGATGAGCCTCCAGCGCCTCGGTCAAGATTGCACGCGCTTTTTCATTGAAGGTGGCAACGTCTTCCTCGCCGGTGAGGGTGATTATTTGAGCGGCTTCGCCTGGACGCGGTTTGCGGAAATTAATCACCAGATCGCGCTGGGTGACTTTGTCGGCTGTGACCTGGTTGTAAGATTTTTGGCCAGATTCGATAAATAATGCAGCTTCAGACTGTTCTGGAATGAAACCTACCTCAGTCATCAAATCTTGGAGTAACTGCCAGGTGCCTTCGCTGGTATCGTGATAACACAAGGATATCCATCTGCCTGGTTTTAAGACACGATAACATTCGTACATGGCTTGCCTCATTAAATCAGACCAATCTAAATCGGTCTTGTGCCTGGTTTCGTTAACAATAATTTCTTTTTCATGCCAATTTGTATTTAAGTTAAGCCATGCTTCCCAAACAAAGTTTAATTCCCCATATTGAATTTTGTCCGAGTATGGAGGGTCTGAGAATATATAATCTATTGAAAAATCATTGATGTTCTTAATATCCGTCGCAGATTGGCTGCTGATCAATAACGCAGTATTGGTTTGATTGGTAATAGCAAGCCCTTTACAAATATTTTCAAAGCGTGAAACGAAATGCTTGATGCAATTTATTTCCTTTCCGATCTGTGGAATATAGTATGTGCCTTTCATGAAATCGGCTCCACCGCCACGAATATTTCCCTCGTCACCAAATCTTACTTGCTGCATCCTACTTGCATTTAATACCAGCGAGGAAAAAGCAGAAACGATTCCATCATCTCTTTCTCCAATTAATTCTTTTAGGATTGCCAGCGCCCACAAATTCCGTTTGGTGAACAACTCTGCCACTGTACGAAAATTGCTCGTCCCAGCGCGCCATTTATCTCCCCACGGCTCAGTATCCGATTCGACATTCATCATCCGGTGGGGTGGATACCAGTAGGGGATCTGTTTTTCCTCAATCTCGCGCAATTTTCCCAGGTCATATTGCTCAAAATACGCCCGTTTCTTGGGATCAGGGTCGTTGTGACGGCGTTCGCCGCGCTGCAGCTTGCAGCCTTCTTCACAAAGATAACTTACAAGCACCGGCATCGGGTCAAAGCGAATGCCACTGGTCTTGATCTGTTCCTGATGCCCACGCTTTTGACAGGCTGGACAAATTCGGATCGTCTTGGGCTTGCCCGCCGCCGTTTGACTCTGCACTTCCGGGCAGTCGAAGAAAGCCACTTTTTCCAGGCAGCGCGGGCATTGGAAAACATAGGAATAAACCGTATAGGCTGTGGTCGAACGCCCGTCACAGCGGTCGCAGCGCGTTTCGTACAGCCAGTCCATCTCCGGCTTCACCTTCGCTTTCAATTGCTCAAAAGCGCGCTGTAGTTCGTCCACATCGACCGGCGTGCAGTAGTTCTTGGTGATAAACGTCGCCGCCGGGGAGAGGTCAATCGCAATGGCTGCCCTGCCTTCCATCAGCGCTGCTAACACCGTCCCGCCCGATCCGCAGAACGGGTCGAGCACCAGGTCGCCGGGCTGGGTGTAGTGGCGGATATACTGCTGGATGGCATCATGCGGCTTCTTCGACCAGTAGGTGTGCATGTTGTAAATGGCGGTCGCCTTGGTGGTGGTGATGGGATGGTCGAAGGGTGGCACGTTGTAATCATCCGTCTCCGGGTTGTATGGTTTGGCGTGCTCCTCGACAAAGCGCCGCAGGTTGGGGTTGGGGCCGGAGGAGTAATAGCCCTCCGGCATTTGGGGGACTTCGCGGCGGAAAAAGGTGGGTTGGTGGGGGGTAATTTTGTGTTTAGGCATATAAATTCCTCCTTGCTTAACCCCTTAGACTTCCGAAGTCTTCAAGACTTCGGAAGTCTGAACGCTGCTTCATCTTCTTTCTTACCGTTTCACACCACGCCCCCACTGCTTCCAGCAATTGCCGCTCGCGGCTCTTGGATTATAGCCATTTCACCAGAAACCTTAAAAACCTCGTCATTATATTTCAATCGTGTTTACCATTGAGATACATAATGCTTACACCCTATCCGTTTTTCAACTTTGGCTTCAAAATCTGCGTCTTCAATCTCCGCGTCGGATGAGCATGTTACGTAAATCATCACGGTGAGCTTTTTGAGAGAAGGCGTCTTCATCGAAGAAGCCGAGCTGAGCCGCTTTTTCTCGATCGCCGGGCTCATCAATGGTCTCAATGCGCTGGAGGAGGGGTAACAGAGAAGTAGGAAACTTGATAGTATCGCGATTACCATATTCGTCGTACTTGCCTTCCCAGATCAGTTCAGTTTTCATTCGGGAGAGGGGATGTGGGTTGTCTGGACCCCAGGCGGGACTTCTTGGATCAGTGGACATTATGCCTCCGGTGTAGCCAGAATAAATTCTGCGCTATTAAAAAACGTGTCTTATTATCAAAAACTATTGACAAGTGTCAAGGATTTGATATAATTAAAGAGAACCACTGAAAACCCGAATGGGTCGTAGGTGGTGGTTTTATTTTGGATAACATACAATCCCATAAGGGTTAGAACTGGACGCCGCCAGATTGAAACTTGATTTCAAAGTGTTCATCCAGGCAGTTATTTTCGCCAAATCAACCTGTGCGGGCATCCTTGCTGGCAGAGACCCAAGTCCCAGATGAAGCGACATATAAAGATTTACGATATAAGAAACCAGGTCGGCGATTTGGATAAAATAAGATTGATCGGATTCTTTCGGTAGTGGGTCTTCGATCAAACGACTTATTTCCTTCCTATACGAGCTAGGTCCAAATTTTGATGGGATATAATTCACCTTTTGGATTTTTCTGGCGATATGTCTCATTTTCCCTAATCTTCCTGGGTCAGTAATAATCATAAATCGGCTTGCTGGGTCCCACTTATTTAGATCATTTTCTATTCTTTGGATAGAATAAGTCAGCGCCCGATCAAGAACATTGTAAGTGCTCGTTTTTATGGCTGGTTTATTGATGACAGTATTGATAACATGCATCCCTTGGCTGCCCAAAGATGATATGAAGGAGCAATACAGACCAAAAATCTCCAATCGTTTTTCATCAGAAAAATTTAAGGTTTTATACGGCATCTTATTCAACAAAAACGATCTTGCATGCATCTCCATCTTCAGCGGGAACTGGAAATCACCCTTTAAAAAACGCCTGAATTCATAAATTCCGTTATAGTATTCCTTCCAATTCGCGTGGTGGAAATAGAGAGAAGTCAACACAAACAATTTTGAAGAATAAGCCGGGAACCCGTCGTCACCTGATTCGTCATAATAAGCAATAATCATCCTTTCACTTTCTTCGCCATTTGAAACCCATCCAAAAATCTGTCTTGTGTCATCATCGCATAAGCCATCGCCGAGGGTCTCCCGCACTGCTCGGCTTTGCATTTATTATTTGCTTCTTCAGCAATTATACCATGTGATTTTTCCAATAATGTTTGCAATGGGAAATTATTCGATTATCCTTATCCAATCGGAAACTGATAATATCGCTCAAGTAAATTCAAGGTTTCATATAGACACCAAATCTTCAGCCCGCCGCGCACGGTTTGGAATTCACCCCACAATCCATTACCGGTTCCAAGAACGGTTGATGGCTTCATTGAGCTTCTCATCCGCAGCAAGGTGATAAAGTCTTAAAGACTTCGGAAGTCTGAGAGATCCTCTCGGGGGGCTCAAGGAATTGTTCCATGATCTCCATAGCGTTAATCAGGCTACGGAACATTTGGATCTCGTTTTGATACATTTTATCATCTGTCAACTCTTCAACTCTTTTGGCACCTTGCCCATCAATAGGTCAAGTTTGTTATCCAGCCTACGCCGCAACCGGGTAGTATCTAACTTAATCCGTAATTCGGCGCTGCGGCTGGTTTTATACGCTTTGCCGCTGTGGGAATAGGCGAGAACCGCGGTCACTGAGATCGTGAGGTAGCCAGCCTCACGCTGGTCGGGGGTGATTTCCGGCAGAATCGGCGTCCAGCGTAGATGGTAAACCTGTCCCACACCGGAAAAAATCTCTTTACGCGGCGTAGGCACTTCTTTCAGATTGAAGGTTAAGGTGACTGCCAGATCCTGCATGATCATAAGGTAGGCGCGCACGGAAACTTCAATCTCAAGGGGTTCACCCTCGCTGACCGAGCCCACTTGCCTTAGCGCGTCAATAAACAAGACACCCTGATCCTTTTGGCGCGCGCCAAGCATAACCATTGGCACGAGACACTCCGCCAAGCTGAGACCGCCGTGGCCATATCTGTCCGGGCTGTGGCGGTAGTTCTCGCGCCGGAAAAAATGACCTGGTTGCGGGAAATGGATATATTGGATCGGTTGGCCCACTCGCGGCGGATCTGGGATCGGGATTTTCAGCGATTTAATATCGAAGCTGACCACTTTTTTGGCGTCCTTACCAGAGAAAAGCGCCGAGGCGCGCACCACTCGATATTTGACCAGTTTTGCATCCCCAACCACTGCGTCAGAGACATCTAGCGCTGCATTGGGGAGCGGTGTGAAGCCGTGGTCGCTGGTGACAAAGATCAAGGCGTCGTCAGGCAATTCCCGCAGCACAGCGCGCACATCCTGGCGGATGATCTCGCGCACGATGCTGTTGTAGATGAAAGCCAGATCGTGCGGATTATCATGCAGGTTCTCATCGGTGAAATTGAAGACGATGTACTCGATCTGCGGTGAGACATAACGCACGGTCATACCCGAAGCAACAGTATCATCGTCTTTTACCACCTGGAAAACAGGCGACAGACCCATCTCATTCTTAAGCCAAACCTTGAGTAATTCCAATTCATTTCGAGATTTGATCTGTATATTGGCCGGAAGGCAGCCGGCGCTGATTGCCTTGCGGCTGAGGTCGGTCTCGGTAGGCAGGATGGCGCTGCCCGGGCGCGTCTCGATCACCTCAAAGCGCTCTTCCAGCACCGGGCGCAAGAATTCATCCCAGGCGTCGGTGCGCATGCCATCGAAGACCAGGATCACTGCCTTGCGGCCAGATTTTGGATCCCAATACGCTTTGAGCATGCGGTTGAGGAACTGGTGGGTAAAAACGACCGGGGCGTCGGCCTGCTGGATCCATTGCGCATACTTGTGGCGATAAAGGTCTTGGAAGCGACGATTGATCAAGTTCATGGCTGTATCAACGGCATCCGAAGTCTCTTTGAAGTCCTGACGAGCTTTGGCCCAGCGAGACTCCATTTCTGGCCACAAACTGGCATGAGGCAGCGGTAACATATCGCCAACTCGCAGCATCCGTTCCAGGTCCGAGATGTAAAAGTCCAGGCGGTTCAGGCGATCCCCGTTCCACAGGTGGTCAAATTCCGCGAAATCCAATTCTTCAGATGGCTTGACTTGCACATCTTGGACAGCTTTGGCGAGTTGGCCGGTTAATTGATACAGTCCAACGGCGCGCTGGTAGGCAGTTCGTAACATTTGCCATTGTTCCGTAGGTCTGCGCAGGGCTGGTAAAGCAGTCTCTTGATCTTGCTTTTCCAGAAGTTCCAACACTTTGAGATGGACCTTGATCTCACGGTTGGAGACCAGGTCTATGAGCAAAGAGGCCAGCGCCAGGCTGCGGATGAGTGGCGATAGGCGCTCCTGCCGTAAAGCATCGAAGGCTTTAACAGGTTGGTCAAGCTGCAACTGCTCGCGCAATAATAATGCCAATCGCTTTGGTTCTGCTGATAAAAAGCTCTCGACATCGTTTACATCCGCGTTCACCTGATCAGGGTGCGCGGATAACTGGTCTTTTAACCCCGCATCCAGAAAATCAGCGTCCATCTCACGATATTCGTGCATGCTGGGGTCCAAATTAGCTAATAGCAGCGAGTAATCGAGTTTGTGCTGGCGCAGGATGGCTGCCAGAGTGAAAGCTCGTAAGACCTGGGCGGGATCACGGTCGAGTAACCAGCAGAATGGTTTTGGTGCATTCTCGATCATTTTCTTTAGCGCCGTCATGACATCGGCTGGAAGGTAGCGATTGATTTCTTCCAGGGTGCTATGCTGCTCAATGCATAAGCGGCGGATTTCACTTGGAGAGAGTTTCTTGAAAGGATTGATCCTCAATGCCGCGCCTAATACGATTTTATACATATCCGAGTCACTAAACCGGCTTGAAGAAACCTGCCGGAGCTGGCGATGGGCTTCCAGCGCGTTGGGCAGGTTTGCCAGCAGCAAGCGCGCCAGGTTACGCTCTTCTACAAGGTGCGGCCAGGCGCTGTCGCCGCTTTGTTCCACCAGATAATCGCGCAAGGAAAGTTCTACAAGCTCCCGCTTGCCAAGCTTCGCTTCCAGGTCTGGGTAGAAAAGGCTTTGATCGGAGTCCTTGCGGCTGCGGTCAACGACCAGTATGCGCGCATCCGGGACATCGCGCAGCGCCTCATACAGGTCGCGCAGCCCCAGGTTTCCTGTGCAGAACAACACCGCGTAGCCATTTTCCTCCGCCCAACCATCCACGACGTGGGCGCCACGCAAGATCATGCGCTGCGGATCGCGCAGGATGATGAGGGAGCATCCATTGAGGGGCTCGAGTTTAGAGAGGATCCAGGATTCGATCATAGTCATCCCAAGTCTTCTAACCATGTTAACCATTTGTTAAAGTGTTGGCATTCAGCGCGGATATTTTCCAACCCAACTTCAATGGCTATCAAAGAACCATATAATGGTTTGTCGTAATTGGGAAATAACTGCAAAATACGTTTTGACGGTGCAGTCGTCTCACCATCGTTAATTTCCTCTGGGGAATTAAACCCCCTCTTGATTTCGAACAATTCTCTCACTTTATTGGCTTCAGGAAACATGCACGCAGTGATTTCTGGGTTGACAAATAACAAGGCTTCAAACTCGTGCACCTGAAGATAAGGCTTGAACCGGGGATGTGATATTTCATATTGGAATTCGTTCTCCAGGTGGGTTGCTTTTGTATAACAATCTCCCGCTGGTCTAGTTGAATATCCTGGAAAATCGGTGGGTAATTTGTAAAGATCATACATTGTCGTGATGGATACAGCATTCGTATCACGCAGTAGTCTTTGAACATCATTTCGTGCTTTTCCATAAGTGGATAAGCCACCTTTAAATTTATTTCCCTGTTTGGCGATCTTTGTTGAGACAATCACTGGGATAAGATCAACATTTCGATCCCATAGATGCCTTTTAAGAATTTCTCGGACAAATGTCTCTTCCGTTTGTCCCTCTACAGAGACTAGAACTCGATTCATCTTGGTCGTCCCCCGAGCAGGTTCTTCTCCCAGAGATCTCCCATACCATAATCATCCAGCCAGTTTTCGAGATCTTTTTCCGTCCGGCGCTCAAACGTTGATTGGCCTTCCTTCCGGTCCACTACAATAATGTCTTCTGGTCCAAACTGATTAACCAGAGGAACGGATTGGGTTGAAACGACTACCTGGGTTTTTTGAGACGCACTCTTTAATAAGGATGCAAGTATGGTGATCGCATAAGGATGAAGTCCAAGTTCAGGTTCATCAATTATAATGGTCGAGGGAAGCTTAGGCTGCAAGAGCAGCGTGGCGAGGCAAATAAAGCGCAATGTGCCATCTGATAAAGATTGTGCATTGAAATAAGCGTCGGAGCCTTTTTCCAACCAGTCCAACTGAATTTTTTCCTGGTTCAAAGGATTGGGACGTAGAGAAAAATCATCGAAGAAAGGCGCCACGAGCCGGATGGTTCCCACAATTTTGCGGTAATGATCGTTTTCCGTCTCGCGCAGAAGGTATAAAAACGCCGCTAGGTTCGAAGCATCCGAACGAAGCATGTTGTTGTCGTTGATATCCACTTGCTGCTTCACTTTGGCGCTTGCGCTAGTGTCATGAAAATGGTAAACCCGCCAACTTTCAATCGCCCCTAACACATGGTCAGCAATCGAGGTTACCGGCCTTCTACGTGATTCTTCATGGAGCCCAGTTTCCTTTTGACCACCACCCAATTTAATCCTCAGCGGTTGAGGGTATCGCACCTTATCGTGATACCACATCAGCTCATCCGAAAATATGAGCGTATCACCTGCAGCTGGAACAAGAGTGCATTGATAGCTGTTGCTTCCGAAGACCAGACGAATCTTGATTTCCGATGTTGTTTTTTGGCCGAAATACAGAAATGAATTTGCTCCGCCTGATTGCGAGATGAAGACTTGTAAATAGTTTTGCACAATTTGGTTCAATAAATTAAAAAAGGAGATAAAGTTCGTTTTCCCCGCTCCATTTGCCCCGATTAATACATTCAGAGGCTCCAGGGGAAAGTCGACTAATTCCCTTATAGACTTGTAACCTTTAATACTGATTTGGTCTAAGGGTCTGTTCATTTCACATTTACCTCCTTAAAATTATATCCCGTCGAGTCTGGGTTGGGGATTCGGCTTCCCCCTGTCCCTTTTCTCGCATCTCCTCACGCACATCTGATAATCTTCCTCCGCCTCCAACTGAGCTTCTTCGCTCAGATGACCACATTGTAAACCGCCTTTCTCATATAACACCCTGCACATATCATACGGGTGTGTTTCAAATGAGTTGGGGCAGCGTCCCGCAGGCTGGAATTGAGCCAATTTTGTCCGTTTTTAGACAGCCTGCGGGACGGTTTCAACTGAAATGAAACGAACCCAAATCATTCTATAATTTATGGATGCAAGTTTACCTGGTTTTCTACCCACGTTAGTACCAGTGTAGCGCGATCAAGGGCCTGGCGCGCCTCTGTCTTGCCAACAGGTTCCCACTTGCCCGGATAGCGCGTTTGCACCGCATATTGCGTGAGTTCAAAGTCCTCGTCCACGTTCGCCGGTAGCGCCATTCCTTATGCCTTTAACAGGTCTAGCAACATTTCCAGAACGTGGGTGCGTGGGAACGGAATGCCCAGGTGAGTACCAGACCTTTCAAGGCTTTTTCGACGCTTTGCTGGGCATGAAAACAAGCATCTTCCAGTAGAACTCCTAGGGAACTTCCTGTTCCAGGTACGCAACCCAGCTCGCCCCAGAAGAAGGTCAGAGCGGGCACGCCCAAGCCAGGATTGAACCACTTCAGACGGCTGTAGGTCGCTCATAAATTACCCTTCCTTCGGATAAGGCCGTTCGGTAAAGATAGCCGATCGTATTCCTGTGACGCTCGATCTGTTGCGGGGTGGCGACAATGATATCCACCGGTGTCAATATGCCAAGCTACTTCCTGTAGCACGCCGCAAACGGGTACTCTCTGCGCGCGGCGCCTCAACCCCTTCCAGGATGACCAACAAGTCCAGGTCGCTGTCTGGGTTAAAATCTCCGCGCGCGAATGAGCCAAACAAGATAATCTTCTCTGGCTGGCTCACGTTTAAAATTCGGCGGGTGATCTCAGGCAAATATTCCAGGTTGGAAATCGTTTCGGTCATTGCTCACCTCCATAAATTACATCCCTCAATCTCGATCACCGGCAGTTTCCTCAGACTTCCGAAGGCTTTGAAGTCCTCACTCAATCTCCACAACCGGGAACTCGTCTTCGCTGCCTGGCTGAAGCGCCTCCAGCAGGAAGTGGTGGAACTCCTGGGTGATTTGATCTACATCGCTCATTTCAATCGTGCGTTTGCTGGGTTGGAAATCGCTCAGGTTCACTTTGCGCACCTGGATGTGGTGTAAATAACGGATCAACTTCTCGATATTGGCGTTGGATACTTCTTCCGGCGCCTGACCAATTCGCTGTACCAACACATTCTCTACACCTTGTGGGTCTGGTGCAGCCAGCAGCTCAGAAATGAACGCTTCGTTCCGGCCTTGTTCCAGACGGGAACGAACCGCCTCGCTATGCAGCAAGGCCGCCTTTTCTAATAGGGCGGCATGCAGAGCCTGGTCAGCTTCAGCATAGTGAGCATCTGCAGTTTGGATAAAAGCAGCCGCGTTCTCCAGCGTAAGCGGGCAACCTGACGGTTGTGGCCAGTGGTTTAATTGTTGTTCGATCATGGAGCGGGTAAGATTCGCCGGGAATAGCATGTCACTGGCAGCGCTGTCATTGATGCGTTCCTGCAAGAACTGCATCTTACTGGCACCGAGTTGTTGGACACTGCTGAGGCGCGCCAGCGTCAGAAACTCGGGCTTATTAGAAAGCTCCAGAATTCGCTGGCGGGTTTGTTCAGTGTGGCTCACCACCTGGTCAAAGGCTTGCAGGTAGCGCACAGAATAACTCTGGATGATCTCAGCCGCTGGGTCCAGCAGCTCGCTCAATAAGCGCGCTTCATTGCCCATCAGTTCTGCCAAAGCGCTCATCCGCTCTTTAACCAAATCCAATTTTTCATAGATGGAGAATAACGTTGGGTCTTGAGTCGGATATTTATCCTTCCCGGTGGCTACAAGCAGAGCATAGCGCTGCCCGGCGCGGATACGGTCGTTGTGTGACAAAAATTTTCGGATTTGATCTAGCTCAACCCGGCGTATGGTTAGGTCATCCACATCGGTTGGATCAATATCATCCTTTTGATAGATGGGGTAGCTAAAAGCTTTTTCTAATGCCAGGCGCAAAAAAGGGATAGGATCGGTTACTTCGACCGGGCTTTTCAAGAACTTTTCCCAGGCCGCCATACGTTCATCCATCGGATTGAGTTGTGAAAGTTCTTGAAACAGGTCAGCCAGGGCAGTGCGTAGTTCTTGGACGGGTTTAACCTGCTCTTCTTTAAACTTGAGCAAGCCTAAGACGCCTGCTTGAATCTCGGCATCTTCGTGGAGATTACACAACGCGGGGTCGCCCATCATGGCTGCCGCAAAGGGCGCCAGCACTTCCCAGCCTTCAGGCGGTTTAAGGCGCTGTACCTGGTCAAACCCATCCAACAGCGCGGTATTAAAATCAATCGAGGCGATGTTACTGTAATCAATTACATCGGCAGGCAAATTGCGGCCAGAAAGGGTGATCCTCAACCACCCTTCTCGTACCAGACACAGCATGAAAAGTTGCACCAGGCGTTTGCTCAAGCCGTTATGAAGACCGCCAGGGCCGCCGGCCCCCATGAAATTCTTGTAGAGCGTTGTTGCTGGCATCCCAGCCCCGCTGTCAGCCAGCTTTTCTTCGATCCAATTGGCAATGTCGCGAGTGTAACGACACTGGCTTAAATCGAGTTTGCGATCATTCGGCCGCTGCATGATCCCTAAAGCAAAACCATAGTTCTGGGAGGCTGAAAGCTCTTTAGTGGGCCTGGCGCCGCGTTCGTATTCACCCAGTTTGACTATGCCGTTGATCGCGTTCATGGCGTTGGTATCATTGAAGGGGGCTGGCGCATCGAAGATCAACTCCCGGCTTTCATACACTGTGTCCAGTATCTGAGTCACCAGCGGCGTCAGGATGGAAGAAAGTTCACCCTGGCAGGTGAAGGTCAGGTTGGAATGGTCGGCGGCTGTTATCCGTCCGCGGCTGAAGCTGTCCGGGACGATGCGATAAATCCCGCCCATCTGTTCACGCAACCGGCCTTGCACCCAATCCAAGATCGAGCGGGCATTTTCGGTTTCCTGACCAGCCGCCTCGGCGACAATTTTGCGATAAGCAGCGAAATCAATGAGGAGATTCAATTCAGAAGATGTCAGTTGGTCAGGAGTCCAGAACAGGACACGCGGGTCTTCTTTGGCTTTGACCAGGCCGTCCAATTCATCGCAGCCAGAGGTTGAACCGATAAAAACAGCAAAGTCTAACCCGGTATCTGGGCTGTTGATGGATGGCAGCAGAGCATTACGCCGGGCGATGTCGGCCAGGTTGCGCATATATACTCGCCCACTGATTTCGCGCCCATGCCAATGAATAGTCAAATCCTGTTGGCTTTCAGGAGCAATGGAGCGGAACACAGATTGGATGCCATGCGCCAGATCCAGGCTCATCAAAGAGGTGCTAATATACCAGCCATCCAAAGCCAGGAGCTGGTGCCAGGCATCGCGCCGTAACGCTTCGTTGCCTTCCGCTTCTGAACGCGCCTTCTGGAAGATTTCGTGTGGGTCGGGACCGCCACCGGTGGGGTTGAAGCGATATTTGCCACCTACCTTTTCGACTTGGATCAATTCTATATCCAGTTTTTCCGCCAATAATTCATAGTGATCATAATTGTCCTGAAAATCAGCTACTCGATCTTTATCGTGATCTTTCCACTCCATGACACCGTTCATCAACTCTTCGTGAGTCAGGCCGTCGGGAGAAAGGTTAGCAATGTGGTAGAGGAATAGCGTCTTGACGATCTTCTCGCACCGGCTGCGGAAAACCTTCAAGGGGCCAGAAAGGGCGCTGTCGATTTGACGCTTGGATTCTTCATAAGCTTTCCACTCTTCAGGAAACTTGGTTTTTATACTGGCGATGCCTCGGGTCGTCCCGGAAGGGTCTTCTTCATAGTTAACCACATCGTCGAAGAGCGCCCATAGGGAGATCAACTCATCGCTATGGCGTTTGCGCTGGGATTTGATGGTCTCCAGCATAAAATACAACGCCGAGCGTACCGTGGTCAGATTATACGAAACGGCTCGAACTACATCTATTGCTGGTGGGTAGAAAGGGAAGAAACGGGCGAACTGGTCCTGGCCAATAGCCTGGGGCCAGCTAAAGCTGCGTTTGTAATCCTCGTAGTATTGATCAATGGCAGTTTTATCCGTGATCTCCCGCACGCGGTTTAGGGCGATGTCATAATAGTAGTCAGCTTTGTTCAACAATGGCACCAGTTTCAGACGCTCATCGGCGATGATATTTTTAACGCCAACCAATGTGGTCTCGATGGCCTGCTGGGCTGCACATACTGTCCACACGGGCAAGTTCTCCACCTTGGCCAATCGGTTCGAGAGCACGACCAAAGCCTTCTCGTCTTCAACGCGTTCGGCGTCTGAGCGGCCTTTCATAAACAGCGAGACTTCATCAAGTATCAGTAGCAATCCGATATAACCCTCATCCAGCAGCCGTAGCACCAGGTGCTTGAGCACTTCTTCGGTCTCCAAAGGAATCTTAGGCCGTATTTCCAGGTAACGATCATAGAAGTCCCACAGTCGCTGGCCACAATCGCGCTGAACACCAGGGTTGGTATTGTTCTGCAGGTTATTCAAGAACTCGTCCAATTCCCACTGCTGCTCCTCATCAAAATAAGTCGCATCTTTCAAAAATTTTGCCAGGTCTATCCGATAGCGTTCAAAGTCTTCTTTCAAGAAACGCTCCGCCAGTATTTCCGTAGGGTATAGCGGCAAGGAACGGTCGTTCTCTAAAAAGAATTGTTCGGCGACAGCATTCAGAACATATTCTGTAAGCGATATACCCGCGCCTGAGATACCGATTCCACCCCCACCCTGACCGACCAGTGTCTTAACGGCGACTAAAATACCCTTACTGCTTTTAGCCTTTTTCTCAAACCCATTTTCATAGAAGAAATACAGGTTTTCGCGTTTGCCTTTGCCTGCTTTTGCCTCTTTCTCTTGAACAAGCTGCCATTCTTTTTCCCCGCCTAACGCCAATGCCCCCAGGAATGAAAGCAGGTGGCTTTTACCCGAACCAAATTCAGCCTGAATCCAATACCCTTGACCGATAGGCAAATCTTTACGCGCCCGGTCATAGGGCGCTGATAATTGACGGAAAAAGTCGACCAGGAACGATCGTACAGGCTCGATCAGAAATTCTTCGACAGTCCGCGGCTCAGGAATCCGCATTTTACGAGCTAATAGACGCTCCTCTTCTGAGCCTTGGTTAGACCAGATGTGTTGCTCGACAACATAAACGCTGATAATATCTTTTGGAACGGAGGTGATCTCGTCTAATGGCTTGCGTCGAAACAATTTCAAAGTAGGATTATTCGACATCGGTTAACTCCCACAAGTGGTTGTCTGTGATTAACTGAGGTGGCAGCGTGCGATGGAAACGGGGGTTCACCTCGCTAAACAGCGTGATGTGATCGCCGCGCTTTTCACCCGGCAACAGTAGCAAAATATGACTTTGATTCGTTGCCCGGGCACGGATAACGTGTAAATCCAGATTGTAGGCAAATAACAGCTCAATCTGCTTTAATATCAAGAAATTGGCCTGCTGTAGCAAACCTTGCAATAGGAGGTCAAATTCCTGGTTTAAGCGGTGCTGTACAGTGTGTGGCAGCCGGGCTTCATTTTGCACCAGGTTGCGTAGGTCTTCGTCGCCGATCCTTTCAAGGAGGGCCTTATTTAGATTGACCGGGGTTGTAAAAGGCTTGCCATCCAGAAAACGGGCTTGCGCGAAGTCCATTTGTTCGAAATGTTCCAGATTTGCATAGGAACCGAGAACCCCGAATAAATGGCGTCCAATTTCAACCTGTACATTATCCCGAATTGCACTGACTATTTGCGGGCCAGTTCGCCTCATGAATCATATCCCCCTTCAGGCGCTGTTGAATTATCATCCCCAGGTGCGTCGCGTAGGGCAATCCCTTTCAGGTGGACTGCATCGAAGAATTGGCGTAAAGCAGTGGGTTGGTCAACAGCCAACGTGAATTGCTTGACTGAATCTATTTCCGATACCTTGGAAAGGATACCCAAATCCCTTAAGTTATAGAGTTGGCGACGGATCCATTCTCGATCCCATAGCAGCCAACGGTGAACAGGGCCTTGGTAAAGAGAGTCATAAGAATAAATACCGGGTTGAGAATATTCGCTGGTCAGTATATAGAGAAATCCTTCTAGAGAACCTGTATGAAGATGGAAATGTAAACCGGATCCAACTTCCGATCCTACGGATAGTAGATCATAAGCGTTTGCGATAGAGCGCAGTATCATCCTTTGGGAAGCTGTACCTGCATCTGGAAGATAGCGAAGAATGAAATCACGGATTTGCTCTCGATCAACTCGTCCAATGGGTAATGCGGGAAATATTATCTCTTCGGCAACCCGAGCTGCGATAGGTTCTGCTTTGAGTACATGATAAAAAATCACTGGTTTTAGATCATCATGTGTAGAACAGGTTGAGGCGTAATAGGTAAGTGGCGTATCAAGTCTATCTTCTGGGTAGAAACGCTCGATGATGTTATTTGTGCGCCGTAAGCGCGTTTCTCCCGCGTTGTAGGGAAGGTTATCGTATAGAAATTGTTTGAAATCTTCTACGGTTTTAAACTCTGCGGCTTTGGGTATAAATGTCAGTGAATTGGCAATTTCATCATTCGCAAATACTCGCATTATGCGCTCTTTTTTCACTGATGGTTTTAATTCGATCGCCTCGTCTTTGTAGTCAAGATCGAATAGTTTAATTTGATTAGCTGGGGATTCTTTCATATCACTTTCATTTTGTAACACCATTGAAATTACTTGGATAAATGTTATGGTAGCTTCACCAACTCCTTCTACAGATAGCAATTCATCCTTTGAAGCTAACAGAACGGCAGAAATATTACCTAAACGGTTAAGTAGGGATTGAGCTAATGGAGCAATATTCTTTCTAGGTATTGCATAGGTCAAAATCAGTTCCAGTAGTTCAACCTCAGTAAGAGACTTTGGTTCGTTTATAAAGCGTGCCCGGAGGCGTTCGCGATGTCCTTCAGAAGCAATCATGAGAAATCCAGGCCTTTATTGTCAGATTTCTTGCCTTCGAAGGTGGATTGTCCAGCGACCCACATAAGTAGCGTATCTCGATGAAACCGCCAATGGCGGCCTACTTTTTGAGATGGAATCTTTCCTTGTTGCGCCAACTTGTAGACGGATGACCGGGGAATTCTTAGTAACTCAGCGGCTTCGTCAATTGTAAGAATATCGTTTTTCTCATTATTCATTGGAATACCTTAATTACCTGGTGCATTAACGCTTTATTGGAGAGTAGTTGATAGAAGTTATTATGTATTATTACACGTAGTTATCCGTTTGTCAATATTATTTTCCTATGAGATTACCTGTGGTTCATCTAACCTCAACAATGCCTCGGTCATAATATACCGCAGGCTGTACCCTTCCTCGTACCAGGCTTTCAACACCTGGCGCGCCTTTGCCTCGCGTGAATTGTCTTAGTCAGTCTCCTATGATACCCAAAAACTTGACAAAATAGAACAATTGTGCTATCATAGATTGGGGTGATATTGCGTGCATCAGATGTTCTCTTTCAAAGATTTGCTATTTACCATCCGCGTTCATCCCTGCTGAAAGGTATTCATTTCTAACTTTTTAAAACGAAAAACGGTTATCCGCCCTGAAAAGTATTCGTTTATAATTTTTTTTTAAACGAAAACGAATACCCGCAAAGATATTTCTATGATTTTGAACCATACCAGGTTGCCGGGGTTACCCCAGGCGCCTTCCTGTCGAAGCGACTTCCTGTCGCACGACCGCTAAGCGCGAAATCACCGCCCTGGCGCTGATCAACCAGGCGCTGGATGAATACCTTGCAGAGCAAGAAGGCGCCTATGACGGCGGCACACGTTGGGCGCTGGCCTGGTTCGAGCAGCATGGGCATGAGCAAGGCCCCTACGGAGTAGCTGAGACACTCAGTAAAGCGAAGAACACCAGCGTGGAAGGGCTGGCGCAGGCCGGTTTTCTGGAGGCTCGCGGCGGCAAGGTCCGTTTACTGCGCCGTGATGAGCTTCTCCCCCCTCGCCCGTTTAAATGGGAGAGGGGAAGGGGGTGAGGGCAAATATTGGGACCCGCAGAAAGATAAGCGCCTTACTGCCTGGGACCCTGCCCAATACCCGATCCGCGCCCTGGATAAGGAAAGCGAGCAAGGCGCTGGCGTATAATATGCTGGTGGTCGCCTGTCCCAAGTTGAAAGAGCTTGCCCGGCAGCACTCACCCGGCAGGAAACTCTTTTTTAAGATATTTCAGGGAGTATACTCATGTTATACGTTTTGTGGTTTATGTATAACCAATGGATGTGTCTATGACCCTAGCCGTTTCTAGTAAGGGATGGGTGGTCATCCCGGCCGAATTGCGCAGAAAATATCGCCTGGGGCCGGGCACTACGGTGCAAATTGTGGATTACGGCGGCGTCTTGGCCATCGTGCCTGCGCTGGAAGACCCACTGCGCCAGACCGCCGGGCTGCTAGCAGCGCGCACACCGGAAGAAAAGCCGTTGACACAAGCGCTGCTGGAAGAACGCCGGCGAGAACAGGAACTTGAACGCTAGTATGCGGGTATGTGTCTCCCCCATCTCGGGCTGAGCGCAGCGAAGCCATATCTCTGAACCCTGATTCTCTGAATCCTGAATCGTAAAAATAAATTTCTCCAGATTGTAGCTGAGATGAAATCTTGGGTTGTGGTAATGAATATTTATTCGCAGGTCTCCCTCCGTTTTAAGGCTGATTATTACTAGTTATCGTGCAATAAAATTTGACACACAAAAACAACCCTTCATCTACTGCCCGCTGCCCGCTGACCGCTTACTCGCCGCTTCGTTCCAGAAGTTGTTTTTAGGGTATAATATATATCCTAGTTTAATCTAAGCAGGATTGCGATTACAGCCGCCGCGGGCGGCTTGTTTTGTGAATGGAAAGGTTATGATTAAAGAACGAACTGATTTACGCAATATTGCCATCATTGCCCATGTTGACCACGGCAAAACCACGCTGGTGGACGGGTTGCTCAAGCAGGCGCACATCTTCCGCGAGAACCAGCAGGTAGCCGAACGGGTGATGGACTCGAACGCACTGGAGCGCGAGCGAGGCATCACTATCCTGGCTAAAAATACTGCCATCCAGATCTGGGACCAGGCCAGTGCGCAGCAGGTCAAGATCAATATCGTGGACACTCCCGGTCATGCCGATTTTGGCGGTGAGGTGGAACGGGTGATGAACATGGTGGATGGGGTGCTGTTGCTGGTGGACGCTGCTGAAGGTCCCATGCCGCAGACCCGCTTTGTGCTCAAGCAAGCTCTGGAGCGCGGTCACCAAGCCGTAGTGGTGATCAACAAGGTGGACCGCAAAGGCGCCGACCCGACTACAGCGTTGAACCAAACCTTTGACTTGTTCATTGAGTTGGGCGCCAGCGACGAGCAAGCCAATTTCCCGGTGGTGTATACCAACGCCGTCACCGGGCGAGCTGGTCTAACTCCACAGCTTGGGCCGGATCTGCAGCCGCTTTTCCAAACCATCTTGCGTCGCATCCCAGTGCCAAAGGTGGATGTCGATGCCCCTCTCCAGTTATTGGTCACTACCCTGGGCTATGACGAGTACCGCGGCGTGACCGCAGTGGGACGCATCTTTGCTGGCAAGCTACAGGTCGGCGCCCCGATGGCGCGTATGACCCTGAATGGAGAGATACTGCCCGAACGGGCGCGCTATCTCTATGTCCACCAGGGGTTGGAGCGCGTCGAGGTCGAGCAGGCTGAGGCGGGTGAGATCGTGGCGCTGGCGGGGCTGGAGGGTATTGCCATCGGTGAGACATTAGCCGACCCGGAGAACCCTGTTGCTCTTGACCCGATCCGGGTCGAAGAACCTACCATACGTATGACCTTTGGAGTTAACACCTCACCCATAACCGGGCGGGAAGGCCGCTGGGGCACTTCGCGCAAGCTGCGCGAGCGCCTGTTCGATGAGCTGCGCCGGAACGTGGCCTTGCGGGTAGACGAAACGGACAGCGCCGATA
>Ga0315284_10002773_pt1 | contig 24981 bp, 24 predicted proteins | sample YL17G09_16_MG_FD_203696 | JGI IMG/M metagenome (GOLD analysis project Ga0315284, IMG submission 203696) | Sediment microbial communities from Yellowstone Lake, YNP, Wyoming, USA - YL17G09_16 | ecosystem: Environmental > Aquatic > Freshwater > Lake > Sediment | place: USA: Wyoming | collected...
TCGTTCGGCGATAGCGCCCTGCATACGATTGGTGGCAGTGCTCAAGAGGTGTTTCGGCAGTTGAATCTTCATGGCGCTTTCCATGTCTCCCAAGCCAGGGGGTATTATTATCTTTTAATTAAATTCTATTTTTACTTAAACAGTAGTCGTAGTAGTTCCGATATTTAATCTGGGGATAAACGTGTAACCACTTGTACTTATTGAATAATTCGTGTATTTCGCCTGTTCATTGACGGTGGATAAATCAGTGGGCAAAATGGGGAGCAAATTGGGGATAAGTCCGACCCCTCCAATTATCCACTTTTTACCCACAAGCTATCCCCGCATGTTTTCAATCTGTTCTGAACAACTTACCCCCAGGGTTACCCCCAGGGAGCAATCTATTGAAGCTGTTCTAACTGTCGTTCTAATGTTTCGACGTGGGCCTTAAGATCTAGATCTCGGCCTAAGGTTTCTTCGATTTTTTTAACATTATGCATCACCGTAGTGTGGTCTTTGCCGCCGAATTTGTCGCCAATATCTGGGTATGATGCATTGGTTAACTTGCGCGACAGGTACATAGCTACCTGCCTTGGTAAAGCGAATGCACGCTGACGCCGCTTAGATTTCAAATCGGCTATTTTGACCTTGAAATGCTCCGCAACGATCTTCTGTACGGCCTCAATCGTTAGCCTTTTTGGGGCTTCGCCCAGCACGTCTCGAAACGTTCTGATGGCCAGATCCATCGTGATTTCTTCGCCTTGAAGAGCGGCGAAGGCGTTGATTCTGTGCAGAGCACCTTCTAATTCTCTTACGTTTCGTTTTGCATGCTTAGCAATATACTCAGCAACATCAGGGCGAAGTCGAATCTTAAGCTTATCGGCCTTACTGTAAAGAATCGCAATCCTGTGCTCAACGCTTGGGGATTGGATGTCGGCTATCAGCCCCCACTGAAAGCGATTACGCAGACGATCCTCGATATCCGGAATATCTTTCGGGAACATGTCCGAAGTGATGACAATCTGTTTTTTCGCAGCATAAAGCGTATTGAAGGTATGAAAGAACTCTTCTTGGGTGGCTTTCTTACCAGAAATGAACTGGATATCATCGACCAGGAATACATCGCAATTTCGGTATTTTTTTCGAAAGTCCCACATTTTTGCGAAACGCAAGCAGTAGATCATTTCGTTCATGAAACGTTCACTTGCAATATAAGTGACAACTGCATTGGGATTGTTTTTCAGGACTAAATTACCGACGGCATGTAGAAGGTGTGTCTTACCTAAGCCGGTGCAGCCATAAATGAAAAGAGGGTTATAGGCCTTACCCGGATTTTCCGCTGCACTTAAGCAGGTGGCCACCGCGAATTGGTTGGAATCGCCTTTAATAAAGGTATCGAAAGTATAATTAGGGTTTAAGTGTCCCTCTGTCGATAACGAGCGAGAAAATGCCTGCTTGGCTTCACCAGGCTCACCGATGGAGTCGTAGGCCCCGATCTCCGGACCGAAATCACCACTAGTGTCGCCAGACAAACTGACGCTACTACTTTGAACACCACTAGTACTTGACCGAGTAAATTCGGAGGGTAATCCGCCTTGGACTTCTACATGAATTTGCACGTGATCGAGCCCAAGAGCATCTTTGCAATGTTCTAGTTGGTACAGATACTCGTTCTGGAACCCTTGATAAAACACCATGTTTGGTAGGGTAATGGCGATATCGCCCGAACTGAGTAATCGGCCTTGTATTGGCTCGATCCAGCTCATAAAAGCATCTTCGTCGAGGATGTCCCGTAGTTTTTGTTTTATAGCTAACCATGGGTTGTCGGTCGACCCACTAGTCTTTCCGCCACTCGAGGATGGTGCGGCGAAATCTTCAGCGGGAAACAGCGTTTGCATACCTGACTTATCCATTGGCTTCGAAAATCACGTTTGAGAGATGGCAGCTTTCCCAATTTTCAATGGTGCAAAACAGCACCGGAAGCTACCATAGGGACACCTTTGCAGCAAGTTTTTTATTTTGTTATTTTCTTCGTAAAGTTAGCGGGTTACGTGAAATCCGAGGCCGACATTTTCATAGTTACCCACAAGGAGCCGCAGGGCAGAAAAGAGATCTTCGATGCCAAATCTTGGTAGAGCATTCAGCTACTTAATCGCGGCCCAGGTTCAGGCCGTCAGCCTGATATTTCTCGCCTATTGGGCCGGCGATTGGCTCAACAAAAACCACCCAAGCGGTTTCAATTGGTATGTGGTCACCTTCACCGTCGGCGTCTTGGGGGTTGCGCAAACCTTTTACGTAGTGATACGTGCAGCGATGATCCAGGGCAAGCAGCAGCCCGAAAAGACCGACGACACGGAATCCGGCTCTGACTCATGAACTCACGTATTTTTATATCGATAGTCTTAGCCATGATTTCGCTGGCGACGATCGCTATGTTGCCGCTGCCCAAAAACGCATCATCAGCACTTGTTGCCGGTGTGTGTTTGTTCGCAGGAAATTCGGCGCTTTTGTTTTTTATAGCGCGTAAGATTTTTAGCACTAATGTCAGTCTTGTAGGTAATCGGCGCAGTGGAATCTTTTTTCTCCTAGCGATTGTGCTGAAAGTATTTGGTCTCGGTATCGGCATCTATATAGGTCTGGTGGTATGGCGTTTGCCGGTTATATATTTTGTCAGCGGTGCTGTCGTTGGTCTAGTTGGCCTAGTGGCGGCTGTTTTGATTGGCTCCGCCCAGAGTGAGAAAAAGGTGACAGTAGTGTCGCACGCAGAGTAACCCGCGCAGCGGACTGTACCCGCGTGAGAGATGAAACTTTTTACTACCAAAGGTTCTGGATCTAGGTTAGTAGATCTGTCCGTTTGACGTTAGTGCGACTCTCATCCTGTTCCTCGTGGAGCGCTGAGTAACCTTGAAGAATATAACTTTAAAACGATTGTGTGCTTTCGGTTGGCTCGGAGTAGCGGGGCCCGCTTTGGGCGCTGAAGGTAGTGGTGCAGGCGTTGCGAACTTCATCAACTACTACGAAATTCTCTTGCACAGCCTGCATATTAATCATGTCTGGGAGCCTACCCTAGGCGGCCTGCTGTGCCTTCTTGTAATCGTGCTCTGCGGATTATACTACCGAGCCTCGGTGAGTAAGTCCGGTGACGACGTGGCTCCTTCGGAGAAGTTTTCTCTGCGCTTTTTAATCGAAGAGATGCTCGAGTTCGTAGTTGGCATAGCGAAAGACAGCACCCACGAACAGTACCGGAACTTTTTCCCGTTTCTTGCGGCCCTGTTTATCTATATCGTCGTGTGCAACCTGTCAGGCTTGATTCCAGGTTTTCCGCCGCCTACAGAAACTATGGATAACAATGTTGCGGTTGGTATCTGCACCTTTTTAGTTTACAACTATGCGGGCATTAAAGAACACGGCGCCGCTTATATTAAACAATTTTTCGGTCCTGTGGTTTTTATTGCTCCATTATTCTTTTGTATCGAATTAGTAAGTCACTTCTCGCGACCGTTGTCACTTGGTCTTCGTTTGACTGGGAACATCTATGGCGATCATACTTTGCTTGGGGTGTTTACTAGTTTAAGTTACTTAGTGTTCCCGGCTTTATTAATGTTTTTTGGATTGATAGTAGCGATTGTTCAAAGCGTCGTGTTTACATTGTTATCTGGAATTTATATTTCAATGGCGATTTCTCACGACCATTGATTGTTCATAAATTGGTGTGCAGTTCTAGGCACTTTTGAGAGTGGGGTAAGGGTTCATGAAAGGTTTCTTCAGTAGAGTAGCGATGGCATTCGGTGGTTTGTTCTTAAGCTCTTTGGCGTTTGCCCAGGAAGCGGCGGCCTCGGCATCAGCCGGAAACAGCTGGGTTCCAATTGGTGCGGGTCTGACAATGGCTATCGCATCCTTTGGTGCTGCAACTGCACAAGGGCGCACCGCAGCTGCCGCTCTTGAAGGCATTGCCCGCAACCCAAATGCGAAAGACGCTTTGTTCCAACCGTTCATTCTCGGTCTGGTGTTCATGGAATTCCAAGCTTTGCTCGGTTTCGTGATCGCGATCATCTGGACGTTCAAGTGAGATTTTCTCACTAGTACGCCAGCGACAGACAGAAGCGGCATCAACTTAAGTGTTTGATGCCGCTGTTTTTTTTGGATTTTGTTCCACGTGGAACAATCTTTGGTTGCCGGTCATTTTTAGAAATTTCTATGATGAGTTGGCCCAGTAAAATTTTCGAAGTTGCCGTTTTCGCCGCCCCTCTTTTCTCCGGCGTGCCCAACTTCTCCCACTGTGGTGACGTCGAACAAGGTGCCTAGACCTTGCCGAGTCTGTGAGCGGTGATATTGAGTTTGAAATGGCCCCGAGCAGGAACGGGGTCCCGTGGGTGCCCATTAGCGGGTCGGGTGGCTTCGGGTCGGACTATTAATGATGCGGCTAGGTGAGCTGTGCGTGCGCATCAGGAAGACGCCAATGGTCCTGATTGGCCAAGGCTCGGGCGCACCGTCATAGCCCAACAGACACGCGCCCGCGTAGATTTGGTGATCCTCAACATGTGCCTGTCCGCATGCTTCGGGCTTAGGTGGCGGCCCTTTTGGGCAGCCGCGCCGTGGACGTGCCGAGGCGGCCTAAAGTCTGGCGCGCGAGGTGACGGGTATCAAGGCTATTTTCGCCGCTTCGACGGCACCGTATTGGGCAAAGGGGTCCCACGTGGCGTTGGAGGTGTAGTTGTAGTTGCGGGAAGCCTCGATGTTCCACGTGGAACAATTCCCAGGCGGCCTTGTTTTCACCAGAGAAACAGGAGGTTAAGAGCGAATCGCTCGAGACCGCTACCCCGGCAGCGTGAGGGGAAATGTGTCGTCTGACCAGTATCCATTCATGCCCGAAAGGGCAGAACCCGGATCTCGGATCTCGGGGGCGGAGCGGGACTTCGGAGTGTTACAGATAGGCTAGCTTTCATAGCAACTCCCCTTTGTAACTTTTGTCAGTGACCTATTTCGGGTCATTTCGCTTCGCCGCCTCTTTTAGAGCATCGGCACAACGTACCGTCGTCTTTGACTTATGAAGCACCCGATTTTGGTGTGGCATGGTTGTCTGCCGTCGGCGTGGGGCGGGGCGGCGACCGTGGTGCCTGAGCCCACTACGAAAAGCGTCGTGACTCAGCGGAAAACCCGGCGAATTTACCTTAAGTCCACGTCGCCCGCATCCCACGCAAAGACGGCAACTCACTGTAATTATGGCACTAAGCGGCAATTATTCGGTGTGTTCCACGTGGAACACACCACTTATTTGGCCAGCCAAAACAGTCTATTCTCAAAAATATCCTAATCACATCTGTAAAGTTCGGTAAATCCGCCGTGAATTGTGCTGAAAAAGCGTTGGATTTACTTATTCACTTCCAAAAGCGGATTTTTCTCCCCAAAAAGCATTTTTGGTATCAAAAAAAGTTTTTTACTGAGAAAAAACGATTTTTTTCAGAAAAAAGAACTTTTTCGGTCACAAAAGAGCCTTTGCTCCAAAAAAATTAAGTTTTCGTATAAATCCCCGTACTAAATGGATTTTTCCTAGCAAATTGTTCCACGTGAAACAAAAATAAAAACAAAATAATTTTGTTTATAGCCGAAATGTTCCACGTGAAACAATTTGAGGTTGTGCAAGGCGCGTTAAGCTCTTCTCAAAGGGCAAGCCCATTGCTATAGTCGGCCCCTTGTCCCTCCAATTGTGTTCGCAGCGGAGACAGTCCAATGGCCCGTGTAATAGCGGTTTCCAACCAAAAGGGAGGCGTGGGAAAAACCACTTCTGCCATAAATATAGCAGCTTGTCTGGCGGCGGCCGAAAAGCGGGTCCTTGTAATTGACTTGGATCCTCAGGCGAACGCGGGGAGTGGGCTTGGTATATATCGAGGCGACTTCGACACTAGTATGTATGACGTTCTGGTTGACGAAGTCCCCATCACGACGGCAATACTGCACACGGAACTAAAGTGCCTTGACCTTGCCCCATCCGTTCAGGATTTAGTCGGTGCCGAGGTCGAGTTGGTGTCTGCTATAGGGCGCGAGGCTCGGCTCAAAGAGGCTCTCGAGCCGGTCCAAAAGCTTTACGACTTTATTATTATCGACTGTCCGCCGGCCCTCGGAATATTGACAGTAAATGCCCTGACGGCAGCTGACGCGGTGCTGATACCCCTGCAGTGTGAGTACTACGCGATGGAGGGACTGTCTCAGCTCATTAAAACCATCTCGTTGATCAAAAAGAAGCTGAATCCAGGGTTAGAGCGGGAAGGTATTTTGCTGACCATGTACGATCGTCGTAACAACTTGTCGCATCAAGTCGAGCAGGATATCAGGGCTCATTTTGGCGATGAAGTATTTCCGGTCGTGATTCCGCGCAATGTCAAGCTGTCCGAAGCCCCATCCCACGGCAAGCCGGTGATTCTATACGACATCAACAGCACCGGCGCAGTGGCCTATATGGAGACCGCGCGGCTGCTGATTAGACGCAACCAGGCTAGGATTGCCGGGCGTCAGCGGGCAGAAAAAGGATCGCCGACTAAGCAGAGACCGTCCGACCATCAGTGAGGAAGTGATGACTATACGTGATAAAGCAGCGCCGCCTAGGCGGGGTGCCCTGGGCAAGGGTATCTCATCACTACTTGGTGATATAGACGGAGAAGGCCAAGAGGGTGAATCTGCGGCCGCTAAGGCGGCTGCCGAGGCCCACGCAAAGCGACGACTAGAAGCGGAAGTCATCAAGCTTGACGTGAACGACATCGACCCTAATCCGCGTCAACCACGCAAGCTGTTCGATGATAAGGCGCTGAGGGAACTGTCCGAGAGCCTAAAGATAGACGGCGTCCTTCAGCCTATCGTAGTGACTCAGTCGGATCGATCCGGGCGTTATTACGTGGTCGCGGGTGAGCGGCGCCTCCGCGCCTCTAAGCTCGCCGGTCTTCCTACGGTCCCGGCGATCGTGCGCGAGGGCGCCGCGAATGACCTTTTGCGCCTAGCACTGATCGAAAATATTCAGCGCGCCGATCTCAACGTACTAGAAGAGGCCGAAGCCTACGCCGCTCTGATCAAGGATTACGGACTGACGCAAGAACAGTGCGCAGATCGAGTTGGAAAAGAGCGATCCACGGTAGCGAACTCACTACGGATGCTTACCTTACCCAAGGAGCTCCAGGACGATATTGTGACCGCCCGGTTAACAATGGGCCATGGACGCGCGATTCTGTCGCTGGACGACAAGAAGTTGATGCTCCGTTGTCGCGACATAGTGATAAAAAAGTCGCTCAGCGTGAGGCAAACCGAACAACTTTGCAAAAATATAAAGGCCCCGGTCAAGAGTGACGGCAAGTCCTCCGCGATCAAGGATGAGGCCGACCTTCAGTACATCACCGAAAGTCTACGCACTTATCTTCACACCAAAGTCAGAGTCGCCGGCAGCACTAGTAGAGGCAAAATAGAAGTCTCGTATTTCTCGGCGGCAGAGCTCGAGCGACTTTTAAAAGTTATGGGACATCGCTTTTAAACTCAGTCGCAACTCAAGCGCCAAAAATTTAATTATCGAAACAGCGCAAATCGGCTTGTTCGTTTGGCAAAAGTGCGTTAATCAGGTTCGCCCATGCTGTTCGCCTTATTTTTCTTTTGCATTGCTCGCAGGTAACATCGATGGCTACGCTAAATCTTATACCTAACCCCATGGTCCTCGGCGCTCAGATCGGCGTGTTCTATTTAAACTTCATCGCCGTCAAGAAATTATTCGTCCAACCATATCTTTCCGTGCGCGATCGCCGCCAGGCACTCACCTTCGGCAGCCAGGCCGAGGCGACGAAGGCCTTGGCCCTCTGTGATCGCATCAGTAAGGATATCGAGTCCAGATATATTGCTTCGGCTACTGAGGCTAAGGCTGATCGTGAACAATTGCGCGAACAAGCTAAAATTACCCGGCAAACACTGCTTAGCGCCGCGGAAAAGGTCGCTAAGGCAGAGATAGCAAATGTGGAAAAGCAGATTCGCGAAGATCTGGCTACGGAGAAAGAAAAAATACCAGGCGTAATCAAGTCTTTGTCGGACGAAGTTTACAAGCTCGCCCTGATCTGATCGGAGATGTCGGGATATGGAAGATCATTTTGATGTGTTGATGGGAGTTATTCTTCCATACGCGAACTTCGCAATCTTTTTGGGATTGGCGATTTATTTTTTCCGCAAGCCAGCCGCAGCTGCAGCGAAAAAGCGCCGCGAGCAATACAGTAAGCTTGTCGCCGAAGCTACGGCTGCTCGAGATGCCGCTGTCTCTAAGCTTAACGAATTAAAAAATCGGGAAGAGTCGCTTGCCGATGAATTAGCGAGTATAAAGGCAGACTCGCGCGAGAGCGCAGAGCAAGAGGCTTCCAAAATCGTTGCGGATGCAGAGCGGCTCGCCACCCACCTGCGGGCCGAGGCGGGGCGGATAGCAGCGGCGGAAGTGGCAAAGGCCCGCGCTGAACTGCGCAAGGAGATTGTCGACACGGTCACCGCCAGTGTGAAAGAAAAATTAGTGCGCGAATTAAGCGTAGATACGCAGTTGGTTTTGGCTCGCAAAAAGATAGATGAATTGAAGCACGTCGGCGCGGATAGCTGAGGTTTACATGTCACGGATTGCTAAACGTTATGCACAGGCCCTGTTGAAGTTAACAGCAGGGGACCTTGGTAAAGCAAAAAACTACCGCGATAGTTTGAATGAATTGAAGGCCCTTTTTAGCCTTAACGAGGCGGCCAAGGTTCTTTGCAGCCCCGTTATGCCGAACGACCTAAAAAAGAGCCTGCTTTCATACGGGCTGAAGGTGGCTAATGCTGGTGACGAGCTTAGTCGGATGGTCAACACCGTGGTCGATGCTGGACGTGTCAGTTTTTTGCCGCAGGTTATCGACGTATTCGCCAAGCTGATCGATGAGGCGGAGGGAAAAGTGCATGCGGAAGTTACCTCCGCTGTTTCATTACCGCCTGAAGATACTAAACAGATTGCAACCGCGCTAAGTCACTTACTCGGCAAAAAAGCAGAGATTACGCAGCTAGTTGATAGCTCGCTAGTCGGGGGATTTGTCGTCAAAGTCGGTGATTATGTGGTCGACCTAAGCTTGAAAACCAAGCTCGAAGGTCTGGCCAACGCCGCGGTCCAAGATACTTTTCGTTAAGGGAAGGCCGTCATGAGCACAGAGAAGATCCGAGTAGAAGAAGTCAGCCGAATCATCAGTGAGCGAATCAAGAACTACGGGCAAACCGCAGAGCTTGAGGAAACAGGCACCGTCCTCGCTGTCGGTGACGGCATTGCGCGCGCCTATGGTCTTGGGGGCGTTATGGCAGGCGAGCTGGTTCAGTTTGAAAACGGAGCCCGCGGCGTAGTTTTGAACCTCGAAGAAGACAATGTCGGCATCGCCATTTTTGGAAACGTAAAAGGGATCGCAGAGGGCCAAGTCGTTAAGCGGCTCAAAGAGATCAATTCGGTTCCAATTGGCGACGCGCTTTTGGGTCGCGTGGTAAATGCACTGGGCGAGCCCATCGACGGCCAAGGCCCAGTTAACACAACCGAGACAGGTCTTGTTGAGGTCAAGGCCCCCGGAATCATCGACCGCAAGTCGGTGCACGAGCCTCTGCAAACCGGTATTAAAGCTATTGATGCCATGACCCCAATCGGTCGTGGTCAACGTGAATTGATCATCGGCGACCGCCAAACCGGCAAAACGACGATCTGTGTTGATACGATCATTAATCAAAAGGGCAAAGACGTAATCTGTATTTACGTTGCGATCGGCCAAAAGGCCTCGACCGTCGCCCAGGTCGTCGAGAAGCTGAAGCGTTTTGGCGCCATGGATTACACAATCGTGGTAGCTGCTACTGCGATTGACCCGGCGCCGATGCAGTTCGTCGCGCCATATTCGGGCTGCCGAATGGCCGAGTACTTCCTGCATAAAGGCAAGCATGCCGTCATTTTCTACGATGACCTTTCGAAACAGGCGGTGGCCTATCGTGAATTGTCGTTGTTGCTCCGTCGTCCCCCCGGTCGGGAAGCGTACCCAGGCGATGTGTTTTACGTGCATAGTCGCTTGCTCGAGCGTGCTTGCAAGTTAAATGACAAGCTAGGCGCGGGTTCCATCACGGCATTCCCGGTGGTAGAAACACAAGCTGGCGACATCTCCGCCTATATTCCGACGAACGTGATTTCCATCACCGACGGCCAGATCTTTCTGGAAAGTGATCTCTTCTTCTCGGGTATTCGTCCAGCGATCAACGCCGGCCTTTCCGTGTCGCGGGTAGGCGGAGCGGCGCAGGTCCCCGGCATGAAGAAGGTCGCCGGATCGTTGCGCCTCGAGTTGGCTCAATTTCGCGAATTAGCCGCGTTTTCTCAATTTGGTTCCGACCTTGACCAGTCCACCCAAAAGACTCTGAGGCGCGGTGAGCGTCTCGTGGAGATCCTCAAGCAGGGTCAATACGTGCCAATGCAAATTGGTCTTCAGATTGCCTCAATCTTTGCGGTGACCAAGGGCTACTTGGATAAGCGTGATGTTTCGCGGGTAGGGGAGTGGGAAAAAGGCATGCACGAATATCTGCTTGCACGCTACCCGCAAGTAGCTGAGAAGCTCGAGAAGCGCAGCAAACTGGAAGATGTCCAAGGCGACTTGGTTAAGGCCATTGAAGAATTCGACAAGGGATTCAAGTAATGCCAAGTTTAAAGGATATTCGCCGCCGCATAGGCAGTGTGAAAAACACGCAGAAAATTACGCGCGCAATGAAGTTAGTTGCCGCGGCAAAATTCGCGCGTGCTAACGCAGCTGTCGTGGCCGCTAGGCCCTATGGCACAGCCTTTCAGGCAATGGTTGAGCGCCTGGTTGTGGCAGCGGGTGGTAGTGTACAGTCACCACTTCTAAACGAACGCGAAGAGCATAAGATTTTGCTAGTGCTTCTTTCGACGGATCGGGGCTTTTGCGGTGGCTTGAATTCGAACTTGTTCAAGCAGGCCGTGCAGTTTATCAATGCAAAAAGGCGCGACGGCGTTCAAGTAGACCTGATGCCTTGGGGACGCAGAGCTCGTCAATTTAGCGCAAAGTTGAGCTACGAAGTCCAAGACCCGCGGGAAAAAGTGCTTGATAAACCAAGCTATGGTCTTGCCAAGGAATTAGCAGCGGATTTGGTTCATCGCTTTGAACACGAGGGTTACGACCGGATTTATCTGGGGTTTGTCGAGTTTAAGTCGGCAATGTCGCAGGTTCCGAAATTTGCCCAGGTGTTGCCGGTAGGAAAGAGCCACTCCGGCAGGTCTCACAAAGAGCCGGAAGCTGAGTTTGGGCCGGATATTTTGGTAGAGCCGTCGATTCAGGAAGTACTCGAACAGGTGTTAAAGAGAGAGGTGGCTGGATTGATCTTCCGCGCCATGTTGGAGGGCGCAGCGTCCGAACACGGGGCTAGAATGACCGCCATGGATTCGGCAACAAACAATGCCAACGAAGTGCTGCGTCGGATGAAGATTCAATACAACCGCGCCCGGCAAGCAGCAATTACTAAAGAACTTATTGAAATCACCAGCGGCGCCCAGGCCCTGTGAGTGAAGGAGCGAAGAGGAAGGTATGGAAGCATCAGCAGTATTAGGCAAAATTGTTCAGGTCACAGGACCTGTCGTCGATGTGGAATTTCCAGAGGGGCATTTGCCAGCGATTTATAATGCGCTGAAGGCCACCAACCCAGCCTTGGGCGATTCTGAGGGAAATTTGGTACTCGAGGTGGCTCAACATTTGGGTCAAAACGTAGTCCGCACGATCTCTATGGATAGCACGGACGGACTTAGCCGTGGTGGCCTGGTGTCGGACACGGGTGATCAGATTACGGTTCCTGTTGGTCGCGAGGTTTTAGGTCGCATTCTGAACGTTACAGGTGACCCTGTTGACGAAGCCGGACCTTTGAATACCAAGAAGCGGTATCCGATTCACCGCGACGCACCAGCATTCGAAGATCTAAAAACAGAACCAGAGATTCTTGAGACGGGCATCAAGGTTATTGACTTGATGGCCCCTTATCTTAAGGGTGGAAAGATTGGTCTGTTCGGTGGTGCCGGCGTAGGTAAGACCGTTTGTATCATGGAACTGATTAATAACATCGCGACCCAGCACGGCGGTTTCTCCGTGTTCGGTGGTGTCGGTGAGCGTACACGCGAAGGCAACGACTTATATTTCGAAATGAAAGAATCTGGCGTTATTAACAAAACGGCGCTTGTGTACGGTCAAATGAACGAGCCACCCGGAGCGCGGGCGCGTGTGGCTCTGTCGGCTCTTTCTATCGCAGAATACTTCCGCGATGAGGAAAATCAGGACGTATTGTTGTTTATTGACAACATCTTCCGCTTTACTCAAGCTGGCTCAGAAGTATCGGCCTTGCTTGGCCGGATTCCTTCGGCCGTAGGTTACCAACCTACACTTGCCAGTGAGATGGGCGAGCTACAAGAGCGGATTACAACGACCAAAAATGGTTCGATTACGTCTGTTCAGGCTATTTACGTACCTGCTGACGATTACACCGACCCAGCTCCGGCAACTACGTTCGCTCACTTAGATGCGTCTACAGTGTTAGAACGTAAGATTTCGGAATTAGGCATTTACCCGGCCGTGGATCCACTCGCTAGTTCTTCGCGAGCCCTTGATCCGGAGATCGTTGGTGACGAGCACTACAAAGTCGCTCGGGACGTTCAGAAGGTTTTGCAGCGGTATAAAGACCTACAAGACATCATCGCCATTCTTGGAATGGACGAGCTCTCTGATGAAGACAGGTTAACTGTTGCTCGTGCTCGTAAGCTTGAGCGCTTCTTTAGTCAGCCTTTCTTTGTTGCCGAGCAGTTCACCGGCATGAAGGGCAAGTACGTGAAGCGTGAGGATACCGTTCGCAGCTTCAAGGAGATTGTCGAAGGCAAACATGACGCTTTGCCTGAGCAAGCATTCCTCTACGTAGGAACAATCGAAGAAGCCGTTGAGAAGTCCAAGACCCTTTGATGCGAGAGGCTTCGGCCCATGGCTGAACTACATGTGAGTATCTTGACCCCCGCTAAAGTGGTGGGGGTGTTTTCGGCTGAGCAGGCCCAAGTACCAGGGATCGATGGTTATTTGGGGGTGCTACCAGGGCACACCCAGTTAATTTCGGAACTTGGCGATGGTGAACTCTTGGTTCATACCCGGCAGGGTATCGAGAGTTACTTCGTGTCGGGTGGTTACCTCGACGTAGGCGAGGGCAACCATGTCACGATTCTTGTAGATGTTGCCGAAAAACCAGTGGATATCAAAGTCGACAGAGCCAAGGACGCTCGTCAGCGGGCGTTGTCTAGACTTGCTGATGAGAGCGGCGTTGATGTGGTGCGAGCTCAGGCTGCACTGCGCCGGGCTGAACAGCGGCTTGTGGTCGCTGCACGGCTCACTAAGTGAAAGCTGAGTGGGGCCTTTATTGGGACGGCTACGGTTTAGACGCTCCCAATTCTGGTGTTTTTGTTCACGCTGCAAACTTATCCGCGGAATTAATTGGGTTAGGAGTCCTGCCGGTGTTGGTTGGTAAACCAGCGGCATTGGCCAACTTCCCTGGCTTAGAGGGTGTGGCTCCGGCCCCAGGAGCGCTAAGTAGATTCTTGCCGGATAATAAAATTTCGTGGTGTGCGGATGTTGCGCGCGCGATCTCTAAAAGAACCAGTCGCGACGGCGCTCCTTTTATTATCCATGGTTTAAGTAATTTTAATGTCCCGGCTGGAACACTGGCAAGGTGCCGGCGGGTGTTGACGATACACGATTTGATACCTTTGTTGGCTCCCGACCAAGTTTCAAAGGCTTTAGTATGGCAGCTTAAATACTTACTGCCGCGAGCCGTGGCTGCAGCCGATCGAGTTGTTTGTGTGTCCAACTGGACTTATCAAACCTTAGTGAGTTTTATTCCCGGGGCGGCAGCAAAGGCTAGGGTGATTTCGAATGGTGTTTTCCGTCAAGCCTCGTTTCCGAGGCGGACGACAAAACGCCAGCGGAACCAGTCGATCGAATTATTATTCGTGGCCCGTTTCGAGCCATATAAAGGCCATAGTTGGTTGTTAAAATGGTTGAATGAATCCACCCTTCCACTGAAGTTAACTTTGATCACTGACGCTGGGGGGGAAGAGTTCTGGAATCGGCATGGCTCTCAGTTGATCGCCAAAGGATCTGTCGTTTTAAAGCGGAGTGTTTTTGGCGACGCACTTAGAGCGGCTTACGAGGCGGCAGATATTTATGTAAGCCCCTCTCGTTTTGAAGGGTTCTGCTTACCCGCAGTAGAGGCACTAAGTGCTGGAATACCTGTTGTTTATCATCCGGGTAGCGGCATTGACGAGGTGGCTGGTCGGAGCGTTAGCGTACCCGTTGATGATACTAAGTCGGTTCTAAGTTGGGACAATGCTGTCGAGGAGGCACTTGGTCGCTCGCAGCAGGAGGGTTTCCCTAAAATGCTAGCCGATCACCTCTCTTCACTCCCCACCTGGAAAGATGCGGCCATTCAGCTTTTGTCTCTGTATAATGAGTTAGTCTAATCGACTAACTTATTACCTAGGAGCAGCGCTGTGGAACAAGCCGCCGTCATGGTTACAGGGGGCTCTGGTTTTATCGGGTCGCAACTCGTTCGTCGTTTGACCGAGCTCCACCGAACGGTAGTGGCGATTTATCGGCGCAAATTGCCAGAATCGCTAGATCGGGTTTATCCAGTATGCACCGATTTGAGCTCACCAGAATTGATGGCCGCGCCACTGCGTGGGGTGGGAACGGTTGTGCACTTGGCGTGGGAGGGAGGGTTTGCCGGGTCGTTACCAAATGGTACGGACGACAAAGTGCTCTCCGCTCCAAGCGGCAGCTCGAATCTGAGGATGTTGGGGAATCTGATTGCTGCGATGGAACGAGCCGGCACTAAAAGAATTTTGTTACTTAGTGCAATTGGTGCGAGTAAAGAGGCCGCAAGCCCTTTTTTGCGCGAAAAATATGCGGCAGAATCGCTTGTAATCAACTCTAAAATCTCCGAGCGCATTATCATTCGAACAGCGGTTGCTTGGGGGGGACAGCAGTCTAACGACCGTTTCTTGCGATCAATTCTCAGGGTGCTGCGCTATCCGATTTATCCAGTGCCGCAAAGGCACGGCAATATTTCCCCGATTCATGTTAATGATCTGGCAACAATTTTGGCATCTTCCTGCAAGATCAAATTAAACGAGCCTGTTGCCGTTCTCGAAGTGCATGGTCGCGAAAGTTACCAGGTTCCCGAGATTCTGCGAATAGTCGCAGATCGCCTGACGAAGGGCACTCGCATACCCCTGGGTGGCTTTCTGGGGCGGTCACTACTGCCGCTGTTAGAAAGAGATCGGCGCACCAACACAGACACGCCCAAGTTGCAGCATGTTCTGGGCCTGGGGGGCTATGCCGATACGGGTTTGGCTTTATCTAACCCGCTGAATGCTGTCATTCCCAGGGAGCTAGTGGCCTTTCGCGAAGGGATATTTAAGTAGATCCAGGCGGGGGACGTGCTGCATAGAAGGTCGCCCTGCCCAGGCTATGCTACAGCATAGCCTGGGCTGCGATTGGTCAGTCGAGCGGTAAGTCGCGCATGCCTTGGCGTAGAAATGCCGGAACTTCTAGGTTGTCGGTTTCGCCCATTCTTTGTGGGGTACGCATGCGTTCGGCAAGTTCAAGCGACGCGTCAATTTTTTTGTCGATCTCGGCGACAACATCGAGGCCCTCAGATCCGAACGAACTAACTTCGGCAACAGCGCCTTTAACCGCGCCGGGGCGATAATCGTTTGCGTCTATCGATTGAACTACGGTCCGATCTAGGACCTCGCTGAGGTAGTTTGGCGCGTTGCTAAGAGAGACCCCTGACTCCAACGATTCAAGAGAGTCGATGTTTAAGACATCATGAGTTGTCACGACGATCTCGGGAGTAAAGTGCGTCGAATAGCCATTGCTCTCCAGAAAGAATTCCTCTTCCATCTGGCCAGCGAAGCCTGGCCCCACAATCTCAGCCGAGTGCTCGTGGGAGATTTCCGTTTCTGCGGCCGCACTTTGTAGGCTCGGGACCTCAGCCAAATCAAATGTCCATGCAGCTAGTTGGCGAGCTTCGTCAGTAGCCGTCAGGCCGAGAGACAGACTGGGGGTTTTTTGATCCGAGGCTTCCGACGGATACGCGTCGACCTGATGAATTGGAGCATGTGCTGAAAATTTTGGTTCTATCTCGACGTTTATGTCAGATTTCAGCAAGACACTTGGCGGCACAACCACAGGGGCCGTGGTGTGATTCTCACTTGTTGCTATCACGGGGTCATTCGTCGGCGATTTAGTGTCTATTCCAAATGTCGATGTCGATGTCGTGAGTCGCGATCCGAATGGAGACTGAACTGGCTGAGACTTTGGAATATTGACATTGCTAATGTCTGTCTCTTCTTTGTCGACAGGGAAACCAGTGGCTATTACGGTGACGCGCATCTGACCGCCTAAGGTCTCATCAATGACGGCCCCAAAGATAATGTTGGCGTCTTCGTGTGCGGCCTCTTGAACTATAGAGCAAGCCTCGTTGACCTCCATCAGGGTGACTTCAGAGCCAGCAGTGATGTTGATTAAGATGCCAGTCGCGCCTTCGATATCGATGTCTTCCAGAAGTGGCGACGAGATGGCCATCCTTGCTGCCTCCGCTGCCCTTTGATCGCCACTCGCCGCACCGATCCCCATAAGAGCTTGTCCCATGCAAGACATAACCGTCTTTACATCGGCAAAGTCAACGTTCACCCGGCCAGGTATGTTTATGATATCGCTGATGCCTCGCACCGCATTTACCAGTACGTCATCAGCCATCTTAAAGGCATCGATCATGCTCAGTGAGGGCGAGGCTACTTGCAAAAGGCGCTGGTTAGGAATTGTAATCAGGGTGTCTACGCACTCGCGCAGGCGAGAAATGCCAATTTCAGCGTGCTTGCGCCTACGCTTACCTTCAAATCCAAACGGCTTCGTGACGACAGCTACAGTTAAGGCCCCAAGCTCGCGGGCAATTTGCGCGACGACAGCCGCACCCCCTGTGCCCGTGCCTCCGCCCATGCCTGCGGTGATAAAGACCATGTCCGCGCCAGCGAGAGCCTGCTGAATTTCGTAGCGATCTTCAAGGGCAGCATCACGGCCGACATCGGGATCGGCACCAGCCCCTAATCCGCGCGTCAGCTCACGGCCGACCTGTAGCTTATGCTCAGCTAAAGAGAAGCGTAAAGCCTGCACGTCGGTATTGGCGGTGATGAAGTCGACCCCTTCGAGGCCACTTCGAATCATGGTGTTGACGGCGTTGCCTCCACCGCCACCTACACCGATGACTTTGATTTTCGCACCGGGCGGAGTGATGAAATTAGGATCGAAGCTCATAGGCACTTCTCCCTCACAGCAAAGCCTGTGTCGTTCACAGGAACACAGATGAGATTATCGATGATGGCGTAATATGAATTATAGGAACCACGCCTGAAACCTGTCAAATATTTGACAGAATTTTCCCAGTCCTCAAGTTCCTGAGGAGTCTGGCGCATGAGGCTGAGTCAGCTGAGTTCGCGTAGCCAATTGACAAATTGGCCCAAATAGCGATTCGTCCAAGTATTCTTCTTCGTTTTAGTTAACTCTTCGACGCGCCCCAATTCGAGATTGAGCAGGCCGATGGCCGTGGCAAATTTAGTGGAATGAATGACGGTATTGTTTGACGAGGAGTTCTGTAACCCAGCTTCCTGTCCGCCCCCAAGTACGGGCCGTGCCCGCGCCACCGGAATGCTCAGTCGTGACGAGAAATACTCGGTAATGCCTTTTACGTCAGCACCGCCACCTGTTAACAGAATCCCGGCACCTAAGCAGCCTTTATACGGCTGAAGCTCACCAGCTAAAAGGGCGCAGAGCTCATGAACTCGTGGACCTAGAACAGGCGTAGTTTGCTCCGCGCTAATTGTCCGTTTTTCACCTTTAATGTTAAAAACTTCCATCGAATCACCCGGTCTGGGTCTGATGCCAAAGCGCAGTTTAACCGCCTCGGCAGTTTCTGCCGGCAGACTAAGTCCGATGGCGATATCGTTTGTCATTAACTTGCCAGCAACGTTTACCGTGAAAGCTGCAGCTGGCCTACCGCCTTTAAATACGATCCCGTCCGTCGTGCCCCCACCAATGTCAGCAAGCGCAACTCCAAGTTGCTTGTAGGAATCAGGTACCGTTACAGAAGCGGAAGCGAAGGGCTCCGAATATAACCTAACAACCTGCAAGCCACATTCATTGCAAACATCGACGACATCTTTCATGTAGAGTTTGTCAGCATCAATCAGGAAGTATTCTGCTGTCAAAATCTTGCCGCGAAATCCCACGGGGTCGTCAATAGACTCGCGAGTATCGATGCGATAACTGGTCGGTATCGTGTGTAGTAATTCACGGCCCTCGGTCGGAGTCTGGAGCTCTGCTTGCTCCATAAGAGCGCGCATATCCTGCACGGCAACAACTTCGCCAGCTATCGGGCGACTTACCGAGACGATTCGACTAGCCAAATGACTTCCGGCAATCCCGACTACTACGCGAGTGATGTCGGTGTCGAAATGGCTTTCTCCTAGTTCGAGAAGCTGACGCAGAGCCGACTTTGCTTGCTCCACGTTAGCTAGCATGCCGCGACGCATTCCTTCGGCAGGAACACATAGTGTCTCGACCATGTGACCATCAAGGCTCGGCGTTTCTCGCAACATCGCCAGGCAAAATTTGGTCGTCCCAAAGTCAAGGCTGAATAAACCCTTAAGATACTTCGCCTTGGGCTGCATGATGAACCTGCGTGAAAAGAGGACTGCAAAAGTAGCTAGTTCTCTAATCGTTACATTTTCTTCAGTTTTACGAAAGCCTTGCCTTGATAGTCGAGCTCGATTCGCTGTGCCTGTTCCTGGCGAAGTGCTAATTTATCAAGAATTCCCTTAAGTTTATCAAGCTTTTCGACAAAAGGGGCTCGGCCTAATGCAACTTCTGTTTTGGTTGCGGCGAGCTCGCAGACAAAGCCGCGGAACTTTTGCAATTGCAAATGCTCAAGAACGAGATCCTTTTTTCGTGCGTCCTGCAATAGCGTTATTGCCTCGCGCAGCAGCAGTTTAGTAGTGGAATCAACCGTAACAGTTAAATCCTCACCGAGTTCCACGGGTAATCTGTCTTCGAACACACCACTTAGCACAGGACCGGGACAAGCCTCTCCTGCGCTTTGATCGACTTGACCGTAGATTTCTCCCAAGGTCGAGACCAGCCTCAACTTGTCAGACTCGACACAGAAGACCGGCTCCCTCTTAGTTAAGCTGATAATCACGTTAAATGGCGCGATTTTTGTCACCCTAACATCGGCATAGGAACCCAATTTTTGAATCGCTTTGGCCGCCATTTCGAGGTCTTCGTGCGAGCCATGACCAAGCAAGTGTCGTGTCGTGTTTAATAGATCCGACCTTGCCTGATCTGAAATTGAAGTATGTTCGCCAAGTTTAAGTACTAGGTCCCAGGAGTTGGGATCAATGACTCGGGCGCTCTTTACAGATAAATTTGAGCGCTGAAACCGATTTTTACTGTATATAAAAGCGCCCCCGGCCACGACTCCGCAGAACAAAGCTATGCCGATCACACGAGCTTTTAAAGAGCGCCAGCGGCTCTTCTGATTTCGGGGTTTCTGCCGTGTTAACACCGATTCCCGACGACTTTTGCGACCTTTACTCATGCTAAAGTTTCCTTGAGTAGCTGTGCGACGCGCCACACATCTCCGGCACCAACTGTCAGTACAACAGAAGGTTCGTCGAGCCTTTGCAATATTGAGTCTACTGCATCTTCGAGCCGCTCGCATGGAACAGCTTCAAGGTCCATGTGGATTTTGAGGTCATCGGCCAATTTGGTGGGAGAAAAGTCGAGGGTAGTTGATTCCCCGGCACTGTAAACGGGAACGACGTACACATAGTCGGCACCGTCGAGAGCTCCTAACATCTCATGGTACATCGTTTCCAGGCGGGAGAATCGATGGGCCTGATAAACAACATGCAGTTTGTGATTGGGCCAGGTTTCTCTAAGGGTCCTCACGCCAGCAGCAATCTTGCCAGGGTTATGCGCGTAATCATCAAAAATTTTGATTTTCTTGTTGCTGAAGATTCGGTCCATGCGGCGCTTAACCCCGCGAAACTCGGCAAGGCTCTCGGCAGCTGTTTTGACATTGAGTTCCAAAGCCCGAGCAACGGCTAATGCACAGAGTGCATTTTGCACATTGTGTCGGCCCATTGTTGGGATGGTGCACTTAAGCATGTCTCTCTCGACTATCGCAGTGAAATGAGTCCTGCCGTCGTGACAACTGTAATCACGCGCCCGCACTTCGCTACCTAGAAAGAAACCATACGTTAATCGGTGTCCAAGGTATTTTTGGCCAACCTCGCGACTAAGGGGGTGATCCCAGCCAATGACCGCGGTGCCATCAGGATCGGTACTACTGACATAAGTGTGGAAGGCTTGCGTCATGGACTGTTCGGTCTTAAAAAAGTCCATGTGGTCACATTCCACATTAGTTAATACGCCAATATATGGTCGGTAGTTTAAGAATGAACCGTCAGATTCATCAGCTTCGGCAACGAACAACTCACTGTTGCCCACCTTAACAGAGCTTTGATAGCGCAGCATCTCGCCGCCCGTTGCAGACCACGGCGCACACCCAAGATCATCGAGCATATGTGTAATCATGGCCGACGTGGTCGATTTGCCGTGCGTCCCAGCGACGGTTATTGCCCTTTTATTGCGCATCAAATGCGCGAGAAACTCGCTGCGATGCAGTGTTAATCTGCCAAGATTCCTTGCGCCCATTAATTCGACATTGTCCGCGGCGATTGCCGAGGAATAAACAATGGTATTGGCGTTGTGGGCACCGTCAAAGGTGTGGTGAGTGGAAATTTTAATGCCCAAATTTGCTAGGCGAGTTAGTACCGGCGACGATTTAACATCGCTGCCCTGAACCTTGTGGCCCGAAATCACGGCTAATTCCGCAAGGCCGGCCATTCCCGAGCCACCAATACCGATGAAATGAATCGGGTCTTCAATCGTGTGCCCCAGCATGTGCTACATCAACCTCCGCTGTGCTTGATAAACCACCAGCTAGCTTCGTCAAGATAGCGGAAATCAACAAGAAAACCAGCAAGGAACTGCTACCGCTGGAGACAAAGGGCAAGGTCATTCCCTTGGTTGGCAGCAGTCCCATACAGACGCCGATATTTATACAGGATTGGATAGCAATAGTAAGCGTTAGGCCAAAGGCGAGGAATCGACGGTGCGAGGTTGGTTGTCCTTGGGCTATCTGAAATCCTAAAAAACTCAAATAAACAAACGCGGTACACACCAATAAAACGCCCAAAAGCCCACTTTCCTCGCCAATGACAGCCAAGATGAAGTCTGTGTGAGCCTCGGGTAGGAAAAATAGTTTTTGTTTCGACTCCCCTAGACCAACCCCAAAAAGCCCGCCATTTTGAAAGGCGACAAAGCTCTGAATGATTTGAAACCCACTTCCCTTGACCTGCGACCATGGATCTAGAAAGCTCATCACGCGCGCCATGCGATAGGGCTCGAGAATGACCGCTGTCCCTATACCGCCGACGAAGCCAGCGAGTGCCGTTAAGACAAACTTTCTGGTGACGCCCGCGGCGAACAGCATGGAGAATGTGACGGCAAATAGGAGCACGGGTGTTCCTAGGTCGCGTTGTAATAGTAAGAGTCCAGCAATAACTGCGAAGATTAAAACATTTGGTAATACGCCACTAAAAAAATTGTGAATATCGTTATTTGGGCGACTTAAATTGCGAGCTAAAAACATAACTAGTGCAAGCTTTGTGAGCTCGGAAGGCTGGCCGCCGACAAAGGGAATGTTTAGCCAGCGCGAAGCTCCACCGATTTTTACATACATGCCAGGTATGAAAATCAATGAGAGCACGAATAGCGTGAAGCCTAGTAGAGGAAGGGTGGAACCCTCAATCCATCGCCAAGGAAGCCACTGAATTAGGGCGAATGCTATTAAACCTACGACTGTGGCACCCACCTGCTTACGCAGGAATAAGAACTCATCGCCGAACTGTTGCTGACCCTTAAGCGAGGAGGCTGCATATATCGCGATTAAACCCATGACCGTCAGGAGCATCACGACTAACATGACCCGTTGCTGCTGCCAATTAAATCTGGGACTGGCGCCGATCGTAGACATGTCTTTATCCTTTGGCTGAAGCTTAGGGATCAAGTAGGGGACGCATAGAAGTCTGGAAAACTTCGCCTCGATGCTCATAGTTTGAAAATTCATCAAAGCTAGCGCAGCCGGGAGAGAACAGGATGGGTGCGACCTCTTGTTTAATTATGCCAGCGATTTGATCAAGTGCGATCTTTAGATTCGGAAATTCGTGCACCTGCACACTTCCTTTGAGATCACGCGCGATCTCTGGTCCAGAGGCCCCAAAGGCGACAAGGGCAGCGATTTTCTCTTTTAGTTTTAAAATAGGCAAATAGGACTCACCCTTGCCCTGGCCGCCCATCATCAAGATGACCGGCCGATCCTGACCCTGTAATGCAACTAGTGTGGATTCGACATTTGTGGACTTGCTGTCATTAATCACCGGCAAATTTTTAATCCGACCGATCATTTCACATCGGTGCCGGAGCCCCACGAAACCGTTGAGTAAAAGCGCGATGTCTCGAGCGTCAGATCTGAAAGTGTGAGCAACGGCGCTGACCGCAAATCCGGCATTAAGCCTGTTATGTGGCTCCGCGATTGATTTGGGCGCAAGAGAATGCAAATAATCCGTATCGCAAATTATGCGGGTATTCTTTTCGTCTATACGTAGCCCATAGGACTTAGCCTCTAACAGAACGCGATGAGGAATCATAGCGAGGCTGTCCTTGGGCATATCCTCAAACACGCGCCATTTTGCCTTTAAGTAGCCTTCCAGGGAGCCGTGCCGGGCCAGGTGATCGTGTGAGAAACTTGTGAAAATTGCGACCTTAGGTTTAACCGATGCGGACTGTTCCAGCTGGTATGAGGAAAGCTCAAGAATTAGGTGCGGAGAAAGTTTGCCCTCAGCCAACATCTGGGTGGGCGGCTCACCGAAGTTACCGCCTAAAGCGGTGTCAGCACCAAGTTTGCGCAATAGATGATAAATCATCGCGCATGTAGTGCTTTTGCCATTCGTGCCGGTGATTGCGAATAAAAACCCCGTATATTCGCGAATCGCCAAGTCGATTTCGGTCATGACCGGAATGTTTCTGCGCTTCGCTTCGACCAGGAGCGGGTGCGACACGGGAATGCCGGGAGAAACGACAATTTGACTGATTCCGTCCAAGTGCTCTGATTTGTGTCCACCGTCGAATAAGTTGGCACCGATCATTTTAAATTTATCGCGCTTATCCTTGGGGAGAGCTGACCCCTCACTTATTCGAACGTCTAGCTTTCTTGAGCGCAATAGTTTTGCGGCACCAAGCCCAGAAACACCAGCACCAATAATCAGCCATGTCATGATGACACCGCTGTCAAAGTGTCGAGTAGTTTGCTTAGTTTCACGCTGTTCGAACCCTTTGCATAAAGAACTTGTCCGATTGACTTGTAGTCAATAGCAGCTTCGATTAACTCATTTACAGAGTCAAAGCATCTGGTTTTGGACAGCGGAAAACCAGCGGAACATGCTGCTTCAGCGATTTGCTTCGCTTCAGCGCCGACCGTAATAAGTTGCGCAGGATTTATTGTCGGCACCGTATGTCGGCCGATGTCTTTGTGGGCATTTAAGCTAGCCTCACCCAACTCAAGCATGTCGCCAAGAATTAGAATTAAACGACTGCCGGGATATGCACGAGCGACCGTCTTCAGCCCGACGGCCATACTCTCAGGGTTGGCGTTGTAAGTGTCGTCAATGATCGTCAGACCCTCGGACCTTAGAAGGTAATAGCGCCCCTTAACGCCGCGAAAACCACTCAGTCCAGTTGTGATTGACTCGGGTTTTGCGCCCGCTGCTAAGGCTAGCGCAGCAGCGGCGGCTACGTTGATCGGAAATACTTCGTGAGCGATGCCGAGGTTAATTGTTAACTCTTCTCCGCCTGGGATCCGCAGACGAACATTCATCCCACCAGCGTCACCCCATTCGCTGCCGATGAGGCGTACGTCAGACTCCGCAGCCGCGCCGAAGCTTATGGTTTTTTTACCGGTTTTAATGGCATTTTCAAAGATTCTAGAATCGTCCCGGAAGGCAACTTGAACGGCATGAGGCGGACTATTTCTGAAGATTTCTAATTTAGTGGCAAGCAAGTTTTCGACTGAGCCAAAAATACCGAGGTGGGCAGTGCCAACGTTGATAAGGCCGACAATATCAGGCGACGCCATTTCGCACAGAAACTTTATATTTCCGGGGTTGCGTGCACCAAACTCAAGTGCCGCATACCTTAGCTCTGGACTAAGTTGTTGAAGACTCTTTGGTACACCGACTTCGTTATTGAAGCTGGCAGGAGTAGCAAACGTGGGCCCATCGGCACGTAAGATGGCACCGAGCATTTCCTTTGTCGTCGTCTTGCCGGCAGATCCTGTCAGGGCAATGAGACGCAATGATTTCAGTTCTTTTCGCCAACCTGCTGCGGCTAGCTGAAATGCGAGCAGTGTATTTGTAACAGAAAAACCCTTGTCGAGTATGTACTCTGGAATAATGCTGGTGCGAGAGGTGTCATAAAAGAAACCAGCGGCGCCTTTTTTCATGGCCTCCGCAATAAATTGATGGCCGTCAAAGTTGGTGCCATCAATAGGGATAAACCATTGACCGGGCTGAATAGATCTTGAGTCGGTCGAGAGCTCTAAGAGTTCTGGGGCGCGCGCGATTGGTGTCGACGCTGCGCGGGCAGCGGGTCCGAGCCAGTCTTTGTAATCCAGCCATGTCAGCATTTTATGTTGCCTTCATTAGTAACATACTGTTTCAAAGCAGCTTTAGCCTCG
>Ga0315284_10002777_pt1 | contig 24971 bp, 12 predicted proteins | sample YL17G09_16_MG_FD_203696 | JGI IMG/M metagenome (GOLD analysis project Ga0315284, IMG submission 203696) | Sediment microbial communities from Yellowstone Lake, YNP, Wyoming, USA - YL17G09_16 | ecosystem: Environmental > Aquatic > Freshwater > Lake > Sediment | place: USA: Wyoming | collected...
CACACCCACGTTCACCTTCACGCCGACGCCTACGCGCACCAACACACCGACGCCGACTCGCACTTACACACCGACGCCTACGCGCACCAACACACCGACGCCGACTCGCACTTACACGCCGACGCCGACTCGGACTTACACGCCGACGCCGACTCACACGTCCACGCCGACAGCAACCCGCACACCCGCGTTTACCTCCACACCTACACGGGCACCTACCGTCACGCCGCCGGGCACACCCGGGCCCACCGACACCCCAACACCGCGGCCGCCGGTCGGCGGCATCGCGGAGCTTGCGGACGCGCCCGAGTCGTCCGCACAGCCAGCTGAAGAATCGCATGGCCCGTCCCTGCCCTACACCGCGATGGCCGGCGCTGCGGCGGCGGGCCTCGTCGTCCTCGGGGCAGGCGCGTGGTACGCGAGGAAGCGCTGGCTCAGGTAAAGCCGGACTGCCAGCGTGTAGTACTAGGGCTCAAACCGGCTGCACGCTTACCACCAAGGGGCGGCCTTCAGTGCGTGCCCTCCCTTGTCTCTCAGCCCCGGGAGCCTGCGGAGGCTGAGAGGCCGCACACCATCCGGACATCGTAATGGTCAACCAGCCGGCTCCAGGTGCCGCTCCTATTGCCGCAGGGACACCAAAGGCGGCTTGACAAACGTGCCGGTAGCGCTATACTTGCTGCGCTGGTGGTTCATACACGATATCCCCGCTGAGCAAGCCCCGCCAACAGGGAGGTTGTGCGATAGATGTTGCTGTTGCTGTACGATCACGAATCGATCTCCACAGTATCCCACTATCCGTCCTTCCATTGGCAATGGTAGTCTTGCGTCAGGAGGTGCATCAATGAGGCGGCGACTCGGCATTGTGGCCGTAGCTCTTGCTGCGATGGCCCTAGGCGTGCCATTGGGAGCTTTGCAGGTCTCCCCTGGCAGCACCCGGGAAGTGGCCACCGCGGCCTGGGTGGCCCTCTACAGCGGCCCAACTGGCTCCATGGGGCAGACCGCTAAAGCCCTGGCCTTGGATCCGGCGGGCAATGTCTACGTTGCGGGCTGGTCACGTGACGGCGATGCGAGTGTCTGGCTGACCACGGTCAAGTACAACACGGACGGCGTGCAGCAGTGGGTGAACCGCCATTACGTGTACTACATGGGGTGGGTCATGAACACGCCCATTGGCCTGGCCGTGGATGCGCAGGGCAACGCGTACGTCAGCGGGGTGGTGTGGGAGCTCGGTGTCGGCTTAGGCTACCTGACCATCAAGTACAGCACCGACGGCGTTCAACAGTGGGAAGCCCGCAGGTCGTCCGCGTGCGGATCACCAGAGGAGCCCAAGGCGCTCGCGGTGGATGGGATGGGAAACGTGTACGTGACCGGCGAGTCCCATGTGGCGGATTGCAGAGCGTTTGAATGGGGCTACGCGACAGTGAAATACAACGCCAACGGAGCGCAGCAATGGGTCGCCCGGTACGACGTGGCGGACGGCACGCCCGCGGCGCTGGCGGTGGATCAGGGTGGCAACGTGTACGTCACGGGCAGTGAAGCGACGGTGAAATACGACGCCAGCGGCGCGCAGCAGTGGGTTCTTCAAACCGAGGGCTATGACCTGGCTCTCGACGCGGCGGGCAACGTGTATATCATACGTGCATCTGCCGACGCCGACGACCCAACGGGCGACTGGGGCACGGACTACGAGACTACGAAGTACAACACGGACGGCGTGCAGCAGTGGGTGTCTCACTACGACGGATTGATCGGCCAGGCTAACGACGAATCGCCCGTGGCGCTGGCGGTGGATCAGGGCGGCAACGTGTACGTCACGGGCGCGAGCGAGCAATACGAGAGTCGGGTTTATCCAAATAACGGGGACTACGCGACCGTTAAATACGATGCCGACGGCGTGCAGCAGTGGGTGGCGCGGTATGACACCGGTGTAGATGAACAACCCTCCGCTCTGGCCCTGGACGGCGCGGGCAACGTGTACGTGGGGCCTGCCACAGTGAAATACAACGCCAACGGCGTACAGCAGTGGGTGTCCCCGCGCAAAGTATCGGCTGTAGCACTGGCCGTGGACGCGGCGGGCAACGTCTATGTTACCGGTACCAGTTATGACAACTTTGCAACTGTCAAGTACGTGCAGGTAGAGTCGCTCCCCATCACCAAAGTCGGTCCTGAGATTGTGCCCGCCGCGGTAGGAGCGAGCGTCCCGTACAGCATCACCGTTCAGAACAACAGCTCATCCGTGGCTCGCAACGTCGAGGTGTATGATTTTCCCCCAAAGGCATTACGCTTCGTCAACGGCTCATGGTCCAAGAGTGACCCGCCCGATAGCGGGACCTGCTTCGGCGGGGATGACTTGGTGACGTGCTGGGTGGGCGACGTCGCTTCTAGGGGTACGGTCACCGTCGCCCTGGCAACGACGCTGCGGTACGAGCCCGTCGAACCTGCCGTGTCAAACATGGCGTGTGCCTCTGCCTGGAATACCTACCCTTCTTGTACCCAGACCACTGCGGGTGTAGGGGCTGCGCTGGTGGCAGCCGACCTGCGGATGCGTTCTGTGGCAGGTCCAGACTCCGTCGACCGGATCCTCAATAACAACGTCAACTACGACGTCGTAGTCACGAACGATGGGCCCGGAGCTGCGGACGGTGCCATCATAAGGACGAAATTGGATGCTAACCTGCGGCCGGGCGCCAGTACCTGGCAGAACTCATCGGGGAGCAGCGGCGGCTGCACCGCCAGTGGACGCGTCGTAGAGTGCAGCGTTGGCACGCTAAGCGCGGGCGGCAGTGCGACGGCTCATGTCAGGACGACCCTAGCCAACACCGCTGCGCCATTTCTCCATAGTCAGGCGTGCGTCGGGCCACCAGACACCAACCTCCAGAACAACTGTCGCGACTGGAGGACAAGCTTCAGCAGCAGTAACCGCAAGGTGGTGTTCATCCAGGGCATCAACAGTGGCAGCGCCTGCCCTAATGGATTCGAGGGTAGGGTCCAGTGGATAGAGGATTATCTCACCGGGCAGGATCCTGCCGGAAGCTGGGTGGCACGTTACGTCCAGCTCTTTCCCCGCAACCTGCCGTCCTCCCTGGGGGACTTCCGATACTTCAGCTACTCGGGAAACAATGGCTGTCGCGGCGAGATGGCTGAGTATGGCCCGACCGACACCTGCAATGGGATCGCCGACGCCGCAGGTAAGCTCGACAGTCTGATCCAACGCCTGATCGCCCAGGACCCCAATGTCAACCTCGACCTGGTGGCCCACAGCATGGGCGGGCCCGTGGCCGCGACCTGGGTCGTTGACCACCCGGACACCGCGAGAAAACATGTGAACTCCGTAGTGACCTTTGACAGCCCACTGAAGGGCTTGCCTAAGCTCAATGCGATCTTCCTGGGTACAGCACTTTGGGGCTGGAACAAAGGCAGCGCGTGCAATGCGACGGACCCCTCGGTGGTGGACCTCTATTCGGAGTCGGCTCCACGTCAATCATCGTGGGTTACTAAATGGCAAAAGGCAGGGGGCATCGTCCCCTTCTACACCGTCGATGGGGGCAGGAGCGAAATGTACCTGGGCGGCCTCCTAGAGGCGGTCCCCGGCTGGCCTCCTGGCTGGCCGAATGACCGTACCAGCATGGCGGGCCAACGCGATCACATACGCGTCGATGCGGGCCATACCGGGGTTTGGGAAGGGGAGGTCGATCGCCCCCTTCTAAAGTTGCTTGTGGCCTGCGCCGTGACAGGCGCGCCGATCTGCACGCCAGTACAGGAGGACCTGACAGCCGTTCAGACCGGGGAGGTGCACCGCGTGGAGGCCTGGGTGTCGCCGGAGGACGTTACCCTCGCCGTCGGCACCCTCTGGGGCGAGGGCACTGTGGAGACTACCCTGGAAGCCCCGGACGGCACCGTCATCGATTCGGCTACTCAGGATCCGAATGTCCGCCACGGTGCAGATGCGGGCTATCAGATCTACGAGGTCGATCATCCTCAACCGGGCGTCTGGTATATCGTGGTCAAGGCTGTAGATATGCCGGCGGGTGGTGGTACTGTGTCAGTGCGGGCCGACATGGTTGGCGTCGCGCCGCCTGACGAGGATGAGGACGGAATCCCCGATGGCGAAGACAACTGCCAGATAGACAACAACGCGGATCAGAGCGATGTCGATGCTGACGGCCTGGGTGACGCCTGCGATCCAGATATCGACAACGACGGCGTCCTCAATGCCTTGGATGACTGCTCCTACGTAACTAACCCCGATCAGGCCGACCTCGACGGCGACGGTCTGGGCGACGCCTGCGACGGTGACAACGACAACGATCACATGCCGGACGCCGAGGAGGCCATCCACACCTGCCTGAGCACATCTGTAGACGACTCGGCCGGTGACCCTGATGCCGACGGCCTAGCCAGTCTCGAGGAGATCTGGCTTGGCACTGACCCCTGCCAGGCCGACACCGACTCCGACGTCATGCCTGACAGCTACGAGGTTGCCAATACGTGCCTCGATCCCATCACTCCCGACGCGGCATCCGATCCCGATGGAGACGGGCTAGACAACCTCACCGAGTACGGCCTCGCCTGGGACCCTTGCGTCTCCGGCGCGGCTGTAGGCGGCATAGCGGAGTACCCGCAGCTTCAGTCTGAGGCAGCGGTGAGTGTTCACGACTCGACGGGCACTAGTACGTTCGCCCTTGCAGGACTCGCTGCGGGTGCTGCCCTGTTGCTCGCGGCTGGCGGCTGGTACGCCAGGAGGCGCTGGCTAGACTAGCCCACGCCGCTTGCGGCGCCAAATGAGACTGCGTACAATCCGGCAGTCAGATGTCATGCGGGCAGGAGCGGCGGATTCGCCAGCGGCGAAAGGCCAGCGATTCCTGTCCAGACCGCCTCAAAAGCCGACAACTTCCCTCGATTTTCTCGCGGTCGCGAACTCGACGCGAGGGCTGACAGGTGACAGTCCTTGATTATCGCTGCTTCCGAGGCGTTCCTTTCGCTGCACGCGACGCACACTAAGGGAAGATGGTGCCAGCAGGCAGAAGACATGCTCAAACTGACTTGAGCGTGAGCAGAATGCTGATAGAATTCGGAGCTGTCGGACGCGAAGCGGGCCTTCGGGCGCCATGCGGAGTCGTAGACTGATCAAGCGTAGAAAGGTGCTGACTTTTCGGCCATGGATCGAGCTGACGTGGTATCTCTAGGTGTGGGCTCAGCTCTCGCGGTCGTTGGCATCGTCGTTGCAGTGGCGGGCGTGCTTGTTGCCCGGAGAATAGCCGAGAGGTCCGGGGCCTTTAGAAAAGCGGAACTTGGAATCTCCTTGATGGGGCAATCCCTGGTGCCAAAGCCAGAATTCAGGGATCTGATCTTTGGCTATTCCGCGGAGGATGATGACCTAGTGGTGTGCCTCCTCCCGTTTGAGCTGACCAACAAAGGGGAATTGTCTGCGAAGAATGTCTCAATGAGGCTGGTGTTTCCCATGACGCTGCTGCCGCCAACAGATCTGGAGGCCTATGAGGTGAAGGGTTTGTACGATAAGTCAGAGATCAAGAGCAAGTCCTTCGAAAGCCAAGGCCGCCGATTCGTGGACTATTCTTTTCCGGAGCTTCCAGCAGGGGGCGGAAACGCCGGGGTAGAACAAGCCATCGCGATTACCTACGGGTTGGGAATCCCATTCGCGGTAGACGCCGTTTCAAAAGACGGCGTGCCTCTGCGCGTCGAAGGTCGGGTGGAATGGACGGCCCCTGTCCTTGTTCGAGTCTGGGCCACAGACGTATTGCCCCTTGAGGCTTCTTTCACTCTCAAATGCTATCGGGCACGAGACAGAGGGGAGTTGGGAGAAAAGGTCATGGGCGCCGCGACATCGGCTGTGAGAGACAAGCTGTCAGAGATAGGTGCGCCGAACGATTTCGTGTCCAGCGTGTTTGCCCCTGGTGTCGCCGAGCCTGCCATTCTCGTGATGCCGAAGCTCAACAAGATCCCCAAACTGCGAGAGAACATGTGGGTCAAAGGGGCTCTGTACTTCGAGGAGCCGGAGGAGTCTGAGAGATGGCTACTCTCCCCCCCACGAGATGTCAGGGCCATCGCGTATCGCCGCAAGTAGCTGGGGGCAGCTGATGGTTACACAAGTACGGGCCCCCGTGCGGCCTTCGCGGCTCCAGTAACGATCACTAAGTGTGGATCGTGACGGCACCGCGGATCGTTGTCTTCGTCCTCGCTTGACATTCAGCGTTCTCCGCGTATCATAGCAAACGAAAGCCAGCTTCCCCGCACAATCGTATTCGACGCGCCCAGTTTAGGTTCGAGGGAACGAACATGGCGCAGGTTGTCATTGAGAACCCTGTCCTCAACTCCCCATACGAGGAGCCACAGCGCCACTTCCGGTTCGCCGACGAAGGCATAACCGACGAGATCGTCGAGGCGCGGCGGCTCAGCTCGTACTTCGTCCCCATTCCAGCGCCGAAGAAGAGGGGCAAACAGCTCGCTTTCGACACCGAGTGGACGAAGGACCGTGTCGAAGAGAACGAGTTTATCAACCAGGTACGGGAGCGCGTGGCGCGCTGGCGCCAGGGCGGGTACGTTGGCATAACCAAGACGACGCGCCAACTCCTCGATTACTGGACGTGGCCCAATCGTGATAAGAAGCTCTTCTTCTGCCAAGTCGAAGCGCTGGAAACCGCCATCTTCCTGGCGGAGGTCGCCTCCAAGTACGGCGACGCCTGGATCGACAACAAGCTACGCGACGAGAACAAGCGCGCCAACTCCACGCTGAACCGCATCGCCTTCAAGATGGCGACCGCCGCCGGCAAGACCGTTGTCATGGCGATGCTGATCTCTTGGCAGGCGCTCAACAAGCTGCGCAACCCCCAGGACGCCCGATTCTCCGACGCGTTCCTCATCGTCACACCGGGCATCACCATTCGCGACCGGCTCCGCGTTCTCCTGCCCAACGACCCGAACAACTACTACCGGGAGCGCGACGTCCTGCCGCCGGAGTGGATGGAGGAGCTTGGCCGGGCCAAGATCGCCATCACCAATTTCCACACCTTCCTGCTGCACGAGCGCGGCGAGGCTGGCAAGGTCACCAAGAGCATATTGAACACGGGGCGTGAGGAAAGCGCTTTCACCGAGACTCCCGCCCAAATGGTTCGCCGTGCCTGCCGCGACCTAGTCGGCAAGAAGAACGTTGTCGTCATCAACGACGAAGCGCACCACTGCTATCGCCGCAAGGCTGACGGCGACGACCTGAAGTTAACGGGCGATGAGCGCAAGGAAGCGGAGAGACGCGAAGAGGAGGCCCGCGTCTGGATATCCGGCCTGGAGGCGGTCAAGGACAAGATCGGGGTCAAGGCGCTGTACGACCTCTCGGCCACACCCTTCTTCCTGCGCGGCTCCGGCTACCCCGAGGGCACGCTCTTCCCCTGGGTCGTCTCCGACTTCTCGCTCATCGACGCCATCGAGTCCGGCATCGTGAAAGTGCCACGGGTTCCTGTGGCCGATGACTCCATGTCCGGCGACCAGCCGACCTACCGCGACCTCTGGATACGCATTCGCGAGGAGCTGCCCAAGAAGGGACGCAAGACGGACGCCGTCAGCGGCGAGCCCAAGCTCCCGGTCGAGCTGGAGGGCGCCCTCCACAGCCTGTACGGCAACTACGAGAAGTACTACCGGCTCTGGGAGCAGAACGCGGAGGCCCGCGCCCGCGGTCAGACGCCGCCTGTCTTCATCGTCGTCTGCAGCAACACCAACGTCTCCAAGCTGGTGTTCGACTACGTCGCCGGCTGGGAAAAGACGATGCCCGACGAGTCAGCCGTGCTGGTGCCCGGCAAGCTCCCCATCTTCAACAACGTTGAGGGTGGCTTCTGGAGCCCCAGACCGAACACAATCCTCGTTGACAGCCGGCAGCTCGAATCGGGTGAGGCGATGAGCGCCGACTTCAAGAAGATCGCCGCTGCGGAGATCGAGGAGTTCAAGCAGGATTACCGGACGCGCTTCCCCGGCCGCGATGCCGAGGAGCTCACCGACGAGGACCTGCTGCGTGAGGTCATGAATACCGTTGGCAAGGCGGGCAAGCTGGGCGAGAACGTGAAGTGCGTCGTCTCCGTCTCCATGCTTACCGAGGGCTGGGACGCCACAACTGTCACCCACATCCTCGGCGTCCGCGCCTTCGGCACGCAACTGCTGTGCGAGCAGGTCGTCGGCCGCGGCCTGCGGCGCCGGAGCTATGCGACGGAGAAGCGAACGGTCAGCGTCGACGGCAAGACGGCCGAGATCGAGGTCTTCGCGCCGGAGTACGCCGAAGTCTACGGCGTTCCCTTCTCCTTCATTCCCTGCTCCGGCGCGACCAGCGAGCCCAAGCCGGGCCCCATGCCCACCCGCGTCCGCGCCCTCGAAGACCGCATCGCCTGCGAGATCACCTTTCCCCGCTTGACGGGCTACCGCTACGACCTTCCCGGCGAGCGCCTGACGGCGACATTCAGCGACGCGTCGAAACTCGCCCTGTCGACTGCTGACATACCGACCAAGACGGACCTGGAGCCCATCTTCGGCGAGGGCAGCATCCATACGCTTGACGACCTGAAGCAGTTGCGCGAGCAAGAGGTCGCGTTCGCGCTGGCCAAGCGGACGCTGGAGAAGTACTTCTGCGACGACGATGACAACGTGAAGCAGTATCTCTTCCCGCAGGTGCTGGACATTACTCGCCGCTGGCTGCGCGAATGCGTCATCCTCAAGGATAATACGTTCCCGCAGCTTCTGTTGTTCAGCGAGAACAGGGAAGACGCTACGGACCGCATCTACCGCTCCATCGTCGCCTCGGCCGGCGGCGACAAGACGCTGAAGCCGATCATGCGTCCCTACGACCCCGTCGGCTCGACGCGCTACGTCGACTTCGACACGACCCGCGACACCTACGCCACGCGCCCCGATCGCTGCCACATCTCGCACGCCGTCCTCGACAGCAACTGGGAGGCGAAGATGGCGCAGTCGCTGGAGGAGATGGACGCGGTGCAGCGCTACGTGAAGAACCAGGGGCTAGGCTTCACCATCCCCTACACGCTGAACGGCGAGGAGAGGGGCTACATTCCCGACTACATAGTCGTGCTGGATGATGGCCACGGCGATCCGCTGAACCTGATCGTCGAGGTGAGCGGCGAGGCGAAGAAGGACAAGGCGGCGAAGGTGGAAACCGCCCGCACTCTCTGGGTGCCCGCGGTGAACAACCACGGAGGGTTCGGGCGCTGGGCCTTCGTCGAGATTACCGACCCCTGGGATGCCCAAAACGTCATCAGGGCATCGCTCAGGAAGGAAGGGAACTGAAAAGCTATGGCCTACAAGTCCGATACCATCGCCAGAACTGTGAAGTGCCTCAACGACACGTACTTTCTGCCAGCGATTCAGCGCGAATTCGTCTGGAGCACCGAGAAGATAGTCCAGCTCCTTGACTCGATCATGCGCGGCTATCCAATCAGTTCGTTCCTCTATTGGAAGCTCGACTCTGCAAATCGTGACAAGTGGCAGTCCTACAGGTTCGTCCAGGACGCCAAGACACCCGCCACACACAACGAAGTGGCGAATGTGGCGAGTGTCCCGGACCTGACGATAACCCTCGATGGCCAACAGCGACTGACTTCGCTCTTGATCGGCCTGAAGGGCACCTACACGATAAAAAAGCCCAACATGTGGTGGAACAATCCCCAAGCCTGGGAGCAGCGTAGGCTGTACCTCGACCTTTTCAAGGACGCCAGCGCGGAGGCTGAAGACGGCGAGGAGGGCATCCGCTATGGCTTCGAATTCCTCAAGGATCCTCAGAACAAAGACGGGCACTATTGGTTCGAGGTAGGCACGATCCTGCGCTTCGACGATGAGGACGAATTCTACGACTTCAAGGAGAGCGTCAAGGAGAGCCTGCCGAACGAGGTCACGCAAGGGCAGAGAAGGACGCTAGACAAGAACCTCGACCGCCTCTATAGGGCGATCTGGAAGGACGAGGCGATCTCCTACTACGTGGAGATGGACCAGAACTATGACAGGGTGCTCGACATCTTCGTTCGTGCCAATGCTGGCGGGACGCAGCTCAGCAAGTCCGATCTGCTCCTGTCAATGATCACCGCTAAGTGGAGCGGGATCGATGCCAAAGAGGATATCTACCAGTTCGTCGACCAGTTGAATGAGCGGCTGGACCACCATAACAACTTCGACAAAGACTTCGTGATGAAGAGTTGTCTCGTCCTTGCCGATCTACCCGTTGGCTACAAGGTTCAGAATTTCAACAACAGAAACCTCGAGATAATCCGCGGCCTCTGGACTGATATCAAGAGGGCACTTGAGCGGTGTGTGCGTCTTATGAACCTTGCTGGCATCGACCGTGAGACGCTTACGAGCGCGAACGCGCTGATTCCAATCGCGTACTACTTTCTCAAGCAACCTTCGACAACCCTTCTAGGAAACACGCCATTCGAGGCCAAGAACTTTGACGCGATCCGCCGTTGGCTTCTCACGGTGCTGGTGAACAACGTGTTCGGTGGTGCGTCGGACACGGCCTTGACGGAAGTCCGGCGTGCTCTGCAGGACGACGCCTCACAGGACTTCCCGGTCGAGGCAATCAGCGCCGTGCTGGCCAGCCCGAATCGTCAGGTTCGGTTCGACGACACGGCAGTGGAGAATTTCCTCGCCATCACGTACTCGAAGCCGACATCCTTTCTGGCTCTGTCCTTGCTCTCCGAGAGGACGCACTGGGGCGAAGAGAGCTGGCACAAAGACCACATCTTTCCGCAATCGTGGTTCGCTTCGAAGAACCTTCATGAGCTCGGTTTCGACAACGAAAAGCAGGAGCGGTACATGGATGCGTACAACCGCCTCGCGAATCTGCAACTCCTGACACAGCACGAGAACACTGAGAAGTCCAGCGCGGCCTTCGAGGACTGGGTCAAGACTCGCGACGCTGACTTCCGACGCCGCCATCTCATTCCGGACGACGACGATCTGCTGCGCTTCGAGAACTTTGAGGCGTTCATCGAAGCCCGCGAGGGCCTCATCCGTGAACGCCTGGCAGCACTTTTCGGCACCGCCAAGGAGGCACGGATCTGATGGCCAAGGGAAAACAGGGTCCCATCCCCGTCGAGGCGACGAAGCACAAGGACAAGCGCAAGAACATCCCCACCGAGCAGCTGCGCGACTTCGTCGCGGAGGACGAGGCGAAGCCGAAGAAGATGCTCTACCGCCGCGACCCGTCGCTCGACCCGCAGCTTGTCTGGAAGGGCAAGGACGAGCAGGACCAGCAGGACCTGGAAGTGCCCGTCGTGCCCGTCTACATCCAGGAGAAGATCAGCCCCCAGGCCATCGTCGAGGAGGTGCGGGCGCAAGCGCGCAAGGAGCGACCGGAGGCGCAGCTAAACCTCTTCGCCGACTTCAACGGCATCGCCTTCGAGGAGTTGGTCGACTTCTACCAGCACGAGCAGAACTGGTCGAACCGAATGATACTGGGCGACTCGCTCCTCGTCATGACCTCGCTGGCGGAGAAGGAAGGGCTGAAGGGCAAGGTGCAGATGGTCTACATCGACCCGCCCTACGGCATAAAGTTCGGCTCCAACTGGCAGGTGAGCACCCGCAAGCGCGACGTGCGCGACGGCAAGGTGGAAGACGCCACGCGTCAGCCAGAGCAGATCAAGGCGTTCCGCGACACCTGGGAGCTGGGCATCCACTCCTACCTGGCCTATCTGCGCGACCGGCTGGTGGCGGCCCGCGAGCTGCTGACCGAAACGGGCAGCGTGTTTGTCCAGATAGGCGACGAGAACGTGCACCTGGTGCGCTGCCTGATGGATGAGGTCTTCGGTAGCGAGAACTTCATCAGTTTGATTACCTACAAGAAAACCACCGGAGGAACTGGAGATTTCCTTCCCGGTTCGACGGACTACGTGCTGTGGTACGCCAAGTTGATAGACTGCACGAAGTACCGCACGATCTATGCGGAAAAGGAACTGGGAGGCGCCGGTGCTAGTGGGTACACGCGGGTCGAGCTTGTTGATGGGACGCGCCGGCCACTCACCTCGGGCGAAATGAGTGACCCAGCCAATTTGCCAAACGGTTCGAGAGTGTACGCCGCAGACAACTTGACTAGCCAGAGCATCGGCCGGCAGAAGGGCGAAGGTGCCGCTTCATGGTTTGCGGTGTCTCTCGACGGAAAGGAGTACCTGCCCAGCTTGAAGGTGCGCTGGAAGACCAACCAAACGGGGATGTCGAGATTACTCAAGTCCTCGCGGGTGCTCGTGAGCAGTGGAAGCCAATTGGCTTACTGTCGCTACTTCCAGGATTTTCCAGCTTCTCCGCCGAACAATGTCTGGACCGATACGGTAGGGCAGAACCAGTTCGCCGGAGAGAAAGTGTATGCTGTCCAGACAGCCAACAAGGTGGTCGAGCGTTGCATGCTAATGACCACCGATCCCGGCGACCTCGTCCTCGATCCCACCTGCGGCAGCGGCACTACCACCTACGTCGCGGAGCAGTGGGGCCGCCGCTGGATCACTGTTGACACCTCCCGCGTCGCCCTTGCCCTCGCCCGCACTCGCCTCATGTCCGCCCGCTTCCCCTACTACGTCCTCGCAGACTCGCCGGAAGGGGTCGCGAAGGAGGCAGAGGTCGCCGGAGTGGCGGCAGCGGCCTTCGGCGGCGCCCAGTCGGCGGGGGATATCAAGAAGGGGTTCGTCTACAAACGCGTCCCTCACATCACCCTTAAGTCCATCGCCAACAACGATGAGATCGACGTCATCACTGCCCGCTATCAGGAGCAGATCGAGCCGCTGCGGGCGCGCCTCAACGCCGCCCTCAAGCAGACCTGGGAGGAGTGGCAGGTGCCGCGGGAAGCGGAGGCGTCATTCCCGCAGGAGGCGAAGCGGCTGCACGAGGAGTTCTGGCGGCTGCGTCGCGAGCGACAGCGGGAGATCGACGCCTTGATAGCGCGCAACGCCGACGTCGAGCTGCTCTACGACCAGCCCTACGAGGACAACAAGCGGGTGCGGGTCACAGGGCCCTTCACCGTTGAGAGCCTGTCGCCGCATCGCGTGCTGTCGGCGGAGGCGGAGCGGCCGGCGACGGAGCAGGAGGCGCAGCGGGAGGCGACGAACGGCCAGTTCGAGACGATGATCATTGAGAACCTGCGCAAGGCCGGCGTCCAGAACATGCGCCGCAACGAGCGGCTCAAGTTCGACCGGCTGGAGTCCTACGCCGGCCTCTGGCTCCAGGCGTCCGGCGAGTACACGGACAAGGGCGGCGCCTCCCACCGCGTCGCCGTGTCACTTGGGCCGGAGCACGGCACGGTCGGGCCGGAGCAGGTGAAGGAGGCGGCGAAGGAGGCGCTGAAGGGCAGCGGCTTCGACCTGCTGGTCGTCTGCGGCCTCGCCTTCGACGCTCACGCCGGCGAGACGGCGAAGGAGTTCTCGCCGCAGTCGAAGCGGGCGGAGGGCTTCGCCATCGCCGAGGAGACGAAACAATACGGCAAGCTGCCGGTCATGCTGGCGCGCATCAACGCCGACCTGACGATGGGCGACGAGGTGCTGAAGAAGACGGGCGCCGGCAACCTGTTCATGGTCTTCGGCGAGCCGGACATTGCGATCAGCACGGTCGACGGCGGCAAGCTGGTCGCTGAGGTGCGCGGCGTCGACGTGTACGACCCGACGACGGGGGAGATACGCTCTAGCTCGACGGACGACATCGCCTGCTGGTTCATCGACACCGCCTACAACGAGGAGAGTTTCTTCGTGCGCCATGCCTACTTCACGGGCGCCGAGGAGCCGTACGACAAGCTGAAGCGCGCCCTCCGCGCCGAGATCGACGAGTCGGTGTGGTCGGCGCTCTACCAGACGCGCAGCTACCCCTTCGAGCGCCCGTCGACGGGAAAGATCGCCGTTAAGGTCATCAACCACTACGGCGACGAGGTGCTGAAGGTCTACGAGGTGTGAATTCAGGCGGGTGTCATTCGGTGAACTCTGAGCGCCACAAGGCAAATATCTCCGCTGCGCTACCTTTCCCTCTTCGTGTCGGCAGCCAACCCTATCTGTTCAAGGTTGGCAACGTAGAGTGCGAACTACGAATCGAGCGGCGCCAGCACACGCATTTCGACGAGCGTTTGGGCATACAGCAGGGGGATCTTGATCTCCGTTCTGACCGTTCAGGTTGGGCATCGTACAGCTTTGTCCGTGCTCACATGAGATCAGGATCACCCATCACTAACCCTCTTGATCTCTTTATAACGGCACTGAACATGTTGATAGAGAATGCGCGAGACCTGTTTAACGTGCATTGGATTCGCGACATCGAGGACGTTGATTTGTTCCAACTCACCGTTGAGCAGGGGGAAGGGGTTCAAGCTCGTTTGTTGTCGGGTGCAAGGGCAGGCGGGATGACGCTACCAGTGACCGGTTTGCAGGACGAGGCCGCCCACCAACTCCGAGAGAGGCTCAACTTCGAGTCAAGGCCGGCGGCCTGGAGGCTGCTGCAATTGGATGCCCGTGAGGCACTGGCCATAGCTCGCTATGAGGAGGCGGTCATCCTTGGCTGGACAGCCCTGGAGTCTGCTTGCCGGCGAGCTCTTCCGTCTTGGGCCGCAGCAAGAGGTCTAGGAGTGGTGGATCTCTGCAGGGCACTCTCGCCGCGCCGACTGGGACGAGAACCTTTTCTGTCCAAAGAAGAAGTCGTCGAATGGGCAAATGCTTTGAAGTGTATTGAACTGGCGGGAGAGCTCTCGCCGGCACAAACTTACTACCCTGATTCGGTGAGGGAATCCGTCCGCTACGCATATGAGACTCGCAACTATGTTGCCCATCGAGGGGGCAGGATCGGAAAAGACGTGGCGCAGCGCTCACTGGAGTCTGTTGATTTCGCGCTCGGCGCCATTCGACCCGATAGACTCGTACCACACGTTGACGATCCTTTTGAGGCATGGCGTGAGTATTTCGGGCGCGTACACCCTGGACTGCAGCGGTGGGGGGCTAGCCTTGGCGGCCGAGTGATCCCTTTCAATGCGATGAGAGCGAATCGAGGACGCTACTTGGCGGAGTGGTGGGAGTTGGTGATCGCCGGGGACGACTGCCTCGCCTACTGCAAGCCGGACATTCCCGAGCCGATCGCTGCTACGCTTCTTCTCATTTCCGACGGCGTTTTCGCCTCATTGGGGGCAGTGACCGCTCCGGCCTTGCGAGTCACGGAAGGAGGCAAACAGTTGTTCATCCCGGGTCTGCTCACCGCCCTGGCGGACTCAGTGAATCGCGCCGCTGTTCGCGCCCAAGGCCTGCTGAGGGCACGCGGCCACGGTTTTCCCGTCGTCGCCGCAGCCAAATACGCTGTCAAACAGGTACTCGAACGCTGCAGGTCATGGGGCGTGAATTTCGATGTCGGCGACGTACGATGTGCAACAATCCCGGCAGAACTCGGAAGCTATCTGGCCGTACTCGCTAAGAAAGACCGGCTACATTTCAGACGGGAGCTGGAAGCGAGCATAAACAATACAGCGTTTGTCTGTCGCAGTGTCGCGTGGGCCGAATTGATGAGCAGTATCAACCCGCTTCATGAGCACGGTACGTGCGACACACTCAAGCGAATCCACAGCCACATGTCCTGGTTGGACTCGATAGTGGTCGATTGTCCACAAGAGAGCACCTCCTATGGCTCCCGCAAGTGGCCCCTTGGCAAGCCGGAATAAGAGCGGCAGGAACGGAAGATTGCCGTCAAGGTCATTAACCACTTCGGCGACGAGGTGCTGAAGGTCTACGAGGTGTAAGGAGTGGAAATCGCGATAGCTGCCATCACTCTCGCAATAGTCCTCGCTGGCCTGTTGGTGTCCGGCTATCAGTTGAAGATCCAGCTTGAGGAGCGAGGGCAGCGCAGGGAGCGCGAAAAGCCTCAAGTGAGCGTCCAGGTGCTAAAGGTCCGGCAAGCGGGCACGGGCCTCCGGGGAGCGGAAGTGGATCTCATAGTGACTGTTGAGAACCGTTCATCCGAGTCAGACACGTTGCGCACTCTCAGCGTCGAGTTCGACAATCGTGTTTGGAGCGTGCCAATAGCCCAGGGCAACTTGGCACTAAGGTCCTGCGAGACTTCCGACGGAGGACCAGCAGCGCCAAGACCGCTTTCACCCGGCTTGCCGGAGAAGTTCAGCTTCCGGTTCAATACGGAGCCGCTGCCGGTCTCGGAGAAGGACCGGCTTCCAGCCACGCTCGTCGTCAATTGCAGCAACGCCGACGAGGTCCGACAGGATTTCCTTGTCTACCCTGGCTAGGGTCGGACTTATCCGTTAACACGATCAGGTCATAGTGTCTTGGTCATCAGTCTCCGCAAGGACGGAAACGACCGGATCAAGAGGACGAGGGACAACAAGCAACCTTGCGGCAGATCTTTCCTCCACTCGCATTTCCAGCGCCTCTTCGATTCGAAGGCAAACCGAGTCTCGGAGGAGATCCACGATATCGTCCTCAGACTTGCTTTGCCAGTCTTTTGGCAAGCGAGACCGATTCTCAATCGCCTCATGCTTGGCCTCTTCCAATGTATAGCTCGTGAGTTGGAAGGAACGGAAGATAGCGTCCTCTCCGGTCGCGTACTGAACCAGGCGCCCGATTCTCCTCAAACTGACCACCAGGAATTCACTCTCCTCGGCTAGCCTTCCCCAGTACAGGGGTATACCCTTGTAGGCCCCTCTTGGAGCCGCTGTCCCTGTGCCTTCGCCGCCCCACCGAGGTACATAGTCCTCGGACAACTCAAGGTGGCGAAGGATCTGCGATTTCCCGGAGAATCGAATCACGTCCGGCGGGAAGCCGGATGCCGTAAGGCGCTCGATAATCTGGCTCAACTTGCCACTCACGCTACTGCGTCCCAGCTTCTGGCGGCGAGCGCTCTTCCGGATAGTATCCCAGACCAAGTCGTTCTCGGCTCTTGCCACACCCGCGCCGAAGCTGCTTCCTCCAAAACCGACCCAGGCAACGCTTCCCGGATCATCTACAAATGCCCCTTTCGGCAGCATTCTCCAATATCCGATCAGTGACCGTACAGTCTCTGCGGCGGAGTATTCTACTCCGCCAATCTCCTTGAGCAGACGCCGGCAAAGGCTTCCCGCTTCCCACGCCGTAGTGAACTCCGTCTTGAACTCCGCTATCTTAGTCGCGCTGACCGGCTGTTCCATTATGTGTTGTCGCTCACGAATCTTCTCATCAGCTTCAGCTGCATCCATGAGCTCTCTAATTTCGGCTTCTTGACCGGACCTATCTACATTCATCAAATCGTTCCAGAGAGCGGCATTTGCCTTGATCTCGTCGAGAGCCCCATTGACAACCATCTTTGCCCAATTCGCCTGCTCCAGGACGGCGAGAGTATGCAGCCGCTCATGAATTTGGTCGGGCACATTTGCCAGAGCAACCAGAGAGAAGAACAGCCCCACCGATCTCTCTGGGCCTATGGACACGACTTCCCCCTCGGGCACATGCTCCATTTCCCAAATATGCAACTCGAGTCGGCTAGCTGCCAAAGCAGTCCCGAGAGCCTTCCAAAGGGCCGAGAAATCGACGAATCGCGCACTCAGATACTGGAATGAGCCCTTTGCTGTCATTGAGCTAATCTGGGATCGGGCCCATTGATGACACACCCAGCCGCCCAGTTCCATCCAGAGCGTCGCCTTCCGCTCGGCCAAGCGAACCAGAAATGCGGCCTTGGCCTTTTGTAGATCAGTCAGATCATCGTCCATTTCGAGGGCTAGAGACGGGTCAGCGCCGAGTCCGGTGTCAAGTAAGGAGGACTCGATGTCCATGCAGCGCCAAAAACCTGAGCCTGCTTCGTGGAGGTATTCAAGATCGTCGTTATCGATAGCTATCCTAAGAAGGGTTACATAGGCGCTGAGCAAGACGCTGCAGTAGGCGAACAATGAATCAATATGTTCATGTTCCGTTAGGCTTCTCAGGCGTCTTCGAAGGTTGGATGCGCCGAAATCGCACAAATGCCGCCAAGCTCGATCCCTGAGCAGCTTCCGCGAAGCGGGCGACGCAAGATCATTGGACATCCGGTACAGTTGCGGAAGGAGATAGATGGCACGGTTGTAAAAGAAGTGATCTTGTTCTTGGACTGCCAGCTCCATTACGGCATCAGGCCAGAACGCGACCTCAAGCACAACATTTGCGTCAGTCGAGCGCACACCCCGCTCAAGAACGCGCTGGAACTCGAGAAATGGCCGCTCCAAGACCGGCCATTCAAAGCTGAACATGGCCGCTGCTGTCTCGGCGTCAAACGTCATCCCATAGGATCGGAAGGTCTCAAGGGCAACTCTAATCGGCTCGCGGAGTCCGCGCAGGACGCCCCGCAAGTCTTCCAGCCTTCCGGAGTCGATGCACCCGAAAGCCTGCTCCGTCAAATAGCTGAAGGCCGTGTCGATCTCCAAGACTGCTGCAGGACCGGGTCGCACGATCTTGAAGCACCGAGACACCTGCTTTGCTAGCCTGTCTCCAAGTTCGCGGTGGTCTGTCGGCGGCACCAGGACAAGCGCAGAGCGCTCGCAGACCACGAAGCGCCCCGTGCCGATTGCTACGAGCCCCCTAGGCTCCGATTTCGACAAGAGCATCCGCCCAAGCTTGCCCAGCTCATTCAGATTCACATCCTCGATGACGCCACTCTTTCTAGCGTTTATGGGCAGCATTCGTGACCATTGGTCGGTGCTAGGATGATAAGATAGCCCGAGCGCGGAGCACCGCTCCCTAAGAATGCGATCCTCTATCCGCAGCATGAGCGTTGAAGACACGGATCTCTGCACGGAATCTAGCAGTGCACCCATTGCCAATCGTTGCCTCGCGGCAGGGTCGGCGAGGTGAAATGCTCGTTGGTAGAGCCAAACAAGCGCTAGAACCGCGGCAAGGAAGAGTGTCCCATCTAGCGCAACTACGTTAACAAGGCCGGCTGCGTGTGGTAATCCGTTGCTCGGTAACAGAACGAAGGATCCGATGCCAATGGCAACTATCGTCCCCACGAAGAGCCCCACGATGGGAAACAGTCCGGACTGACGCACGAATCGTTGCCATACAAATCCGCCGCCGGCGCTGCGGTGAATCGTCTCGACGACGAACACAAGGATCACGAAGGAAATACTGAGTAGCGTAGCGCTCACCTGCCACAGATCGGATAGGAACGGTCTAGCATCGGTGACAGCGGGTAGCCCTCTTATTTTCGGGACCAGCAAGAAGGGCACATGCAACACGATTATAAATGCTAGGGTCCAGAGCATAGCAGCAGGTCTACCCAAACTAGCCCCTGCCGTCGAGAACGCTCCTCGAACAGCAAGGCGCAATTCGCTGAGTGCTGCGCGTGCCTGCGCTCGCTCAACAACTTCTCGTCTTGCCTGAGAGAGCCATTTGTGTGGTTCGCTGGGCATCATTTCTCGCACGTGATTATAGCTCCTTCCGGACGACAGCGCAGCCATTTCGCCTGAGGCATTGACTTCCTCCGACACTAATGCATCATGGTCATGATTCTACGTTTGCGAAGGAGATCGACCATGACAGCAACCATCATCCCCATCGGCGAGGAGGCAGCAGGCTGGGAACGTGCCCTCTACGCATTCCTCGCTGAGAAGGAGAGGCGAAGCGGCTCCCGGCGGACCGTCGAGGGCTATTCCAGAACCCTCCAACACTTCTTCGGGGCCATCGGCAAGCCGCCCGACACAATCACCAGCCAGGAAGTCTTCGCCTGGGCCTACGGCAAGGGACTCTCGGGCAAGGAGCCCTCGGCAGTCACGATCGGCTCGCGGCTCGCTTGCCTCAGTTCCTTCTACCGCTTCCTGATCCGCATGGACATCGTCGCATCGAACCCCTGCGACCAGATAGAACGACCCAGGTCCTCACCCAGCCCGCCGCGGGGAATCAGCGCTGAGGGCATTAGGCGACTGCTCGGCATCATCCCTAACACGCCGACCGGCCTACGCGACAGGGCCATCATCCTCACGCTTGTCCTCACAGGGCGCCGCCGGGCCGAGGTCTTCAACCTCAAGGTCGGCGACCTCGTGCGAACCGATGGCCTCTTCTACACCTATCGCGGCAAGGGCGGCAAGCAGGGTAAGCGAGAGTTGCCGCTGCCAGCGTTCGAGGCGATTCGAGTGGCGCTCGCCGCTTTCGGCAAGGACCTCGACACGATGAAGCCCGAGGATTCTCTCTGGCCGTCGCCCGGTCGCGACGGCCGCGGCATCACCAGCGGCACCTTCTACGGCAACCTGCAGCGCTACTTGCGCAAGGCCGCACTGCCCCGTGCTGGCGTCCACATCTTCCGCCACTCAGCCGCCAAGCTGCGGCGCGACGTCGGGGAGTCTATCGAGGAGGTGAGCGGATTCCTCGACCATAGCTCGCTGGCTGTGACGACGGTCTACCTGCGAAGGCTCGAAGGGCAGGAGGATAGGACCTGGGAGAAGGTAGCCGCAGCCCTGGGAATCTGATCCGGCCCGAACACCGCAGACTCTGCACGCTCTCTGCTATTCCCGAGTAAGCGCCGAGTATTCATATAGGCGAGGTGCCGTGGTAGACTTACGCCAATCTATGGTGACAGTCCAAGGCTGAGGTCGTATGGGTCACTGGCTGTTCGGCAAGCTGCCCAGGACGCGCAGGTGGCGCGAGGTCATAGACCTGATGACGTCTGCGCCCGAAGAGACGGAAGAGCTTGCCAGGGCGACCGTCTGGGCGGCCAACAGCAAGCTGCAGCAACTTGAGAACGATCCTTCGGTTGGCTACTGCTTCTGGTTGCTAACCAGAACGATGCAGGCCGCACGCGAAGAGGATTTCCCAATCGCCCTCTCGCGTCTCGGACTTGAGGTCTCCGCTGAAACGCCCACGCTCGCCTTCATTTCCCAGCTATCGGACCGGGCCCGGCGTCAGCTTTCTGACTATCCGGAATCAGGTCACTTCGGCGAGATCGCGCAGCTTGCTCTGCGGCGGGCTCTGACCGAGACAATAGGCCAGCGGCGCAGTCTTTTGGGAAGCTCCGTTGAGGATTTGCGCGCTGTCCTCAAGATCTACTCTACCCGCACTCGATTCGCCGGCCTAGCCCAGCTCTTCTTCGGCGATCTGCTGGCCAGGACTATGACCGGCTTGCTCGACCGCGAACTCGCCAACTGCCTCCACTCCACCTCAGAGCGATCTGCACTGGACAGAAATGAGGCCGTGATTGGCGCAATCGATCTCCATGCGCGGCAAACGGCCCTTGTGATGAAGGAGTTCGCCGGAGACTGGTACTCCAAGCACAACTGGGAGAGCCAAGGACAGATAACCCGCGACGAGACACAGCGCTTCGTGGCTCACGCGCTCGACAAGCTTCGCGGCGACTTGTTGACGGAGGCCGTATGACGAGGGCCTCCATTCTCTTTCTCTGCGATGGAGCAGCGAAACCAGCGGCTTGGGACGGAATCCCTTACGATCGTGAGTTGTCTCTCTCTTACTTTGGTGCGAGAGCAAACCTCAACTTGCGCATCGAAAACTTATCCCACGCCCTGCTTGCCTCCATCGACGACAGGGCGGCTGACCTCGTGCGCATTGCGTCGTACGTCTACGCAGCGGACCAGACCGTCAGCCGAGGAGGGCTGAGGGACGTTTACGGAGAGAGTTGGCGGCGCGACATGCATCTAGCTATCCCCGTAAGCGATCCGAAGTTCTGGGGCCTACCGGGAATCACGAGCGATCTTCAGGACATCCTCCACTTTCTCTCCAATGACCGGTGGCGTTTCTCGTTTGTCTCGGGGATTCCCGGCGGCGGCCAACTGATGCTCAACACCAACAAGCAGGAACTGCATGGGGCGCCCAATTCGGTTGTTATGCTCTCAGGCGGAGCAGACAGCTTGGCAGCGACAGTAGAAGCGTTCTGCGGCCTGGGTCTCCGCCCGCTCCTCGTCAGCCACCGCTCAGCGCCGCCCATCGACGTCCGGCAGAACACTCTCGTGGCAGAATTACGCCGCCGGTTTGGGGACTGGGCTTTCCCCCACATCAGCTGCTGGGTTCACCGCAAGGGGCATGACGCTGCAGAGACTACTCAACGAGTACGATCGTTTCTGTTCGCAAGCCTCGGCGCGGCTGTGGCCTCGTCAATGGGTATCACTCGTCTGATGTTCTCAGATAACGGTGTTGTTAGCCTTAACCTCCCAGTCAACCGGCAACTCCTCGGCGCGCTTGCCACGCGATCTACCCACCCGAAGTTCATCTGGCTTTTCAACCGCTTCCTCGGGAAGGTTTTCAGTCCGGTGCCGATTGCGACGAATACGCTCGCCGATAGGACAAGGGCCGAGGCAATAGGCTTGCTCAAACAGCATGGAGTCTCTGATCTCCTGCCTCACACGGTCTCGTGTGTCCGCGTTCGCGGCCGTCCAAGCGACCAACTGCACTGCGGGGTCTGTTCACAGTGCGTAGACCGTCGCTTTGCCGTCATCGCGAACGATCTCGAGGGGCTTGAGCCAGCCCAACGATACGGGGTCGATCTCTTCAGAGATCGTCTCCCCGAAGGCGAAGCGCGTGTGCTTGCTACGTCATATGTGCGCTTCTCTCGGGAAGTGCGTAGAGCCACTACAGAAGAGATGTTCAACCAGTACCCTGAGCTGAATGAATGCGTCCTCCCAGACGATCAAGAGCCCAGCGCAACTGCGGAGAGACTGGTCGCCCTTATGAAGCGGCAGGCGGAGTGCGTACTCAGCGTCTATTCATCCCGGGTTGCTGCTTCTCAGGATGAGATGACGTTCGGCTGGCTTCACCGCGAATCCCTGATCGCGCTGTGCTCCTTGGATACGGGAGGTCAAGACGCCGATGGCGTGTTCGTTCATGATGAGGACTATCTCAACGTGCGTTTCAAGGGCATCCTATACGCCCTCACCCACACCCAGGCACAGGTGGTCAGAGTGCTCGACGAAGCGCGACTCAGGGGCTTCCCCGAAATGAGACAGGCGATCATCGGAACGAAGATAGGGCTTCCAGGAGCACGGATCAACGATATCTTCAGAACATCGCCCGCGTTCCGCGTCCTCGTCGTTGGGGGAAGTCGCAAAGGAACCTACCGCCTCAACCTCTAGTTCCCAGCAAATACCCCGCAAATACCCACCTACGCCCCACTTCCTTCGGAACCCCTGGAATATCTTCTCAGCATGCGAGACGAAGACTCGGGACAGAAGGTGAGCCGAACCGAGAAGCCCCGACTTGCTATTGTCCCGCAGGTAGAGCGTGTATGTATCCCTGACGGCAAGGCGATGATGGCAGCGCTGAGGATTCTCCTTGGCCTGCCTCGGATTCCAAATCAGGAGAAAGGAAACGGCAACATATGCAAGTCAAGATGAAACGGGTGGCGACATATGAAAGAGTCAGTTCAGAAGACCAGCGTGAGCGAGAGACTATCCGCACGCAGACAGAGGAGTTGGCACGGCGCCTCGCCCTCGACCCGGACGTTCGACTGGTGGACCGTTACGTCGACGACGGGGTGTCGGGGACCATCCCGATGGCGGAACGACCCGCCGGCAAGCGCCTGCTAGAGGACGCAGCCAGGGGCCGCTTTGACGAAGTCTGGGTCTACAAGATCGACCGGCTGGGTCGGGATGACGTCGACCCACTCATCGTCTGGCGAGACTTAGAAAGGCTCGGCGTCAGAGTCTACTCAGTGACTGAGGGCGTGAGCAGCCCCTTTGAATACCACATCCGCGTAGCTATGGCGGCAGAGGAGCGGCGCACCTTCCTTGCCCGTTCCGCCGCGGGAATCGCGCGTGCAGCCCGAGAGGGCCGCTACTGTGGCGGCATTGTCCCGCTCGGCTACAAGGTTGAAGGCCGAAAGCAAACGGCCAAGCTGGTACCGAGTGACGCACCGATCTGGCGAGACTGGACAGAGGCGGACTTGGTGAAGCGCATCTTCGATTGGCTTGTGGAGGGCTGGAGTTGCCGCAAGATCGCCGATTATCTGAATGCCCTGGGGGTGCCAACGTCGTACGTCAAAGACAACCGCCTCGTAGCGAGGCGCCTGGGGGAGAGGAAACAGCAGACGCAAGGCCGATGGCGCCCGGGGCGAATTCGCAATCTCGTCGTCAATCCCGTCCACAAGGGCGAGTACAACTATGGACGGCGTTCGACAAGGGCGAACCGAGAAGTCATCATCGCCCCGGTGCCGGCACTAGTGACGCCTGAAACCTGGGAGGCCGCTCAGGAGACTCTCGCAAAGAACCGAATCGCGACGAAACACGGAAGTCGCGTCAACCTGCTCCGCTCGGTGATGCATTGCGGCATTTGTGGCCTCAACTATTCAGGCACGGCGGGGCGCAACGTGGGATGGTACAGGTGCAACGGTCAGATCGTCTATCGGGGCAAGTCCGAGGGGCGCTGTCGGTCCAAGTCAATACGATCCGACTGGCTTGAGCCTCTGGTCTGGCGGGACGTGGAGCGATTCCTTCGGGAGCCCGGAGAGATCATCGAGGAACTCGCCGCCGAGCGAACCGACACAAGCGGCGCCGCCGTTCTCGAGGCCGAACGCGTGGGCATCCAACAGGCACTGGCTGACATGCCTGCTCAGCGTGACCGCGTCCTTGAGGCCTTTCGCCGAGGCTACATGACTCCGATCGATCTCGACCGCCAGATGGGGGCCGTAGCGAGCGAGGAAAAGGCACTCCAAAGCCGACTCGCCGAGCTCACCCCGTCTGAGCCTTCCACTGAAGACGAACTTGATGCGGACTTGCTGCAGGAGATCCGGCGGCGAGTCGACGAGGGCATCGACGACGTGATGAAGCGGGAGATCATCTCACTCCTTGTCCATCGGATCGACGTGAACACCGAAGAGGTGGGTGGCAGGAAGCGGGCCACCATCATCATTCACTACCGCTTCCCTGCTGTAGTTAGTTTCTCCCCGGACAGGGGTTCATCGCGGCGACCAGCATGAAGTTGCTGGGGAAGGTCGTCGTGCCGTGGGCGCGGCTGATGGTGACCATGCGGTCCTCCATCGGCTGGCGCAGCACCTCGAGGACGGTC
>Ga0315284_10002779_pt1 | contig 24965 bp, 5 predicted proteins | sample YL17G09_16_MG_FD_203696 | JGI IMG/M metagenome (GOLD analysis project Ga0315284, IMG submission 203696) | Sediment microbial communities from Yellowstone Lake, YNP, Wyoming, USA - YL17G09_16 | ecosystem: Environmental > Aquatic > Freshwater > Lake > Sediment | place: USA: Wyoming | collected...
CGTAACTATTCTCCTGCATGGGGAGGACAGTTTGCAATGGGAGGATCTATACCAGGAAGCGTAGGATTTATGTACGCACGTACAAATGATCCTGCTCCTAGCAATGGTAAGTATGCTAAGAAGACAATGGCTTCTGCACAGAATGGTACAGAGATGGAGTACTATCAAAATGGACTTGATTGGAAACCAAGATCTATGGATGATGGTGGTGAGGTTGTACCAGGAGAGAATGAAGAATTACAAATTCCAAGTGCTTGGGATGATAAAATGGCTTCTATAAAAAAAACAAGATTGCGTGGACCTGGAACACGTACAAGATTTATGCCACCCCAACTTCTTGATGAGGATCAATTTGAAGTCGAGGATGTAAATTATGATCAACTATCAGCACCACATTTTGTAAATTCTTTAACTCCTGTAGAAAGTAAAAACTATATTCCAAAAATGCAAGATAGGTTTACTGACATGGAAAATATGTATTATACTAAAAATGCAGAATTTAATGAGAATTGGTCTAACTTAAATTTATTAGATGAATCTAGTAATAAAATAAAATTAAATACAGGTAGATTTACAGGAGCTAAAGTTCCAACTAATATAATTGATGAACTAGCTAAAACATCACGTAAACAAAATGTATCATTAGGACAACTACTTACATTGATGGGTAGGGAATCTATGTTTGGTTCTGGTACAGATCGAAATGAAGATCGTGCAGGAAGTAAAACTAGTTTAATGTCTGGATGGAATGTAGCAGAAGATTATCAACCATATAATAATATTAGATTTTTAGCTGATAATAAAGTTCCAGGCGTTAAGCCTACTCCAACTCCTCATGGGTATGAGTATGAGATTACTGATGAGAGAGCAATGAACAACTATTTAAAAAAGAATCCTAAGTTACTTGATCAGTATAAAGCAAAACTAGATTCAACTAAAGTATTAGGTGACCAAGATGCTTTTGATTTAGCTGCTAAGTTTTTAAAAAAGAAAGGTATCAAAGGATATAATCCTGGAGATCCTAGATATGAAGAAATGTTTCAGAAAGATTATGATACATTAAAACAAGACAAGGCATTAATGTCCTATCTTAAAAAGAAAGGATATAAATACGAACAAGGTGGAGAGATGAGATACTATCAAGAAGGGCTTGACTTTAAACCTAAATCAATAAGTAAGAATGGCTCTAATGTTATTAAAGATGATAGAGGACAGTGGGATCATCCAGGAGAGATAACAGAGATTGGTTCTAACCAAATTACAATGCAAGGTGTGCCTTATCCTGTGATGGGTATATCTGACACAGGAGACATACAAATGATGTATCCTGATGAAGAGTATCAATACGATGGAAACTCTGTTACAGAGATTCCTATGATGAGAGAAGGAGGAACAATAAGTAAAAAAACATTAGCTCGCAATCAACGTATAGCTCAAAGCAATGCTGCACAGAACCAACCACTTACTCCTGAATCATTAGCTACAAGAGCTATTGCTATTCCTGATAAGTTAAGACTTTCTGAACAGATGAGAAACATCAGTCCTGAGTTAGCTAGTTGGATGGAAGAGAATCCAACAATGTCGTATATTGATGAGAATCTAAACCCTCTTGTTATAGCTGGTAAACTTGCTTCTAAATTAGGACAGGTACCTTTAAATGTAAAGCAGGGTAATTATAGACAAGCTTTATTAAATACAATTTCTCCTATGTTAGTAAGAGCAAGCGCTGCAGGCGCTGCAACTACTGATAATTTATCAAACTCTAAAAATAAATTTGAACAAGGAGGACAGTTGACAAAGCTGGATCAATTAACTAACTTTACTAATTACAATACAAAACAACCAGGTGGCTGGTTAGATAAATACCAATAATATGAAAGCTCAAATATTAAAAATTGCTGGAGTTAAGAACGAGAAAGAGTTCTACAAGAAGTTTCCTACAGAGGCAGCTTTCATGAAGAAGCATGGTAAAGAATTGGATAAAGCACAACTTGGTATCAAGGTGCCAAAAAAGATGCCAGTAAATACTCCTGGGCTTCCAACTTTAAAAAATACATTTTCATCAACTCCTAGCTTTGGAGCTACAGCTAAAGCATACGCAAAAAATGTAGGTAATGATGTTCTTAAAGGAGTGAAAGGTGTACTTGAACCTGCAGACATTTCAACTCCTGCAGGTCTTGCAGGAATGATTGGTGGAATTGGAGCTGGTATACAACAAATCAATGAGACAGATAAAGCCATTAAACAAAATCAATTATATGGCAAGGTTAGTGATGTTGTCTTACAAGCACAACGTAGTAGACCAGAAAGATCTAAAAATAAATATGTTCGTCCAGAAGATCAATTATTTGAAAATCCAAATCCTCTTGGTACAGGTACTAACTATCTTGCTGCAGCTAATGGTGCAATGATTCCTGGTAATCCTACAGAGATTCAAAATACATATTCTCCTAATGTAATGTATAGTGATTTAGGATATGAACCATTGAATGAAAGTAATCTTAAGCAATATAAAAAAGGAGGTAAGCTAAGGAAAGCACAAGGGGGAGAAGCACTTGGTATGGCTGACACTATTGCAGATGTATCAAGAGCAAGTGGTCAACTTGGTGGATTCTTAGGAGGTCAATGGTCAGGTACTAGAGGAGAAACTGGAGGATGGACAAAAGCTTTAGGTGGCTTTGGAATTCTTGGTGGAATAGCTGGTGGATTATTAGATGCTCCTCAAATAAAGAGAAAACAACAGGCGCAAGCCTATCTTAAGAATAACAATGAATTGATGCAAGGACAAAGTCAAATTCAAGGTTTTCAACAAGCTAATGACGCATATGTAAAAGATGGTGGACACATGTCATCATACGAAAAAGGTGGATGGGTTAGTCATGATTGGCAGCCACAAGTGATTACTACATTTGGTGAGCATAAGTTAAAAGATTTATTGAAGCCACCTCATGATGCAGATATGCTAAGAGCTGGTGGACATTTAAAATACTACACTCCTCCTAGTGCAGAAGCTATGAATACAGGTAAAGCTGAGTATGGTTCACAGATGGCATTTGGTGGAGATGTTCGAGTTGCTAATGGTTATATGAAACCATTGTCAAATGATCTTGTTGAGGCAATTGGACCTTCACATGATGATGGAGGAATGCCTATGGCTAATGGAAATAATCAAGTAGAAATGGAGGGAAAGGAAACTATTAGAAAGAAAAGTTATGCAGATGGTGGTGCTACAAATGATGAATCTGTAACTATTTTTGGTAATAGATTTATCAATAAAGATGCTGCTGAATTTATAGGAGTTAAAGCAGGTAAGAAATTTAAAACACAAAGTAAAGAACTAGCTCTTGATCAAACTAAGTTTCAAAAGAAATCATTACAGAATTTTGAAGATGCTAACAGTATGGAAGTTACTGACATGATTAGTCAAATTGCTCAGCGTACTAAATTACTTAATGGTCAAGCATTTGAAGCTAAATCAAACATGGCTAAAGATATTTTAGATAAGTTAGAGTTCTATCAGAATGAAACAGGTGATCTTGCTGAAGCAAATGGCTTTGAAATAAATGCACTTGATAAGGGTATATTGAAGCCAATCAAAGAAGATGGTAAAGCTAAGTTTGGTGCTAAGATGGAAACAGATCAAAAGGGTAAATCTGTAGATCCAAATGATTCATGGATTAATAAAATTCTTGATTATGAATATCAGTATGGATCTAATACAGGTAAAGGTTTAACAAACTTTGGATATAATTCAAGAAATCCTAAAACTAAACAAGAAGCTATAAAGTATTTCAAGCAAGATTATTTACCAAAGGTAAAAGAATATCCTTTAGGATTAAGAGAACGTTTAGCAGACTATATTTATAATACAGGTAGAAGCCCTAAAGATTTATTACTTTACAATGCTGGTAAAATTACTTTAGATGATATCAATAGTTCAAAAACATTTGATAAAGAATGGGAAAAGTATAAACCTGAAATAGAGAGCATGTACTCTAATCCTGATTTTATCAATAACTTAGATGAAACTAAACTTGATGTTTATAGGACAACTAAACCAATAAAAGATGCTGAAGGAAACAAAACAACTAATCCTGCATTTGATGCTACTTGGAAAAATCGTGTAGGTATATTTGGAAATTATTCACCAGCTGTAGTTAATGCACAAGATGATTTACAACCTATTACACAACAAGCTCCTGTAACTCAAGCTCGTGTTGCACAACAAGCTCCTATAACACAAGCTCAACAACTTGGTAGAATTGATGATGATGTGATTGTTATTGAAAATAAAAATGTGAGGAGACAAGCACCAGCTCCAGTGCCAGTGCCTGAGCCTCGTTACTCAGCAAGTAGTTCACAATTCCCTTCTCCTACAGACGAGGAAGGTAACTACTACATGCCAATAACTCAAGAAGAACAACAAGCGCCAATGTTAAAAGCTTTACAATCTCCTACATATTATTCTGAAGATTATGAATACAAGGGCGATGTTAAAGGTAAGAAACCTACAGGTTCAGGTAATTGGGTTGGAGAACTTATAAAGACAGGATTGTCTGCTGCATATCCATTCTTAAGATCCTATCCTATGAATGACCTTGATCCTTCTCAACTAAATCCAGAGTATTTAGCTGCGTCAATGAATCAAGAAGAGCCTGTGTATGCACAGTCATATCAACCATTGTTGGCTCAATCAACTTCATATAGTTTTCAAGATCAATTGAATGAGGTGACAGCTGCCACTCGTGCTGCTGAGAAAATGTCTTCTTACAATCCTGAGGCTGCAGCAATGATTGCATCTAATGCATACAATGCTAAGAATAAGATTTTAGGAGAACAGTTTAGAGTTAATCAATCTGCACAAGCAGATGTTATTAACCAGAATCGTGCAACACTTAATGATGCACAATTCAAGAACTTAGCTATTTTCCAAGATCAAGCTACTAAACAATCTCAAGCTAGGAGTAATACTAAAGCTACAAGTATTGAGATTGCTAAAAACATTGCTGCTAAATATGCTCAGAACAGAGCTGAGAACAAGCAAATGAATGTTGCATCTAATATGTTCCCTGCATTTGACTTTAATCAGAATGGAACCATCTATAAGAATCCATTCTATGCAGCTTCTTTTGCTCAAGGTATGTCAAGGAATCCAGGAATGATTCCTGGAATGATTAATGAGGGATCGCTTCCTCAATCTCCTGTACCAGGATATGAGTGGGAATTAAAGAAATCAAAAGCTAGGAATGGTGCAATCGTAAAAGCGTTCAAAGATCTATAACTAAACTGATTATACAAGATTACTAACTTTTGTTAGTAGTCTTTGTATATGTAATAATTTAAATTATATTTGTTAATTCTACTTACCCATGGCTTCATATACAGACGCAATACCTCAGTTCAACCCCTACATCCAACAGCTCCCAGTTGAGTTGATGATGAAAGTGGGCATGCAAAAGCAGGCTCAGTATGACCAAGGGGTACAGAAAATCCAAAGCTATTACGATAGTATAGCAGGGATGGACGTAATCAAAGGTCCACATAAAGAATATCTTCAATCTAAGCTAAATCAGTTAGGTGGTAATTTAAATAAGTTTGCAGTTGCTGACTTCTCTAATCAACAAGTAGTTAACTCTGTTAGTGGTATGGCTACTCAAGTAGCTAGGGATCCTATTATTTTAAATGGTGTTTATGATACTGCTAGAATTAGAAAAGATCAAAAGCAAATAGAAGAAGATAGAAAGAGTGGTAATTACAATCCTGCAAATGAAGCAGTTTATAATAAAAAATTAGGTTCGTGGTTAAATGATGGATCATTAGAAAGTCCACTTAATACACGTTACGATAGATATTTTGATTGGCATAAATTTGTTGCAGAAGAGTTTAATAAACTTAAGCCTGGTAATTTATCATTTGATCAAGTTTACCAAACACAAAATGGTAAAATTGTAATGCAAGAAGTTAAAGATGCAAAAGGGAAAGTTATTAGAACTGAACCTGTCTTATCTCCTTACATGCTTAGATATGAGAAAGAAGGATTGTTTCCTCAACAAGTTAAGAGTACGCTTGATTACTTATTAAATGATCCTAGAGTTTCTAAACAATTAGGTATTGAAGGAGAATATAATTATCAAGGAGTATCAGGAGAAGACTTATCATTAAGATCAATCATGCAAAGAAAAGCTCTTCTTGATAATCTTGATAATGACATGCGTACCTTGAGTCTTAAGAAAGCTACAGGAGAGAATGTAGAAAATGAGATTCTTGAACTAGAAAAAAGAAGAGAAAACATTAATTTAGAATACGATCAGTTTAGTGAATTTGCATTAAGAAATCCTGATGGGGCAAAAGCTAAACTATATAAAGATGGTATCATAAATGATTTAACATCAATGTATGGTGGATTAAAAACTAATAAGACAACTGCTCTTAGTAGTCCTGCGTATGATGCTAGATTTAAAGAACTTCAAGAAGCTAACACTATTAAATATAGAAAAGATTCATTAGGTCAAGCTTGGCAAATAGCTGTAATGGATAGGAATACTAAAGTTAGTGAAGGAGAATTAAATAGAAAGAATGCTCTTCTTATGAAAGTTATTGGTTCTAAGAAAGGTGCAGGATTAGATATAGAAGATTTAGATTTTAATGGTGATGGTACGCCTGATGTTGATCCTGCTACAGCAGCTCTTCTTATGGCTGGTGGTCCAGGTGGTGGAGGTGGTTATAATAAACCTGAACAGGATGAACAACCATCAGGACTTAATGCGCTTTCTGTATTTGAAAAAAATTATGAAGCCAAGGCAGCAGGATTAACTGATGCTTCTGATAAATTAATTTGGCAATCTATGTTTGAGAATTCTCCTACTGAGATGGCAAAGCTTAAAAAAGTAATGGCAAATGGTCGCACAAAAGAAGAAGCTATAAAAATACTTCTTGATAATGCTACACCTCAAGGATCTACACCAGAAGAATTTAGAACAGGTTTGACTGAGAAGGCTATGGGTATCTTTAACAGATTAAGTCCTGAGAAAAAACAGAAACAACATATTTTAGCTGATGCTGTTAATAGATATGAAATTGCTAGTAACAGTTTTGGTCTTGCAAAAACTACAAGAGATAAAATACTAGAAGATACAAAAACTATAGTTGGTGAAGATGTGATGAAGGAATCAGCTTTATCTAATTTAAAACCACTTGACTTTAATTATCAAGATAAGAAATATACATTAACTCCAAGACAACAATTTGATTTAGCTCTTTATACTAAAGGTAATCAAAGTATACTTGGATTCTTAATTGATGAAGGTGTTAAGAAAGCAGGAGAAGAAGCAGGTAGAAGATTATCAGGAGAGGGTCTTGGATTTCTTCTTGATGAAGCTAAGATTAAAACAGGAAGTGTTACTGGATCTACTTTTGATGTACCTAATAGAATAGCTAGAAGTACTCAAGAAATTTTTAGATTTAATAAGAATTTAGTTGCTCCAATATTTGGTGGAGCTTCTACAGCCACTGATTTAGATTGGGGAAAGATTAAAGGTGTAATGGAAAAGGTTGATGATAAAGTTTTATCTAAAACATATGAGACACAATCTAATTTAATTAATCAATACTATAGTGTTTATCCTAATTTAAAACAAGGATTACTTACAGGAGATAAAACGACTGATCAACAAAGTTTATATACTTTAAGACGTTTTGCAGCTACGTACACCACTGCAGAAAAGAATCTATCTCCAGACTTTGACGAATTTGCAAAATCTATTGGTGACAAAGATTTTCTTGACAATGGTGGTATAATTGAAACTAAAATAATTAGAGACTCCAACAATGAACCTTTAGTAGAAATTGTTGCATCAACTCCAGCTGGAGGTAGACAAGGTGGAATGACAGTGTCTATGGACGAGGCAAAGAAGATACCTGGAATAAGTCTTGATAAGTTATATGAACCAGAACACATTAAAGATTTAAAACAACTTATTGACATTAATGGTGGTCAAAGTACTCCAAACAATCCATTAGATAGTTCAACTTTTTATACAGGAAAAAATACTTATACAAACAATGATATGCCTGCAATGCGAGGTACGCCATATGATGTTAAAGCTAATATAGTTAAAAGTAATGGATTATATTATGGTGTTTATTTAGTTCAAGATGGGGATGAGATTGTTCCTAGACAAACAAGAGGATATACTAACTTAGAGAAGTTAGATGCAGGAATTAGAAAAACTAGTCCATTATATATACAAGAAATAATAAAGACTAAATAATATGCCAGATAATATAGATAACTTAGGTGGGGTTATTGATGGACCTAAATATATTCCTAATCAAAGATCTATTCCATCAAGTCCTACTACAGCAAGTCGTCCTTTAAGCTTTGATGAATTATTTGAACAAGGAACTAACATCAGACCATCTGCTGTAGAAAGTATTCCTTTATCATCTATTTATCAAGGTGATAGATATGCATCTAGTAGACCAGGTGAGAATCTAGAGGAGATGTATGCTCAGCAACAAAGTGTTCCATCTAAGTGGATGAATGCTGCAGTTAAAATGGCTGGTACATTCTCTGCTTCTTATTTAGGTGGTACAGCAGGATTAGTTTATGGTGCAGTGGAAGCATTAACTACTGGAAGACTTGCAGCTATTGCTGATAACGAAGTCAATAGAAAAGCTGATGCTGTTAATAAGTATTTAGAAGATGCTGCTCCAAACTACTATACACAGAAAGAACAAAATGCTGATTGGTATTCTCCTGATAATCTATTAACAGCTAACTTCTGGTCAGACAAAGTTATGAAAAACCTAGCATACTCTTATGGAGCTATTGCTGGTGGTATGGCTTGGGCCAAGATATTAAAATCAATTGCTTTAGGAAATAATTTAGTTCAAGCTGGTCGTGGTATGGAAACTGCTACAGCTATTGAAAAGGCTGTAGCTGCAGTTCCTAATGCAGAAAAATATACAGCATTTAATGAAGCTTTAACTTCTACTGCTCAAAAATATTTTGTTAATCCTTTTGCTCAAAATGTTTTAAAGAATGGAGAACGTATAACAATTGCTACTACAGGTTCTTTGGGGGAAGGTTCTATTGAATCTCTTCAAAATTTAAATGACTTTAGAAAAAATGCTATTGAATCATTTAGATTGAAGTATGGTAGAAATCCTCAAGGGGCAGAATTAGACGAAATTAATTCTTATGCAGATCAAGTTGGTAACTATACTCTTGGTGCTAACTTTATATTATTGTCAGCTACAAACTATTTACAACTTCCTAAAATTTTAGGATCATCCAAGCGTGTTGATAAAGCTATGATTAACGATGTTAGTCAGAATGGTGTTTTAGGTGGTGCTTGGTCTTCAATGATTCCAAAAAGTGCAGCAGCAAGAAGCTTTAGTCGTGTATCAAATGTATTAGGTTTAGGATTTTCTCCATCAGAAGCATTTGAAGAAACTGCACAATATGCTATTCAAACTGGTGTAAATGGATTCTTTAATAAAGCATATAGAAATAGAAATGAAATAAATGACTTTATAAGTAACATAGCTGGTGTAACTAATAATATTTTTGGAGAAGGTATAGATAGAGCATTAACTGATAAAGAAGGATTAGAAAGTCTTTTGATTGGTGGTATCTCTGGAGGTATTCAACAAGCAAGAGGTGAGGTTAAGAAACGTGGATTTACTGGTGAAGGAGGATTCATGGCTGCCAACACTGATATTGCAATCACTGCTCTTAATGCTACAAATATTCAAGAACAATTATTAGATCAAGCTAAGTTTGTTGGTATTGGTATTGGTTCACAAAGAGCCAGACAAAATGCTATTATTACTAATGATATATTAGAAGAAAAAGATGCAGAGCATGACTTTGTTCTTTCTTATGTAATGCCACGTGCTAAGTATGGTAAGGTTGATTCTGTAACTGCAGAATTAGATTTATATGCAAGACAAGCAGCAACTCAAGAAGGACATGATGAGTTAGTTAATACTGGCTTTGCTTCTCCTAATGAAACTAAAGAAGCGTTCATTGGACGTATTGAAAATCTTAAAGCTATAGCAAAGAGTGTAAACGATACATACGATGCTATTAATGATAGATATAGTGATGAGGTAAATGATTTAGGAGAACGTAAGTATTCTCGTTCTGTAATAGATAAATTAGTATATGCTGTATCTAAGATTGATAATTATGATCAACGTATTCCAGGAGTTAATAACGCATTGATAAATGCTGGCATTAGTACTTCTGAAATATTAGAATCAATAATTAAATCAAGATATGATAATACACCTACAAAGTCTAACAAAGAAGCTACACAAGAAGCATTAAAACAAATCAATGATCTTGATGTAGTGTCTACTACTAAAGATAAGTTAAAAGAAAGTTTATCTGATGTAATGGAAATGTCATTACGCAGACAACAATTAATTAACGAATACAATAAAATTATAAATACTCCTGAAGCATATGATGATATGCTTCCTACTACTATTGATTTAGTAGAACAACCAAATGCTTCTGTTGAACAATTAGAAGTTCCTAAAGGTAAGAAAAGGAAAAAGGTTGTTACTAAAGATTTAGAAATTGGTAGAGAGTATTCATTATCAGATTCATTTAGAAGAGAAGGAAATCAATTACAATTGGCTCCAAAGCTAACTGTGTTATCAACTACTCTTGGTGGTGAATATGAAGTTAAACTTCCTAATGGTGATATAGCGTTTTTATCTCCTGAGCAATTTAAGCAATATGAATTAACAGAAGATGATAACACTGACAATCAGTTAGAGGAGATCATGAATAAAGCAATTGAGAATGTATTATCTAAGAAAGAATACATTGATGCTCAAGCCACAGTTTCTGATGAGAACGTTCGTCCTATTGATATCATCAATGGATTAAATAATAAAAACATATCTGATGATGTTGAAAAAGAATTCAATAAGCTTGCTGAAGAATATTTTAAAGATGTAGCAGAGCAAGAGAAAGAGATGTTGGAGGTTACTAAGAATGAAGAGCAGGTAGAAATATTGCTTGATTCAGAAGACGAAGACCCTCAATCTGATGGAGATATAGATGGATATGATCCTGTAGCTAAGAAGTCAGATCTTGTAATTCCTAATGCAGGTGTAGCATCTAAGAAAATTCCTGGATATCTAGCAGCAAATCTATTTGGTTCTAAGTTTTACACATTCCCTAATAGAGAAAAGATTCGTGCTATACTAGTAACTCAAAAAACTGAAGCTGCTCTTAAGTTACCTGGGTTAATGAAACATCTTCAAAACAAAAGAGAAGATGTGGATCCTAAAAACACAATTGCCATGGTGATGGTAGAAGTTGATAATGGTAAAGCATATCTTTTAAATAAATATGGTGAACGTATTGAAGGAACTGCAACAGTTGATAATACAGTTTATCAAGTTATGCCAACAGAAAAACTTCAATGGAGTGAAGAGTTTGATAGTGCGTCTATGTTTAGAAAAGAGACTCCTCAAACTGCTGCCATTAGAGCAGAGTATGCTAAATTTAGAACAGAAGTATTAGCAGAGACAAGTCTTATACCTTATGAGATATCTGCATCGTTTGGTAATCCTGATAGATTAGAAGAGGGTAAAACAGTTTCTGCTGAAGAAGCTGGATTAATAACTTCTAGCGAGTTAAATAGATTTCCTTTATTGAAAGTTCCTACAACAGAGAATACAATAAAAGAAGGATATACAACATACAACAATGCTTCTGGTAAAGTATTTTTAGTTCGTCCTAATGGAACATTGCCATTGTCATCTAATAAGTTAACTAAGGCAACAGCTGAGACAGTATACAATGCTGTAGTGAGACTATCTGAGTTAATGATAGAAGGAGATCTTAATGGTAAAGATGGTACAGCTTTAATGGATTGGTTACGTACAGTTGTATATTGGGGAACTCCTGTTACACAAGATGGAGAGTTAAAAGATCCTGGAATGAATAGCGTATTCTTTAGAGCTACTGATTCAAATCTTGGTAGAAAATTAGAATTAGTTGTTTCAAATAAAGATGATGTATTTCCATTCACTCCAAGAGGTTTAGAGAAAAACAAAGTTGCAATTATGGAACTGCTAGAAGGCATGCGTCATAATGTTAAAGCAAGCGTTGTTAATAAGGAATGGAATAAGAAGTATTTACAAGTGGTAGCTGTTAATCCTAATGGCTCACTTAAAACTAAAACTTGGAAAAACTATCAAACATATTTATTATCATCTGAAGATAGAGAGCCTGGTGCAGTGCCTTTACAAACTGATCTAAAGCCAATTGCTGGACCAGATCAAACTAATAAAGATGGAGTGTACTTTGTTCTAAAGAACAATGCACAAAGATATCTTGATGCTATTAAAACTGTATCTGTTCCTAGTAAGATAACTCCTGGTGCTCCTAAAAAAGCTACTGCTCCTGCAGCTGCTCCTACATCTCAAGAAGCTCCTACACAAGCACCACAAAAAGGAAAGGCTGCATTCATTGGTGAGTTTAATCCTAATGGTCGTAGTAGAATAGAAACTCCATATGGTATAATCTCATTTACAATTAAGCCAGGAGAAATGACTCCTGAGAGTATTGAGATTGATCCAACTATTTCTGTAACTAACGAACAAGCAGTAAATAACATACTTGAATCCTTAGCAGTTAACTATCCAGATGCTACTCTTGGCGATGCTATTGGTTCAGCTCAACAAGCCATCTTTAATACAATTAAAGACATGAGCTCACCAGAAGCTAACGAAGCTGTTGATGAGGCATTTAATAATGTAAATCCTTATACAGATGAAGCTTCTACAACAGATACTGAAGATAAAGTTGATTTAGATAATATTTTAAATGACATCAATATTGATGATGACATTGCGCCATTTAGAGTAGCTATTGAAGAAAGCATTAAAGATAGTTTACCAGAAGATTGGAATAAGATTGAGGAGTTTGTAAAAGCAAACTTCCCTAAAATTCCTGTAGCTCGTGTAATGAACATGCTAAAGACTGCATCTGGACGTAGAGCATTTGGTATGTATAAGAATGGTATGGTTTACTTATACCAAAATGCAGAAGTGGGTACAGTGTATCATGAGATATTTCACGCAGTGTGGGAAATGTTTACTACACCAGAAGAACGTGCTATCATTACTAAACAAATAAGAAGTAGAAAGGGTACGTTTGTAGATAGAGAGACAGGTATAGAATATAAGTATAGTGATCCTTCTGTTACTAATAGACAGGTTGAAGAACTTATGGCTGAGGAAGCTCGTGACTATTTCCAAAATGGTAAAGTCCCTGTTAAGCCTGAGTCAGGTCGTCCATGGTTTGTAAACTTCCTATCTGATTTGGTTAAGATTATTAAAGAGTTTTTCTTAGGTAAAGCATCAGAATTTAATCTAGAAGAGTTATTTAAAAGAATGGGATCTGGTTATTATAAGAACTATTCTTCTACAGCTCCAGCTTACACTTTCTATAACAATGCAGGCATTCTAGAAATTGATGACTTAGGAGTATTAGCTGATGATGCTAACTTTCGTGTAGTTCCTTTTACAGGTCAAGAGCAACATGATACTATTGAGCACATGGTGTTTAGTACTTTACAAGCTATAGTAGATAGTGATGAAGGACTATATAGATTAGGTAATATAGATGTACCAGAGTTACTTGATAGATTACATAAAGAAATTCAAAAAAGAATATTAATTAAAGCAAAGGTTGTAAAAGATTTAATAACAAGTGGTAAATATAAAAAAGAACAAGTTGGTTCAATTATAGAGAGTGCTATAAACAGATGGAAAGATATTCGTGATCCTGAAACTTGGAAAGCAATCACTCAGCAATATGAAGATAGGTTAAAGTCATTTGATATTACATTTGATGAAGAGAACTTATATATCAATAACGATGAGAATAAGTCTGGTAAAGAAGATTATATAGATAGTAGAAAGATTAATAATTTAAAAGACACAAGTGGTGCAGTTAAATTATTATTAGCTACTCTTCCTATGCATGATGAGAAAACTAAAAAGCCTTTAGTTTCTCGTACTATTAATGGTGTAAAGTTATTACCATTAAGTGAGGCGTACATGACTATCATGAACAGAGCACATGCTTCTCGTAACATTGATGAGATGATGCAAGCTATCAGACAGTTAGCTCAAGATGATATTAACTATGCACGTGTGTTTACACGTCTTCTTCCAGGAGCAGATATAAATAGTGAGTCTATTGATTACAGTGGAATCAAGAAACAACATCAAGTTAAGTTGATTAACTCTTTCTGGAGAGCATTCAAGAAACAAAACCCTGATGTTAAGAACGTATACTTCTTAGATAATGGTGACGTGGTTGTAGGTGAGTCTAACTTCACTAGTGCTGCTCAACAACTTAGGGAAAAGTATGAGAACAAGATTAAAGACCTTGTTAAAAAACCTAATCCTTATTTTAGATATAATGAGCAAGAAGCTGCGTGGTATGGTTTAACAAAAGATAAAAAAGATCTTAGTGAATATAAAAAAGATATAGACACTATGGTAGAGTTCTTATCTACACTTAATATTGAATTTGATGCTAGTGAAGTTAAACTATTGGACGATGTAAATAGAAGACTATTTGAAACAGCAACTAGTGGATTGATTGATAGTATTTCTAGTAATACAGTAGCTAAAAAGATTGTAACAGTTAATGGTAAAGTATTAAATATCAGAGGACGTTTATTAGAATTAGGACAAGTTCAGGCTAAGATTGATAATCCTGAATTCAATAGCACCTACTATAATGTTAATGGTGAACGTGTACAAGTGTTTATTGGAACTAATCTTATTAGTGATTTATATGATGAGTTGAGTCAAATTAAGAATAAGAAAGAATTAGTGGATACACAATTCTCTTATATATTAACTGATCCATTCTCTCAATACTCCACTCTATTAGATGCAATGTTTGATCCTGAAACAGGAGATCGTTTACCTGAGACAGATAATTTAATGAAGCCTGGCTATGCTGATGGTATAGTTGATAAAGTTAATCGTAAACAAAAAGAAGCATCTAAACTTAGTTATAAGGATCGTTTGATTCAAGAGTTAAATCTTAATCTTCAAGGATATTATTCAAACCTTATTCCAGGGGATGCATCAATTGAATGGTTAGTTTACATGGGCAATCGTGTAAATAACTTAAATGCTTCATGGGATGAAGTGAATGAAATCTTTAGAGGATATTTCATTTCAGAGATGAACCTATCTAGAAAGAAAAGAGAGATAGTTGCTCCTAAAGGAAGTGGTAGAAAAAATACAGATTTACGTTTCTTTAAATCTATCTTTAGAAATGCTCAGGCTAAGAATCCTAATGAAACTCATGACAAGTTTGTTAAGATGAAGGGTGATCCTGCTAAGATATATGAAGCTAATAAAGAGGAAATTGATTTATATGTAAAGCGTTATATCGTAGGACAATCTAATTTATTATTAGAAACACTTACTGACTACAATGTAATTACTTCTTCTGAAGAAAAGACAATGTGGAAAACAGAACAACTAGCATTCTCAAGTAATGATGCTATGAGTAATGATACCCTTAATAATAATTTACAACAGGTTACTGCGAATTATATTATTAATAACATTGAGTTACATAAATTAATATACTCAGATCCTTATCAGTATGAGGATGAGTTGAAACGTATTAAAAGTTTTAACTCTCCACGTCAACCATTACTTTATGGATCTTCTGGATTAAATTCAATAATGAGTGCTATCTATAATAAAGATAGAGAGGCTGGTGATATTGGTTATACAGATTTTGATAAAGATGGATTAACCTCAATTACATTAAGTGATGTAATGACTAATCGTAACACACTTAAAGGTTATGAAGAAGCATTTAAAGAAACAGATGGTGCTGGTTTAATTTTATTCCCTGCATATCGTCAGATGCGTATTCGTTCTGACAATTGGAATGAGGATGAAGAAAACCAATTTGTTTATGATGTTGCATTTGAGAAAAAGAAAAAGAATAAGCCTTTAAATGCTGCTGAAATTATTGTATATAGTAAAGGTAATCCTCAAGTTAGAAGTGCTTACACTACTATCAAGCCTATTGTTACAGGTAACAAAGGGAATGGTCAATCATTTAATGATGTAGTGTTAGACAAATTTGCATTAACTCCTGTATCATATCGTATATTAAATGAGCTTTCTCCTAAAGAAGAAAGCAACATGATGAAGCTTTACAATAAGATGCAGGATGAGAGCATCGACTATGCAGTATTTAAAAGCTCTAGAAAAGTTGGTGGTAATATTGTAAATGAACCATACAATAAAGAAGGTGGGTTTAATACAAATCCATACGAAGGTAAGGTAGAGATACCATTTAGTATCATGAGTATTCAAACTGATGTGCCTTCTAAAGATGATGAGGAAGTAACACGTGGATCTCAAGTTACTAAACTAATCACCATGGACTTCTTAGAAGCTGGTGTTCCTGTAGATTACATGTCTGGTAAAGATATAAATGTTAGAAGAAAAGCATGGAATGCTATCACTAGTGAAACTAAGAAAGAAGAAACATCTCCTATCTACAAAGAGATTAGAAATAATCAAGAGTTGCTTCAAGCAATAACTGAAGAAGGCTATCAGCAATTGTTGAGAGAGATGGGTATGAAAGAAAATAAGGATGGCACTTATACTATTGATGACACTACTAAGATTAGAGAAACATTACGCCAAGAGATGTTAAAACGTGAAGTGAACGTTAACATTATTAAGGCTCTTGATAACTTCTTAAAAGGTCATACAGTAATAGAAGCAACTCCTGCATACCAACAAGTTAGAAACATTCTTTATTCTATCGCTGATAGAAACGTTATCTCTCCTAAGATTACAGGTGGTCAAAAGGTTCAGATTAGTTCTACATTCTTAGAATCAATTAGAGGTAAACAAAATGACAAAGGTGCATATGAATCTGACATCTTAAAGTTTTATGTAGATGAAGATGGTAAACGTGTTTGTGAAGTTATGGTTTCCAGATGGTTTGATTCAGATATGTCTGATGAAGATCTATTAAACTATTTAAATGATAAAGATCATCCAGAAAGACAAAAGATATTAACTGGTTTAGGCTTTAGAATTCCTACACAAAAACAAAACTCAATTGATAGATTTGTTATTAAACAATTCCTACCATACGAGTATGGTGATAACGTAGTTATTCCTTCTGCTCTTGTACAAAAAACAGGATCTGACTTTGACATAGATAAATTGTTTATGTATTTCAAAAATACATATATGTCAAATGGTGAGCTTAAACTTATTCCATTTGTTGGATATGGTGAACAAGCTAAAGCAGAACTTAGAAAATTAATACCTGATGCCACTGAAGAAAAAGTAAATAGGATGTATAAGCAATCATTACAGAATGCTTATATCCAATCATCTGAAAACTTAGTATCTAATAAATACAACTTCAGTCAACTTATTAAACCTAACTCAGCTGATCAATTAAAACAATTAGCTAAAGATGTTACATCATATCGTGGACTAACTCAATTTGATTATAGTAATGTTGGTAATCTTATGAACAGAGTGTTCATGACAAAATTACGTAATGCATTCGTATCAGGTAAATATGCTATTGGTATTGCTGCTGTTAATCAAACTAATCATTCCTTGAATCAGCGTCAACCTACATTTGTTGACACAAGGAAACTAGATTCAATGAATAAAGAAGATAAGTTCTGGTTAGGTGATGCTAAGATTAACTTTGATCAATACAACAAGATAAAGATTGATGGTAATGAATTTGCATCTTTATCAGGAATCAAGAGTGCTAATCTTAGAGACTTTATCTCTGATATCTTAGGACAGTTCATTGATGGGTATGTAGATATATCTAAGGGTCCATGGATTATGGAGCTTGGCGCTACGCCTAACGTGGCTTCCACTTGGATGTTCTTAGTTAAGATTGGTGTGCCTATAGACACTGTATCTTATTTCATGAACCAACCAATCATTCGTGATTATCTTAAGTCTCTTGATAGTGCTGGATACACATGGTTATTTAATACACAGATACTAGAACAAGTGGAGAATAGATATCCTCTTGATAAAAGAATTTATGATGGTATACAAAGTATTCCAAGTGATTCTGAGTTAATAGAAAACATTGCTAAGAAATCATTCACTAAAACTGATTCTGCAAATCAACGTTACATACTTACAGAGTTCTTAAAGTATGCTAAACTAGCTGAGCATTCATTTAAAGTGACACAAGGTTCTAACTTTGACACATCAAACTTCAATGATCCATTCTTGATATTTAGAAAAGAAGAACAATTGAAAGCTGCTAGGAACACAATGATTAGTTCTGTAGATGACATACTAGCTAACTCCTATATTGGTTTCTTAGGAAACAGAATAGGTAAGGTGGGCAAGATGTATGCCACTGTATTAACATCTGGTCAAAAGAATGTAGCAAGTGTTATTGAAAATGTTCTACGCCCATATGTTAATATGAGTGAAAGAGAATTTACTAAGCTTTCTCAAAAGGTGGTAGCTGATTTATTTGACTGGTCTTTACAGGTGGCAAATAAAACTCTTCCTGCTGATTTGCAAAGAATCTTATTGAATGACACTCGTAACACTGCAGCAATTATGAATGCTTTCATAACTAATGTGAAAGCTGATACTAGTCACCCAATGCATTATAATCAAGTTGTTAAAATTATGTCACCTCTTTTCTCTGATAAGATGGGCAATAATACAACTAATAATTTAACTCTTGATAATAAAGACAACAAGGTGTATGATCAAAATCAAATTATATATGCATTCCAAGAGTTAAAAGATTATTTTATTTCTCAAGGTAAACCATACATATATGATGACATCGTTAGACTAGCTATTCTACAATCTGGTATTTCTAATTCGCCTATATCATTTACATCATTGCTTCCTTATGATGATTTTGTAAACCAGTATGGAGAAACATTATCAACATTAGGTAAACTTACAGATGTTAACTTAAATGATTTTTATGACTTAGGAGTTTTCCAAAGAAACAATTGGAGTAATGATGATATCATTCCATCAAGAAAGCCTAAGTATAAAATTGATAAGAGAACTGGTGTTGGATATTATGATACTGGATTTGTATTTGCTGATTACGCAGAAGCACAGACTAAACTAAATGATTTCTCAACTCCTAAGTTATATAGAATAGATACACGTGCATTTGGTACTCGTTCTAATTATCTTGTATACACTTGGGAAGAAGTTCCTCAAGGAAAGAACAAATCTCAGATGAAGAAAGAAGGAGACTTCAGTTACATCAAACGTGGATTGTTTCAAAAAGTTTATGAGACAGCTACAGAGCCTTTGATAATCACTGGTCCTGCAAAGAATGAGCAATACGTTTACAAGATGATCAATGCTTGGGGAGATAGTTTTAGAGCTAATGAGTTCTATGATTCTATCAGACCATCTATAATTGACAATGGTTTTGAAAAGTTAACAGGCTATAAAAAAATAGTTTCAGGAAAAATAGTTGAGGCTAGTCCTGCTGAAGTTAGTGATTCAGAAGTGATACAATTATTTAAAAAAGGCGTACCTTTAGACAAACAAACTGCACCAACAGAAACTAATGTAGGTGGAGAAGGAATGGATGCAACAGTTCCTGTACCAGACAAACCATCTATTACTGAAGCAATCATTACACCTTCTGGTAAAATTAAATTAGATGATGGTGAATTATACAGCACAGATAAAATAAATAGTGCTTTGCTAAAAAGCTTAGGCTATAATAAAAAAAGAGCTGGAGAATTAATAAAATTACTTTGTAAACCTAGTATTAACTAATATGGCAACTTGTCCAAATAAAAGTTTAGATTCTTGGAAACAGTTAGAAGCTTCTGTAGGAGAAGACATAGCATATTATCTTTGGGATATGTATGAAGGTAATGTTCCTGAATCTGAAATAGAAGAATCTATTCTTTTACAAAAGGAAGGAAGAAAAGGATCTGTTGCTAGTCCTGAACTTATTGAAAGGATTAAGACTGTAATAGAAAAAATGGGAGTATCTATAACTCGTCTTACTCAGTATGCAAAAGATACAGGACTTGATACAAAAGATATCAATGGTGTAGCTGATTTAACAAGAAAGATTATTGCTATTGCAGAAGGTAAGGAAGATGTTGCTCTTACAGAAGAGATGGTCCATATAGCTACTGCTATTATAGAGCAGAGATATCCTAAGCTTGTCACAGAGATGATCTCAAAGATAGATCGCTTCAAGATATATAATCAAACTCTTGAGTTATATAGAGATAATCCTAACTATCAATTACCTAATGGTAAGCCTGACATTCGTAAGATAAAGAAGGAAGCTGTTGATCAATTGATTGCTGAGGTTATTGTAAACAAGAATGAGAACACAGATCAATATCCAGAGCTGAGAGAAGAAGAAAACATTTCTTTTGCAAAGAAGATATGGCAAGCTGTTCTTGATTATATCAAAGGCATGTATCGTGAATCAGACATTTCATTATTTAATGATGTTGCTGATATTATAATGGAAGCAGAGATTGGTACATTAGGTGCTGAGCATGGACAAGGTTCATTCTTCCAAGTAGTATCACCTCAACAGAAAGCTGTTCAAGATAAAATTCAAGAGACTAGAGATAATCTAACTAAGAAGATTGACAAGACTGCTAAACCAGATCCAATAATTTCTGATGAAGAAGAGTCATCAAACTACTATGAGCGAACTACTTCTGAGAATAAATTAGTTAGAGTTGCAAATCGTGTAACTGATCGTATTAAGGCATATTATAAAAAGAAGTTTGGTGAACCTGATTTCAGTGATTATCAAAAACAGATCAATGAGATTAAACGTATATTTGGTATCAAAGGTCACTTAGACTTTGAACAGATTCATAAACGTTTCTACAATCCAGATGGTACAAAAAGAGAGAAAGCTTTACCACAACCAGATAAGTTTAATCTTCCTAGTAAAGAATGGTATCAACTATTAGAAAACTACTATGTAGATTTAATAGATACGTTACCAAAGAATACAGAAACTGGTGAAGAAACATTAGTATTTTCTGAGGTTCTTATATATGATCCAAAGCTAGATGAAGCAGGAACAGTTGACTTTTTAGCTATCACTCCAGATGGTGAAGGTATTATCCTTGACTGGAAGTTTATGGCAATTGGTAAAGATCAAGAAGATGTAAAGGTTTATAAACAAGGAGGATTTGGCCTTCAGCTAAATCGTTACAAAGAAATGTTAATAGACAATTACAATGTTAAAAGCATTCAACAAAAGAAAGCAATCCCTATTGCTATGCAGATTAAAGCTAGAGAGGGTAAGGTTGCAGAGTTAGAAGGTTTAGCAATTGGTTCTGTAAACAAAGAAGATATTACAGAAGTATATTTAATACCTGTAACAGATGAATACGAATCAACTGGATTTGATTCTCTCGATAAGATCTTGAAAAAGATGAGAGCTTTGATTTCTCAAGTGGGTAAGGAAGAAGTTACAGATGAGGAAGAACGTAAATCAAAATATGATAGAATAAATGCCTTACGTCGTGCAATTAGAATTGTTCAAGGTACAAATAACATTTCTCCATTGATTGAAGTTTTGAACTCAATGGTTCGTGATGGTGAGCGCATCTTTAACAACTATGAGGTTATATATAAAGATAGACCTGCTACATCATTAGACTCTAATGACTTAGAACTTTCTGAGTTCTCAGATGAGATGAATCAGTTCATTAAAATTTCTGAGCTGTTTGAGCATCTTGGTGATGACCTTGGAGATTTATTGTACACTAAAGAGATGGAAAACGAAGCAACCTCTGACGAAGAACGTGAGGAGATTGCTATGAGAAAAGCTTTATTAGATAAAATAAATGAATCATCAAGTGATCTACGTAAGTATAGAACAAAGATGATTAATGCAAGTTTAGAGTTTGCTGATAAACACATTGGTCAAAGAAATAATACAACAGGACTTACACTTCCTGAGAAGGTGGTAAAAGGTTTAAGTTCATTATTTAGAGGAGTATCAGAACTACCATTACGCTCGTTACAGTTATTATATAAGTTAACTCGTTCTGCACAAGGCAAAGCAGCTCAAGATTCATTTAGTGAGGTAAAAGATTTAATGGAGATACGTGAACGTTTAATGAAACGTGGAAATGTACGTGACTTAGTTAGAAAGATTTATCAAAAGGATGATAAGAATAAACTTGTAAATAAACTAATTTATAAATACCAGAAAGAATTCTTTACTGAGGTAGATGACCACGCTTTAGCAGGTGGTAGTAAAGAATGGTTACTTGATAACATTGATGTCGAAGGATATAAAGCTGAGGCTAATCAACTAATCAAAGAGCGTGTTGCTAGAACACAAAGTAATTATGGTTTTGATCCTAATAAATCTATTGATGAGCAGGACATCACACCAGAGGAATATGAAGCAATGAAATATTCTATTGCTAAGGTGTATACAGAATTTGATATTACAAAACTTGGCTTTGATGGATTTGATAACTATGTTCTTAAAAGACATCCTAGTGATAAATGGCTTTCTCCTGAATACAAAGCAATAAAAGACGATAAAGACTTAAATGACTTGTATGAATTTATTACAAAAATTAATAGCAAAGCAAAAAAAACTGGATATATAGATAATAGAGTGGCATCATTCTTTCTACCTTTTATTAGAAAGAGTATGGCAGAAGAATTATCTTTTGAAAATCCTTTAAGTGCAATCAAGAACTTTGACAAACATGTTAAAGGTTCTTTACAAATAAGAAATGATGACACAGGACTTGGAAATATAAACGAAGTTACTGGTGAGCTTGATAATTCTATTCCTAAATATTATACATACGACTTTACCAAAAAGGAAGATGGTATAAATGATTATTCTGAAGTTAGTGAAGACATCTTTAAGAATATGATTCTTTACTTACAACAAGTAAATAAGTATAAATATTTATCAGATGTAGAAGGTCAACTTAACTTAATAAAGAGTGTTGAGAAATTTAAAGATAGACATCTTAAAACTAATACCTCTAATGAAGTTGTCCTTGATGACAATGGTGATGTAGTTGTAGAGAAAGGTAACGAAGAGAATACAAAAATGTATGATGACTTCTTACGTGTTCTCTTATACGATCAGAAATATATTCTATCTGATACTGATGTACCATTACATATTGATAAAGTATTAAACTTTGTTAAGAAAGGACTTAATAAAGTTATAGGTAAAGAATACTTTAAAGATACTGATAACTCTAGTCCATCATCTTTAATGAAAACTATTGATGCTGCTAATAGAGCATTCCAATTAAAGACATTAGGATTTGAATTCATCTCTGGTGCTGTCAATGCTTTTGGTGGTAACATTCAGGTGCTAGCACAGTCTGGTAATTATTTTACTGGAAGGGAAGTTATCAAGAATGAGGCAAAGATATTTAAGCAACAGTTTAAAAATGAAAAGGATAAACAACTATTTATTGAATTAGTAAATAAGTTTATGCCAATGAAAGATGATCCTGCTTATGAGGAACTTCAGAAAGCTGGTATAACAAAATTAACTCGTGGTAATTTTAGTGATAGTCTTATGGTCTTTATGAGATATCCTGAAATGCTTTTAGAGAAATCTATATTCCTAACATTGTTACAAAATACAATGGTGGAGAATGGTAAAATGATAAATATTAGAGAGTTTGTTAAAGCTAAGTATAGTGATCGTAATGATTCTGCTGAGAAGTTTAAACTTGCTGAAGCTAATATGGATAAAGAGATTGAAGAACTTAAAAAGACAAGATCAATTTCAGCAACTGCTAAACTTGAAGATGGTGAATTAGTTATTCCTGATTTAGATTTATCTGATAAGAATAGAACTGAGCTTCAGCGTTTAACTAATCTATCTAGACGTATAGCTAGGAATGCAACTGGAGGTTTATCAGATGGTGATGTTAATAGAATGTCTATGTCTGTATGGACTAAATCTATGATGGTATTTAAGAACTGGATTCCTAAACTAGCTGATACACGATTCTCTGAATTCAGAAAGGTGAGTGATGACTTCTCTGTTATTGTAGATGAGAAAGGAATATCTCAAGGAGAGAAATATGACATTGGTCGTATTAGATTATTTGGTCGTGTCTTCATGGACATGTTAACCAATGCCCAATTCCATCTTATGAACATCTATAAAATGAATGATCAAGGGATTGAGTATCTTGATAAATTATTAGAGGAGTTCAAAGAAGAATACAAGAAACAAACTGGAGAAGAATTAACTATTGATAGAAATCAGTTTATTGATTTAATCAGAACCAATGTACGTAAACAAATACAAGAGCTTGCAATATTAGGGTCACTGATTGGTGCAAAGCTTGCATTAGGATTTTTCACTCCAGATGATGACGAAGACGATAGAGCAACTAAGAACTTACACAGATATGCAATACGTGTAATTGATAAATTTGTAAGTGAACTTTCATTCTTTTATAATCCTGCAGAGTTTCAGAATTTATTAACTAGTGGAATATTCCCAGCAATAGGTCTTGTAACAGATTTTTCTAGATTCATGAATCATTTCTTTATGCAAATCACTGGAGTAGATTTCTTAGGTGATACAGAGTCTGGTGAGAAGACACGTAAGAAAGCGCAGCCTATAAAGAATGCAATGAAAATGTTTCCTGTAACAAAATCTTTAGTTACATATCTATCAATACTTAGTGATGATTTTTCTAAGGAATTTGATGTAACAATACAGAAAAAAAATTCTATAAGGTAGTAGGTTTCTTATTGCTATATTATGCAGTATAGTTTTATATCTGCATACAACAACTAAAATTATTTAACTATTTTTGCTAGTATGAGGTTATACTCTATAACCTTGTGCTAGCTATAGACATTTATAACAATATCATATT
>Ga0315284_10002780_pt1 | contig 24959 bp, 27 predicted proteins | sample YL17G09_16_MG_FD_203696 | JGI IMG/M metagenome (GOLD analysis project Ga0315284, IMG submission 203696) | Sediment microbial communities from Yellowstone Lake, YNP, Wyoming, USA - YL17G09_16 | ecosystem: Environmental > Aquatic > Freshwater > Lake > Sediment | place: USA: Wyoming | collected...
GTGTCGACAGCGGACTGGGACCGCCACCTTAGCACTGGTGGGAAGGTCGAGATGGAGCATAAGGACACGATCGCAAAGATCAAGTCCCATCCCGACATCCCGGTGGAAGCGGCAGCGAACTCAATCGCAAGCGATCATGAGGAAGAGCTGGGCAAGGACTACTACCCTGCGCTCAAGGGCATGGAGGCGGCGCTGGAAACCACGAAGAAAGCCGCCTTCTGGGATGAGATGCAGAAGATCGCACATGGTCATGGATCTCGCCGCTGGGCGGAATCCGTTTGGAATGCAAATCTTCGGTCGTTGGGCAAAGATCTCAGAGGAAGAGAGCCCTCAGGAGGTTTCCATAACTTGTTTAGGGAGACCATGAAAGATACTCCTACTGCACAGGTAGCTGAGAGAGCTCTTGAGAGATCTGGTGCCGAACAAGCTACCGGTCAAGGACTTGAGCGTATGATCAAAACTACACTCAAACCGGGCCTGAAGAGTGGTGGTTACAACACCATCAATATTTTAGGACTGAAGAGGGGAACATGAAGACTTTCATCCTCATCCTATCTTTCCTCACCTCCACCTACGTGATGGCGGCACCTCCTGTAGCGCCCCAGGTTGCCCCAGGAGCCCCGTGCGTAGACCAGGGCTATGCCGACCCCCTGAAGGAGCCGAACTACGACTGCAGGGGACCGGGGGAGGACATGCTGGTGCCTGACAGCCCCTTCCAGCCCTCCATTGGAGTGCCGGCCGGCACTCAGGCTCCAGTCCAGAAGTGGGACACCATTCTCCTGGACCGAACCAAGGTCATGGAGCTCGGGCTGCGTATCAAAGCCATCCGCCGGCTGCGTTGGTTGGACTTGCACAAGAGCTCCGACCTCCTGGCGATCGAGCAAAAGTACCTGCGGGACACCAGCGCGGAGAAGGACAAGCTCGCCCAGAGTCAGGTGGCCTCTTACCGCGATCAACTGCAACAGTCGCAGGCGGCACTCGCAAAGGAGAAGGCCTGGTACCGCAGTTGGACCTTCGGATTGGTGGTGGGGGTGGTTCTAACCTCTGCCTCTGCCGCTGCTATTGCGATCGCTATTCGCAAGTGAAGCTAAGAAGAGCCGAAGCTCTTCTCCCTGCTGTCCTCCTTTTCTGTTCGAGTTATTCCCTTACTTGGTCCGGGCGACCCGGAATCCTGTCCCCGAAGTTGGCCCAGCTGCTCCTCTTGAAGCGCCTCTCAGACTTCGAGAATAGGACGTCGATGATCCGCCCCTGACCAGACCAATGTTGGACAAGTTGTCGTGTACTGGGTCGGTGACAGTTGCATACCCCAAGTCCGCTACGTAGATGTCGTGAGTCATCTCCATGACGTTGCCGGCCATGTCGTAGAGGCCCTTGGAGTTGGGCTTCTTCTGCCCTACTGGATGGATCCCTTTCCAGTTGGAGTTCACACCCGTGATGTTCCCACAGTACCAACCGATCATATCTAGGTAGACGTCCAGTTGAGTGGCACTGCAGATGTTATAAAGGCAGACGGCAGAATCAATGGGCCCGCTGTAGAAGGCATCGGAGTTGGCGGGCATGGAAGATCCACCACGGTAGGCATACTCCCATTCGGCTTCTGTAGGGAGCCGATAGCCCGAGCACGTGTAGATGTTGGTGGGGAGATTGACGCTCTTCTTGCAGAGTACTGGACGTCCTGAGACCCAGCTGCAGGTGTAGCAAGGGAACAAGCCCGCCTTCGTGCTGAGGGCATTAGCGTAGGCAGCAGCATCACTTGAAGTGGCGTTGTCCACCGGGCAGTCGGGGCCGCACCCAAAATAGGTTGAGGGGTTGTAGCCCATGACAGACTCGAACTGACCTTGGGTCACCTCGGTTGTCATGATCTCAAATGGGTGAGTGAGCTTCACCAGGTGCAGGCTCTCATTCGAGCCCCTGCAGGGTTCAGTAGATGGTGAGCCCATGTAGAAGCCACCGAGGGCCATCTTCGAGGTGTTGGCAAGCGTGACCCACGTACCAGGTATCGAAGGGCCAGCATCGGGCTGCATGGAGTCCGGCTTCATAGAGTCCGGTCGTATGGAGTCCGGTTGCTGGCTGTCGGACTTGATGAAGAGTTTGGCATCAGGCTTCAGTACCAAGCTGTCAAAACGTGCCAGGTCCGGTGTCTTATCGAGGGACAACGAGTGGTCTGGTACCATGCCATCGGACTTGACCGGGTCTGGCCTGTGCGCGTCGGCCTTGACGACTTTGTTGTCTGACTTTAGTACCTCCAGGTCTGGCTTGATCCCGACATCAGGGTCCAAGACATTCGTTGTACTTCCACACCCGAGGACGAGTAGCACAATCAATAACAGAGCACGCATGATTGCCTCCTTAAGATATATTCTGTAGTTTTGCGCACGGATACGTTCCAGCACCAGTTTCTTGCCCGCTTCTGAAAGCTGGTCGAAATCCTTCCGTCCGTCCAGGTACTCCAGAACCTCATGGATTGCCTTCTCCAGCTGCGAAGCCATGTTGATGCTCCTTTCTTGGTTATAGTCCTTATAACCAAGTAGTAGATCCAATTTGTGACTAAAAAAGAGACCCCGGCCACCCTCGACCATCGAGGAGGGAACGAGGACCGCAAAGCGGCCGGGGTCTCAGTCGTACTAGACGAGCTTCAGCTCACCCGTCTCGTATTTGATGGTGATGTACTCGTGCCCAGGTCTAGTTTCATGGCGCTCGACCAGGTGGCGAGCACCACGATTCTCCAGATCGTTGAGGGTTTTCGACACCTGGCTCTCGTCTTTCGCCCATTCGGACCCCCTACGTCCGCAACGGGCAAACCTCAACTGGGCGATGAAGGCAATGTCGTTGTCCGTCATCTTACCCGTGCAGATGAAGGACTCCCCGCCCGAGGTCCAGACGTTGCCGGTGATATAGCGCCGGAAGATGGTCTCCACTACCACCCGGGTCTCGCCGTCCTCGGTGAGCTGCATGCGAAAGGCGACGAACGGCCTGCCCGCCGAGTCCTTCCCGCGCATGACCGGGGTGGTCATGGTCTCCGGCTTGATGAAGTCGAGGTAGCCGGTCCTCCCGGTACCTTGCGCGGCATCCAACTCCAGCACCGGAAGCGCCATGAACGCCTCCTCCCCACCGAGCGCCTGCACAATCTTAGGCAGGGTATCGTCGTCTGAAGCCATGTCCCAGGCCTCGAACGATTCCGTGCGCTGACCGTTCTTGACCGTGACAGTGATCTGTCCGTACTGCAGATGGTTAGACATGAAAAGCTCCTTTCTTGGTTATGATCCTTATCCCAAGAAAAGGGGTCAGTTTTGCAGCTAAAAAGAAGCCCCGGAGATCGGGGCTGGGGATCAGATCATCTTAGCATCGTTTAGGAGACGGGTACGGGCTTGCTCGATGTTCTGGACACCTTGAAGGCTGATACCTAGGTTGTCAGCCATGCCCGCAAGTTCGGTGAGGTCAAGCTGGAGGAACTCTTCCTGTGAGATCGTAGCCCATTTCTCGTTCTCAGGGCCCACTGTGCCGGGTCTCACTCCCGGCGAGGTCAGGAACCCCGGGTGTCGTCCTCTAGCTTCTGGAAGTACTCCTCCATCGTGAGGTCGTCAGTCACTGTGCGGCTGCCCTCACTGATGGCACCTTCCTCCTCCAAGCGGGAGGACAGGCCCTTAAGGCCACCCTTGATGACGAAGAGTTCGGCGTTCAGCTCGTTGTAGTTGTCGGTGCTGGCCTTCACGAGGTCGTCCACAACCGTGCCAATGGTGTCGAGCTTGTCGCTGAGCTCCTTGAGGTACTTGAGGACCGACTTGTTTACGTCACCATCGTCGTTCTCGGGGCGCGCGGCGGGCCGGCCGCGAGGACGCTCTTCCTTCTTCCCCTCCGGCTCGTCCTTCCCCTCCGGCTCCGGCTCCGGCTCGGACTTGCGGCCGGGAACACCACGCCCCTTCTTCGTGTCCTTCTTCCCTTTGTCTCCCTGGTCTCCGCCCTTCTGGTTCTCCAACACCCACTCGGCCAGCTTGTCGCGGGAGAACTTCGACACCTCCTCTGCATCCAGTCCCAGGGTCTTCGCCAGCTTCCGCAGAAGGAACTTGTTCATGTTCTTGATCTCGCTCGCAGTCGGTACACCCATTGATGATCTCCTTTTGAGGTCGTTTGCGGACTCCCACTTGTTTGAGCATCACTCTGAGCGCCGCGGTGTCCGCGATATCGCGCGCCCTGGTCCTTGCACTGACTACCTCTTGGTGAGCCGGCTCCCAATCCAGGCAATAGCCGCCCTCCTTTAGCATTCGCAAGCTCGTGTACGTGCACCGGCCCAGTTGGGCGCAGGTGAAGCAAACGTGCTTCATGGCTACCGTTCCTGGAACTGGTGCTCGTTCTCCACATAACAGGCCGTTACACAGATGTCGCTACATCCGGCGCAGTCAAGGTTGCAGCGGATTTGAGAGTAGATGTACACCCAGTTTTGGTGTTGCCAAGTGACGATGGCGTCTCGTGCTCTATGCACGGGGGAGGTGGAGAGTTCAGTGACATCCTGTTCGCCCTTGATGATTGAGATCAAGACCTCGCGCGCTAGCGTTCTGCATAGTACCCGGCAGATTGCTAGCTCATCACCAATGTCAGTGGCTCGATTGTAGTAGCACAGCCGCATCAGCTCCGTCTGATTAAGATCCTCCCATAGCACACGAGTGATCTTGAATTCTCGGGGGTCGTTCTTCTTGCGCCTCCCTTTGACTTTCACCTCTTCTACATGGTGGTAGAAGGTATCATCATGTTCTGGTACTGGCGGTTCCAAGCCCCTGTACACCTCTACGTCGTATGTCATAGGCCCACCGCCCGACAGAAGGTGACTTCCACTCTTGGGTTCTCATGGTCGTGGTCCTTGATGAGTGTATGGATGAAGGTGCAGCTGTCGTCTACGTTGAGCGCGTCCTTCAGCGCATCTTCTACTAGCTTGACACGGTTGGAGAGGTCCATCCGCTTCCACCTGGTTTCGGCCTTTCGTTGCCCGGCCTTTGCCCCACGCTCGAATCGTTCACTCCAGCCTCGGTTCTCGATCTCCTCGAAGAAGAAGTGGAGAACGAGTTCGTATTTCAACTCCTGTGATAGGGCCTTGGCAAACTGTAATCGGTTCTGATTGATAATCGCTGTGGTGGCTGCCTTCTTCCAGCTGCGCGCTTCACCCGTCAGTGCCCGCCCACCACCACGGATGTTGAAGTAGATGTGGTTGGAGGATGGGGGCATGGGCAATGTTGCTTCGACGCTCACTGCTTTGTCCGCCGAGGTAGCGGTTTTCGACTTGGCCGGGATGGAGGCAGGGCCAACCTTCGCGGGCGCTCGTCGCGGTCCCGTATTTGATGGGCCATGACACGGACGCTGTCGATGTGAGCTTGTCGCACGCCCTTCTTGATCTCTTGTTCTCGCACTGTAATCAAGCGGGAAATCAATTTCCAGTTGGCGTCCCATGCGTCTACCACCGCGCTGAGGAGGTTATGGAGGCACTCGAGCTCAAACGCGCGAGCACGAGACAAGACATACCGCCTATCAGTGGTCTTCCTGGACTCTTTGTCCGCAGTCGTCCCATCCTTTGTGAGCCGTACTTTGCTGGCCACGAACTCATGCCTCTCCTTTGCTTCTTTGTATTTGTTCTTAACGTCTGCAAGCTGCCCTACCACGTAGGAGTAGTAGACCTGCACGAGGGTCGATAGCTCACCCAGGCGATGCTCGCTGAGCGACATGATGTCAATCGGGATGATAGGAACACCATCTTCATCCAGGAGGTCACTAGAACCAGTAGGTCTGGACGGCAGTTTGATGCCGCGTCGAACCATCTCCTCGTATGCGCCGTTGGACACCTGATAGGCATCCTCACCCTCGTCGATCTCCATGGACATCCCACTACCTGACCGTGCAAGTGGCTTCTTGGTTTTATCTAGGACCTCTACAATGTCTCCGTTGTCCTGCTTCACTTTCATGCGTCACCTCACAACCGGTACCGCGGGCTTCTGCCCGTCTGCGTGCGGGTATCTTTCAGCTTTGGAGGCTTGCAGACGTAGGAGTAGCGACAAGTCCGGCAATGGAACCCTGGTTCTTGTGGGGGCTCCTCATCTTTCAGGGCGCACGCACGCACGAATTCGACCTTCTTGACGATCGCACCCCAGAGCCGGGGGTTGAAGCGCTCGACGTACTCGGCCATAGAGCTGGTGTTCTTGTCGTAGTAGAGGATCACAAAGACTGGCAAGTCCATGCAGCCCATGTAGACATTGGACTGAACCACATGCTCTTCCTTGGGCTTGGACATGGACTTGAACTCGTCAGTATTGATCGACTTGATCTCGATCCCGAACCTGATGTTGTCCCCTTCGATGATCTCGTACTCTCCATCTGTGGTGGATGCGATATCCAGCTTGTCAGCGGTACGGGAGGTCTTTTCGTTCACGTGCTTTTCGTCCGTGAACGTTTCTGCCCCCTCTGACCGCTTGCAAATCTCTTTCAGATAGTCCTGGAGCTGGATGTGGATCATGGTCCCAGTATTGAAGATCCTACGAAGTCGTGGGTCGATGTGCTCGTGGGCTTCGGCTCCGGTGTAGCGGTAGAACATCTTCCGGCCGCAACCCATAGGGTATTGACCGCAGAGAGAGCGGCCACCATTGGAGCCGATGTCAGAGGCGCTGAAGACTCCCAATACCATCTTGTGTGGTTCGAGATTCAAGTCCTCGAGATAGGACTCAATCCTTGGGATCAATTGCACTTGACGGAGGGCTTGCCGGAGTTCGTCAGCGCTGTTGGCTTCCAGGTCAGCGATTGTTGTCAGGCGCATTTGCCAACTCCTTGAACAGCGCGTAGGGGAGGACTGCGAATGCCTCCCGTGCTTTGGCGAACTCCACAATGAGAGCTGGCTTCTCGTCCGCCTCCATGGCCAGGCCTGTGATCTTCGCAAGGTCGAGGAGTTGGATTCGATAGTAGTGGAGGCTGTCGGTGTACTTATGCTCCAGCCTCCACTCTCCCATCACACGCACGTCACCCTTGTAGCCTCGTAGTCGTGTCCCACCAGACCCTGGCTGTGGACGTCCACCAAGGTCGTCGGCCAACACCTTCTCCAGCCTACGAGAGGTCTTGATCCGCTCCTTGGACAATCGGCTCTTTTCAGGGTCTGGCGCTAGCTCAAGGTTCAGGTCGATTTCTACGCCGTCTTCAATACATGCGGCGCAGAGATGCGACTGCCGCAGGATGCGTCCGCCCTCACCTTCGCGCCGCATGAAGTTGATGCACGTGGTACTCGTGACCTGTTTGCACCGGTCGCAGTGGGTACCGTACCCCTCTTCGCTCAACTGGAGATAGAACGGGGCTTTCAAACTAGCCTCACGTGCGCAAGGCCGGCATGGACATACAGCAACTCTTTCAGCGTCCGTACCAGCTCGGGTTCGGTCTCCAGCAATCCCAACATCTTCTCCTCACCATGCACGGGGTCCATCTCGATTTCTGGGATCACATACCGGGCTCCGTCTTTCTTCTCGATGACCTTGTGCTTCAGGCACTGGGTCAGGAGGTCACCATCGGTGTCGACTTCCAGTGGGTCGAAGTAGAGACTGAAGGTACCGGAGGCACCTTCATGCGTGCCAGACTTGCCCTTAGTGACCTCCCAATTGACCTCCTTGCCGATCTTCACGTCCTTCAGCCTGATGGGTGCCCCAGGGTAGAGGGAGAGGCGGATGAGGTTCACGTGTTGGAGCGCATAGGCTCCTTTGCTGTCGTAGGCTCGTCCGTAGGTCTTGCCACCGCCAAGGTTGAGCTTCGCGCGAGATTGCCGGATGGCAACGATCGTAGTCTCGTTGACCTCTACATGGGGATCGAGTCCTTTCCAGCCGCAGTCGGGACACAGGTACTTGAAGTTGATGGTCTTGGTGTCGGTGACGTGTTTGTCCAATGGGGCGCGAGCACAACCAGGACATCGGAAGATGGGGTTTAGCGCGTCTAAGATCTTCTTCGACCACTTGGTTTGAAGCATGGCCGGACTTGCTACCTGCGGGGTCTCATCCAGCGCGGCCGTGTCTTCAGGTGCTGTTAGCATCATGTCCCAGCTGTCTATACCAATAGCTTGGTAGATGTTGTGCTCTACGGCGTAGACAATGCCATCTAGCACGTTCTCAGCTGGTCCTTCGAAGATGTGGAACTCGCCAACTCCAGGGCACTCAATGGCTTCTTTGATTTCTTGTTTTGTCAGCGGCTCTTCCCCCCGCAGCTTGCGAGCACGTTGGGTGACGTCGATGTCGTACTTGCTCATCTGGACACGCACTCCACACATTTGCGCGAAATGCTTGTCTACGAAGTTCTCAAAGCACGCCATCGCCACGCACGCGCGCTCTCCGTAGTTCCGTTGGACTTCAGCGAAGTAACGGTAGAGCAGGTAGTTCTTCCCCGTGCTCTCCGGGCCATCCACCTGACAGACACCGCCGGCTGGCAGACCACCACCGGTTGAGAGATCGATGGAGGTGATGCCGTTGGGCCGGCGGAGGTCGAAAGCATTCCAGGCTTCACTTGCAGGACGGATGATCGGTCCGTTGTTACCGAACCGCATGTTGATGGCGAGTGCCACCTGCCTGGGATCGGGTTTGGGGAACCGCTCCCATTCGCCCTTGGCCTTCTCTTGGCTCTCGGCCTTGGCCTTCCTGCCCTTGGCCGCGGGCTTGTCCTCACCACCTACGGACTTTGCCGTGACCCTACTTGGGGCTTTTCTTGACATCATCAGGCTCCTTCTCGTAGGGCTCACTCCCGAGGTCTGGATCCAAGGGAATGTTGACATTGGGATTGGGTTTAGGCGGCACGCCTTTGTGGGCGAGCTTTTCCTTCTCGACCTTCGCGGGGTCGATCTCGACCGCGTACTTGTCCATGAACATCATCCTTTCTGGCTCTCTCACGTCGATGTATTCGTGAAAGATCTGCTCGTTTGCCTTCCGCAGGACCGCCAAGTATAGGAGGTCCTGTAGCAGTCGTTGGATCAGGGGTATGCCCCAACCCTCAGTGTGCTTCGGTCCAACTTTCTCCATGTCCGATGTCCACTCCTAACGGGATACTGAGACCACGAAAGGGGAAGCCCTTCAGGATATCGGGTACGGGCTCAAATGGATTCTCCATGAGCGTGGTGATGAGTGGGATGGCTTCCTCCAGGTTTTCTGGTGGGACTTCCATCATGATTTCGTCGTGGATCTGCAAGATTTGACGAACGCCTAGATCACGCAGACGCTCACTCTCTCTGCTCTCCCAATCGCCTCCGCCCTCTAATCGGAGCTGAGCCAGACGTGCGACGTCAGCAGCCCCACCTTGGATCCTGCTGTTGACGTCCTGCCGTAGGGCGCGGGCAGCCAACCTACCAGGACGTTCAGGGACCCACTTCTTATCTCTAGGATTGAAGTATCCTTCGCGCCAGTCGGCATCGGCATCCGTTAGCCGCCGAATACGTCCGAGGTAGGTGTAGGCCTCGAGATTGTGTCGGGTGAACTTGTGGATCTCTTCTATGAATGCTTGCACGCGCGGATAAGGTTCGAAGTACTTCTTGATCTTCTCTTCCGCTTCTTCGTAACTGATTCCTAGATCCGCTGCTAAGGCTCGGGTACCTTTGGAATAATTGAGCCCAAAGCCGATTGTCTTAGAAGTACGGCGATATCCAAGAAGCTCATGGATCCATTCTGGCCACTCACCTTTGGGTACCTCTTCCTTTTCTAGACGTCCGCCCTCTTTCTTGGCACGAACGATCTCTTCGTAAGGGACGTTGTACATCAAGGAGGCCGTCCCCATGTGGATGTCCCAGCCGCGGCGGATGACGTCCCGCATGTTCTCATCACCCGACAGGTCGGCCATGATCCGCATTTCGAGCTGTCGGTAATCAGCACAAACTAGATCATAACCTTGCCCCGGCATGAAGGCCCCACGAATGTTGTAGGGGTCATCCTCGGGGTTCCGAATATTTTGAAGGTTGGGGTTGCGGCTGGAGTTATGCACACAGATTTCATTTGCTACGAATGCATGAGTGTCTTCGACCTCCAAATCGTAGACCGGTAACACAGGACCTGGTTCTACCGAGAGGATTTCGTGGTTGTTGACTAGCCCATAGCACTCAAGCAGTTTCTTATAAGTATAGAATCCCACCGATAGTGATTCGTAGCAATATGGCTGTGGCAGAAGTGACGCGTCTAGGAGGCGTCGACGGCTGATGAACTTGCCATCAGCTCCATACCTCTTCCGTATCGCTTTTAAGTCTAAGCCCGTTCTTTTGTACTCGCGTTGTAGGACATTGAAGTCTACGCCACTCAGTTGGATGATCTTTTTGATTTGTCCTTTGCAAACAGCCGCCCATTTCAGGAGTGTGCTACGAGGTATCTCTTTCCAACTAGAGTTCAATGGTCCTACCCGCATACTCGCGCTAACTGCGGCCTTAGCTCGAACATCTGGTCGGAGTAGAACAGATGTCCTGAACTGCTTGAGTTCCTCGCTGCAATGTGTGCCGTGATACCGAGAGTGGTAGACTTTTGTCTGCCCTTCTAGGTTAGAAGGGCAGTTATTCAACTTGTCCTCGTCTTTGTGGTGGATCACCTCTCCTGACATGCCCAACGCCCGCCCCACAAATACGTTTTCTCGTATCTCCTTACCTAGTCTAGGGTACAAATGACAGTAACCATATGATTGTTTCACGCCAGCGTGCAGGGATAGAACACGGTCTTTAGGTTTTAGATCCTTTGCCCTTACCCAATCTCCCGAAATCAGGCGAACCTCATGGTCTGGGGTCAAGAGTAACTCGCCCGTGTGCTTGCGACCGCTACCCTGCCATTTGATCCTGACTGTCTTCTTCGTGCCAGTTTGGCCCGCCCACAGTACCTTCTTCAAGTGCAACCCACCGCGACGATCGTAAGAGTATACTAGGTCCCCCTTCTGTACTGCTTCGATGGGTTTGCCGTTTGGGAACTTATTACGATCACAGGGCATCTGTATTTTAGTACCGGCGGCGACACAGAGGCGGCCAGTTACCGTCACGTGCTGATTGAGCGTTGGATGGATCCGGCAATGGCTGTCCGCGCGCTCGACCATACCCTTGATGTAGGTACCCTCGGTCTTCTGTAGGTCTCGCCATTCTAAGATCATCTTGCTGAATTCACAACCATCCTGAGCCCAGGCTGCTAGCACGTTTTCGTTCAGCTGTGGCTTGACGTTCCTACTCTCACCGCCCTTGGTCATGGTGAGGGGTGCCCTCTCCATGTCTTCGAAGAATAACCGCCGCAACTGGGTGGGAGAGCCGATATTGACTTCTATGCCCGCCAGCTGATTGAACCGCTTAGAGATCCTCTCCATGTCCCGTTGGATGGGCCCCTCCAACTCGCGCAGATATCCGATATCGATCATGACCCCGCGGCGTTCACAGTGGTAGAGGACCTTTGAGTACGGTACCTCGACCTTATTGAAGAGATCCCACATGCTGTAGCCGTAGAGCGTAGGGATGTGCTCGAGTTTGTCCTTGAGATAACGATGGACAGCTAGACTAGCCCAGGCGTCTAGAGAAGCGTAGTCGATGGCGACCTGCGGCTTCTCCTGCATGATACGCAGTAAGGTGTCTTGATAGGTTTCGTTTCGGGACTTCTTGAAGGTGGACTTGAACTCCTCCATGTTGAGGTGGAGGTAGCGCTTGGCTGCTTCCTTCAGACCGTGGCGCTTGTTCTCGTCGTATAGCCAATCCATCACCAACGTGCAGTGGATGGGCCCCGCTAATAGTGGGACCCCGCTGTTAGCGAGGATGTTGTTGTCGTAGTTGGCATTGGTCATTACCCATGTGATGGAGGGATTGTTGCCCAGCTCCTTGCTGAAGATCTCCAACATCTCGGGGTCAAGACAGAATCGTTCCCCCAGGTCAGAACAAAGGGACCAGAACAAGACATGGTCCCTGGAGATGTCCAGGCCCGTGGTTTCGGTATCAACTGCGCAGATACGTCTGTCTCGGATCATCCGGCAGATTTGCAGCATCCTTCGGGGGTCGTCTACCCACTCAGGGATTGGTAGCTTGCGCCACATGGTGTCCTTGATTATGGGGAGGGAGGGGTCCAATGACCCCTCCCCCGCCCGGTTGATCAATAGGGAAGTTCGTCGTCTACCGCGGGCTCCTCCCGTTGTTCGCGGTCGTATTCCTGCACGTGACGACGGGTCTCTTCCTCCGCGAACGGGTTCTTCACCCGCAGGTTTTTGGACTGGTACTGGTGGCTGTCACCCACAAACACGCGATGAAGGATATCGCGAGTCGGAATCAAGTCCTTCACGCGCTCATCGATTTTCTGGGCATGGTGCCGCCCGATGATCAGCATCGACTTCGTCCCCTCGCCCTCTCGGCGTACCTCAAGGTCAACATCCCACAGCCGCAAGGGGTCGGGATCGTTGCAGTCGCTGCAGTCGTAGTTGGGATTGAGGAAGTCGTTGGTGTCACACTTCTTGCACTCGTGTGGCCCGCCCGTCACCTCCCGCACTTTCTTCGGGGTCCAGAGCTCGGGGTCACTTTGGACATCGATGACGTCATGGTCACATCCTGCGCACGTCCAGAGCGGGATGTCGATCTTCCCACCACACGTACACTCCTTCTCCAGATCTGCGGTCTTGGCGGTCAAGGCTACCATGTGTTGGCTGCCCATGCTCCAATGCTCGAGCTTGCCGAACACCTTCTCATAGCCTGCTCGCCGAACCTTGGGATCATCCTCTTCCGCGTCCGAGCACAGGACACGGTTCATGATCGGGTCACCCGTCTTGTGCCACTTGCTGTCTTGCTGGTAGATGAGGGCTTTGCCGTCCTTGTCCGCAGCCGGGATCAGGTAGAAGAAGTCAAGGTGGATCAACAGCAGGCCGTAGAGCGGGCGGAAGCTGACATCCTTCGCGCCGTTGTCACGCTCATAACAGGAAACGCAGTTGCCCACGCCCTTGAGTTTGTCATCTACCAGCTTGTAGTGGCGATTGCAGATGAAGGTCCTTTTACAGCGATCAGAGTAGTGCTCGACGTACTCAAAGTACGGAGCCCGTCCACCCTCGAACGTAGGGTAATTGCCGGGAATCAGCCGGATGAGAGCGGACTCGCCCGTGGGCGGCTTGAAGTGGGCATTGAAACGAAAGCCGATCATCGGCTTGCCGCCGCTCCGGCTTTTGTTGTCCGCCAGCTTCTTGTTCATACGTCGACCGAAATTTCGGTCGAGATCAGCTCTTCCTGGATCTTCGGACATGTTTCCTTCTCCACGTTGTGAACGTCTCTGGATTGTTGATCACTTCGGTGATGGTCTCTGGTGGAAGATCGTCCGGTTGTGCCCCGTCATCTTGGTCTCGGGGATACCGGCAGACCGCCACGTGATTAGACCGCCTCAATCGTTCTCCGGCTTCAAATACTCCTTTCTGTGCGTCGACCGTGTTGTCCAGGAACAGGACCAGCTCACACGCCGTGCGCTGAAGCAGCCGTTGCTGAACGGCTGACAAGTAGGTCCCCATCAAGGCCACCGTATTCCAGGCACCGTTCTGGATCATCCACAGTGCGGCCTTGAACCCCTCCACAATGTATATCCGATCTACATCTCCGTGGAAGGCTGGGGAGTACACCCGATGCATGTTCCAGAGGAACTGGGATTTCTGGAAGTCGTACCCACGATAGTGGGCACTGAGGCGCAGGAGATCGACCTCCTTGTAGAAGAGATACCGCGGATTGTCTCCCGTTACCGTCCTACCCGAGATCCCATACAGTACCCCCAGATGGTTTCTGATGGGGAATGTGATCCGCTGATAGTCCTTGTCGAATCCAATATCATGCGCGGCCAGTACCTTCTTCTCAAACCCGGCGTCCAGTAACGATGTCGGGCAGAAGTCAAAGACACCCAAGATGCTCTCGTTGAGGGGCATGAGCCCCTTGAAGAAGTCTCGAGGCTCGGCCTTCTTTTTTGGCCGGTCTGCGAGTTGGTCCTTCACGAGGTCGAGGATGGCTTCTCGCTTTCGGGAAGGAGCCCCAACCTCTTTCAAAAACGTGAAGAGATTGCCGCTGGTGCGACAGGAGTGGCAGATGAAGAGGCCGTTATCCAGGTTCATGTAGAACGCGCCTTCAGTCGACTCCTGATGGAACGGGCATGCCCCCTGGATGTTCTTATGGTCGGACGTCTCCTTCCACCACTTCAAATAGGTGTTTGCAAGGTCTCGGACGACGTCGTTGACCTCACTCATTTCCGTCGGTCCTTGGAGAACTTCATCCCCTCCAGGTGACTGTGCCGTTCTAGCTTTGCTATCTCCCGTTGCTCTTCGATGGCTGCTTGCTCCTCTTCAGCCTTGAATAGTGCTTGGATCTGTCGGGCGCTGGTGAACATCTGCCGGAGAAGGATGCTTTGCGCGAGTTTCACGTCCAGAAGGAAGCCAGATAGCCTGATCTCCCTAGCCCCAGCGATGATACAGGCAAGCTGTACCTGCTCCTCTTCCTTCTCGATCTTGATGATTCGCATTGCCAGGTCACACTCTTGGCCGAAGGCATCACTGAATGCGAGCTCGGCCAGTGAACCACCACGGCTCTCCTCGCCCTTTCGGTTAGCCTGGGTAGTGATCACGACCGGGACACGATACTGCTGTGCAGCTTTCTTCAAGCCACGTACCACCGATACCATCTCCCGTACCCAGTCATGCTCGCCGGATTGCATGCGATAGGCGGCGTCCAGGAAGACGATATCAGGTTCGAACTCTTCGATCTTAGACCGGAATGCACTGATCTCTTGTTCGGTTTTACCGCACCAACCAGACGTGATGAGGAGGGAGTTGGAGAAGCCCGACTGCTTCAGCCGTCGTTCTTCCTGCTCCAACTCCTCCGTCAGTGTGAAGAACTCACGCTCTTCCTCTTCAGAGAGTTGGCCGTTTCTGAATGACAGGTAGTCGACCCCCAGAATGCGGGCGACCGTGCGAGTACGGATCTGAGCGGGGGACATCTCCTTACTGAAACACAGGACCCGGCAATGTTGATGGAGGTAGCATTCCACCATCATGTCTACTAGCAGCCAGGTTTTGAGGCTCTTCGGACGTCCATAGATGATAATCAGCTCGCCCGCCTGCATACCGCGGGTCTGCTCGTTGAGCGGGTGGTCTTGTCTGCCAGTTCTCTGCGATACCTCAGGGCGGCCGTCTTTATCGTGCCGCCCCCAGCCTGTAGGGTAGGGGATGCCGAGATAGCCTTCTTCGTTCTTGGCCATCTCGTACTCCCGTCGTACCTCTTCCATGGAGGAGGCCAATAGCAAATCGTCTGACACAGAGGCTGTGATCTGGAGGATCTTGATGTCCTTGTTCAGTCTGTCGATCGCGTCCTGTGGGTCTTTGTCGATGATGTCCGGCAGCTCTTCTTGAAGCAGTGTCAGCTTTCGTCGCAGGTAGTCGTCCCTGATTTCCACGCACAGGCTCTTGAGAGACATGCGCTTGGAGGGCTTGGGGAACTCCATGGCCGGGAACCGACGATGCAATGTGTCCCAATCAGGAACGGTGTTGCGGGTGTCCCGTCCCTGGTACTTGCCCAGCAGGAACTTGAAAGCCGTTCGTGCTTCAGGGTTACCAAAGATGTCGGCTGTGATGTTCTCGGAGAGGGGCGTCTTCATGTCCCCCGTCTCCACGATCATCGATATCAGCTGGAGTTCGGGGTGTCCGGCCATAGCTAGGCTTCACGAATATGAATGATGTGGCCTTTGTTAATGAGATGCTCCCGTACGGTCCCCTTGCTATACAAATCATCGATGATTGCTACACCGATATGATAACGGTCGGCCCACAGCAGCCTGCCTACGGTACCGGCCCCTTGAATACCTTCTGTTGGATCAATACCGAAGAACACATCCTTGCCGATCCATTTGACGATCTTGCTGTGCCAGTTGTCTTGGGTGAAGAGCACGTCCTTGAGCTTGGCCACGACTTCCTTCAGGTCCCGCACTGTCTGCTGTAGGGCTTTGAACTCTGTCCACAACGCCCCCACGGAGGAGACAGTTGGGGGATTCGGCTTGTCTTTTGCCATCAACCACTCCTATGCAGCCGCTGCGATGTAGGACCCGGCGTACTCCTCAAGCACAGCTCGCTTCTCCATGTCCTTCGTACTCTGCGCAGCGCGCGTGATGGCCTGCAGCACGCCGTAGCGATTGAACATGGGCTCGGCCTTGAACGCTTCTTTCACTTCTTCCTGGAAGGTCTTGGTGGCCTCCATCTTCGTGAGGAAGCGCTCGATCTCCTTCTCGACGTCCTCTACGCAGTCCAGCTGCTGCTCTTGCAGGACAGTCAGGCGGCGGCGATTGTTCTCGTACTGCGAAGGGAGCGCGCGGAAGGTGTCATCCAGAAGTCCGTCGATCTGCATGTCATCGATCGAACGATGGACGCGATAGAGCATCCGGCCGCCCTTGACCGTCATGATCGCGCCATTGAGACAGACCAGGCGAAACTGGAAGCCGTCAATGGTCAGGGCCGTGTAACCGACTTCGCTGTTGCGCATGTGGAAGCCCTGATATACCCAGTCGCCATCTGGCAGCTTGCCTTCACGCTCGGCCGTGTTGTAGATGGCCTTGGTCTCGGCCCGCGTGCGGTCGAGCGGGCCCATGTTGACGGGCTCACCCACGACCGTGAAGTGGCTGGCACGATCGTTGTAGAAGTCGGTCCCAAGATGGTCGCGCATGAAGCCGAGCCCCTCTACCTGCTGACGGAAGCGCTTGCTCAGACGGTCGAACACGCGAACGTTGTCGATCGGGGAGTAGGTGGGAGAGAGCAGCGCCCGAAGATAGCCGTCGGCTCCTTTTACACCGGGGTCACCGGGCTTGAACTTCCGGGCGCGGATGAGACGGGTCTCCTGCGTGCGGGAGAACCTGCGCTGCAGTTCTTCCTGCATTTCGTCGGGCTGGATGAAGCGTGGGTCGAACCACTTATCCCAACGGACACCCAACATCGAGCCCAGCTGGCTGCGGCTCCAGTCGGTCATGGAAAGCACGCCGATGTTCGGCACCTCGACATTCAGTCCCGGCATGATGCGGAGCTTGTCCAGCTGCACCACCTGGTCCTTGAAGTTGAGGTCTTGCAACTTATGGACCTCGTCACAGACGGAATCAAACTTGATCACCTTCCTCTGGTCCATCAGCAATCCCTGAGGGTTCATTGGCAACTCCTTTCGATTCGGCGGTTGGTGAGTCGGGAAACAGGATGCTGACCGCGTCGCTCTCCAGTGACGTAATCAGTTGATCCATGAGATCTCGGGTTCGCCGACTCTCGAACCCTAGCTCTGGCGCAACGGCCCCGTAAGGACGCCCGGTTTTGCCATTGACGTAGCCAAACCGGACTGTGCGGACGCCCTTTACCTTGTCGATCACCAGCTCGATTAAGACGAGGCTGTCGAAGATCGGTCGGCCAATGGCAGTCTGCATCACTTCTTCTCCAGCCAGTCGACGAAGCTATCGAGGTCTTTCTGGATGGTCTTGTGGTCTTTCCAGGCGAACTCGTGCGCCATGGCCGCTGCGTAGTTGTTGGCTCGCTGCATGATAAGTTCGTCACGGGCGCAGGGGATCATGACCGTGCAAGTGGTCTCGATGGTCATGCCTGATTCCCTGCTGCTCTCCCATCGCTTGATGCCGTGGGTCACCTGTACCTGGGCTGGCCCGTCTTCAATGTCGGTGGTCAGGTCTCTGGTACGATCCTCTTCTCGTACCTTTTTGCTGTCTTTGCTGGCGACTGCGTGCGTGTGGGCAGTCGCTCCTTTGGTCCTTCTGGGTAGCTCCTTCATTAGAAGTTCAGCTCCTTTGGCGAGCCCGGCATGAGGCTCAATGACGGCTCGTCCTCGTGGAAGGCCTGTCGCGCTACCTCTGCGTCAATCTCACCTTGGCGCATGAGCTGCTCGAGCTTGGAGACATCCACTTCGTAGATGGTCTTCGCCGTCAGGAACAGCTCCTGCTTGTCCTCGGGTACGTTGACCGCCAGGACGTGGCCGTCCCACCACTCCCGGCGCTTCTTCATGACCCCAAATTCTCCGATCACGAGACGGGCTTGGTCGGAGTCCTTCAGCTGCGACTTCAGGGCATGTACCGCCTCCCTGATACCGGCGTTGTAGTTCTCGATCAACCGGCGCAACTCTTGGATGAAGTCGTCGTTCTCGTCCATGAATTCACGCAGCTCGGTCTTGGCCCCACCAAACTTCTTTACCGCGTGTTCAGCCGGGGTCTCTTCAACTACATCTCTTCTTGCCCTTCTGGGGACTGCTCTCCCTGGCATGTGAGAAAAACCTCCTCGGGGTTGATGAACAAGTCGGTCTTGTTAAATCCACGGTCTGGGGGTGGTTCCCCGTAGTAGCGGTGGCGAAGTTGATCCACGTAGTAGATGGCTCGCTGCCAATCTACAAGCGCCTGATGCCAAACCCCACCGTAGGACTTATCCCCCGTCCCGGAAAGGAAGTCAGGGTGGTACATGGGCATGACGGGGTACGGGATCGAAGTCATTAAGCCGGGAACGGTACAGTCCTGTATCGTTCCATGTACCCTTTCCATTCGTATCCCGCGCTTCTTTGATAGCTCTGCGATCGTGGGCTTGCCGTACGCGACGATCAGGATGGGGTCCACGATGTAGAGGGCAGAGAGCCATAGCTGTTGGCAGGCTTCCTTCTCCTCCCCAGTAGGGTCTCTGTTCTCCGTGCGCTTTCTGCGAGTGTTGGGGTCTATGATTTCAATCGTTGGACGACATGCAACGATGTTTAGCAGATAGAGATCTGTTCGTTTGTATTGGATGGCTTTCAGGTAGTCATCCATGATCTCTCCGTTCGTCCCCCAGAACGGGTTGCCAGTCTTATCCTCCTCCTCACCTGGCCCGATCCCCAAGACCAGGATGTCGGCATCAGGGTTACCTTGTCCAAGTACAACGTGCTTGCGTTTCTCGTGCAGTGGACAGCGCTTGCAATCGGCCCAGAGCTTGTACAGCTCTTTGAGGCGCTCGGCCTTATTCATTCACCTGCTCCACTGGTAGTTCGTGATTTGAGGCTGAGGTATTCGTACGGACCCCCCTCGTCCGTTGGCCATCTCCGCATCTGCAGTCGGAGCTTGTTACACATCTTGTGGAACTGCCTGATGTAGACGTCGTCGAAGATCACAACCAGAGGATGCTTCATGCCTTCGCGGAATCGATAGCCTTGGATCCTGCCCATCCCCTGTTGGAGAGCGTTCTTCCCTCCGTCCGGGTGATTGCTCCCGAAAGGCGTCAGCCAGACGAGGGTGTCGAGCGAGTCCTCGTCAATGGCTTCCATCACCAGCTGGTGCGTGCCAAAGATCACCTGCCTCTCTCGCAAGGCCCTCCATCGCTCGGCTACCTTCTGGTCACCAGTGCAGATACCGCAATCGACTTTCAGGGCCTGAAACTTTTCGTACAAGAGCTTGAGTTGCTCTTTCGAATGGGAGAGCGCCAATACCTTCCTGCCGGCCGCCACCGCGTCCAGGAGATCCAGCGCGATGTACTCGTTGCGGTCAGGCATTTGACCGACATACACACGCAGCTTGCTAACGTTCGGGTTCCCACTCTTGTCTGTAATGATCTTGATGTAGTCGTCTTCAGGGATGAGAAACGGCGTCTGTCGGAAGCGGATGTTCGGCTTTACCGTCTGCATCAGATCTTTGTAGAAAGGATCTCCAACGTGGTAGTTGTAGATCACCTCGGTCCCGTCTTCGCGGCTGACGGTTGCACTGAGGCCATAACGCTGGCCCGGGAACATTGTGGCGGCAACACAAAAATGAGGCGCTGAAACGTGATGGACTTCATCGATCACAATTACACCGAAATACCTACGGATATCAGGTGAGACATAGTCGGGATAGCGAGCAAGCGTATGAAGCATGGCAACTGTTACCGGATGCCTCCAATCCCATTCATGTGGATCTCCTTGAATGGTCCCGACCCCACCTTCGAACTCCAAGAACTCTTCAATGCGGTCGCGCCACTGACTCATGATCGTTGTTTGATTGACGATGATGAGGGCGTTGAGACTCTTGTGTGCGATCGCATGGAGCGCGATGCAAGTTTTTCCCAAACCGCAGGACAGGTTTAAGATCCCGTGATTGGTGGCCATCATCGCGGAGAACGCGCGCTTCTGACGATCGGAGCCAGGTTCCTTCTTGTCCAACACCAATAGACTGCGATAGGTTGTACGTGGGAAATCCTGCGGGGTGAGATCTATGATCGGAAACGACAGCGTGTGGTAATCTTCGGACTTGATGTATTCTCTCGGCACCGCCACATGCGCTCCAGCATCTTCCCAGAGCTGGAGGAACTCCTGTCCAGTCTCCCCAGCGACTGTGAACTCCAACGAGGCCTTGACCGCGTGAGAGTTGATATGCTTCTTAGGGAGCCAGAGCTGAGTGCCGAGATATGCCTTGTCCGGGTCCTTCACGACGAACGCCAGGTCTGGCATCGTGGGCTCCTACAGCGATCATATCGGCTGCTGGGGACAGGGGAACATACATACACTGAACGTATATTCCCTGTCCAGGGTTTTCGTTAGAACCTGAAACGACAGAAGAACTGGTAGCCTTCATAGAGGCCCCCACGGCAGGCACCGGTTACACAATCTTTGCAGAAGCGATTGAAGGGCGTCTCTCCCTCTTGCACTTCACCGGCTTTACCGGCCCTCAACACCTCAGCATGCTCTTCCCGATCTCGGACAGGTATCCTAGATGAGACTCCGTGGCGTTTGTCCCGAATGACATCCGTGCATTCATCGTAATGCGGACAGCGCTGGCACTCGGGGTCGGTTGACCTGTAGTAGGCCTCTCGCCCAAAGCAGTCGGGGTGGTCCTCCGTTGAACGACGGGGGAATCGATCAGAATATCTCATAGGCATCTTTCCTCCTGGAAGCGAAGTTGTTGCCTTGTTAGAGGTCTTATAGCGGCAAATCTTCAATTTTTGCGCCCGCACAAGTTCCGGGAACTTGCTTGACACCAGCCGATCGACGTCGTTACTATCGGTCTTGCAAGCACTTTTCCCGGAGAGAAGCTAAATGATCTTCCAGGCGCTCGATTTCTATGACGATCTTGAGGGTGAAACACTCAAGAAGAGGGTGACCGACTTCAATAGCCTGCCGGATTTCGTCAAGACCGCTGAGCAGCTCTCTCCTGACACTCGCAATCAGCTCCCGGACGACGTATATGCTCTGGTTATGCTGGATGGTGGGCAGAAGATGCGCAAGTACGCCTGCACGGACAAGGGTAACACCACGTTGTCCGTCATCTACTTCCTGGAGAACCATGACCGTCTGCCTATTGAGGCCCAGAAGACGGCAGCGGCCAACCTCATCACCGCCTGCGGCTGGCATGGCCTCGAACCCCCCGCGCAGCTGACGAAGATCGCCCTCATTGGTGCGGCTATGAATGTGGTGGGGGCGATTGATGCTGCCAAGCAAGGTAAAGAGAACCTGGCTAAGATGAAGGCTAGGATGGGTAAGGGACCAGCCGCTGGGATGGAGCCAATGAAGGTCAGTGAACTTACGGGATCAGATGTCATGCCTTACAGCCCGGAGCCCGAGAAGAAGAAGCTCGCTTCCCTTCATCCCCATGTCGATGTCACTGGTATGCACCCACCGCAGAAGGTGGAGCACAAGCAAGCCAGCCAGCACTTCTGTCTGATCAAAGAGGGCAGCCCGCGGTACCCAATCGACACCGCTACCGAGGTCGAGAAGGCGGCCGAGTACTTCGTCAACTACGGCGATCGCTTCACGCCATTCGAGCGCCACCGCTATTGCACAAATCTTACCAAGCGGGCTGAAGCCCTCGGCATGCAGATGCCTGACGTGGTTCGGAAGTACGGATCGGCTGGTTACGATCCGAACGTGAAGCTTGCTATCGCTCAGCGCCGACGGTTCTTCCATGAAGGCACTAGCGAATACGGGCTGGTCAACGAGCTCATGGATAAGTGCGCGGCCATCATTCCAGAGACGTTCGTCGTCATGCTTGAGCAGTTCGATCGTCGCACCGGCCTGGCTGACCGCTGGGGGAATGGCGTGGACGACCCCTACTTTTCGGTCTTTGGATTTGAGAAGCGGGCCAACTGGAGCTTCACGTACGCCAACGACCACGTCAACGAAGATCAGCTTCGCAAGCTCTCGACCGAGCCCATTCGGCGGGAGCAGCTCAAGCGCCGTTTTGGCTGCGACATGGCGGAGGAGTTCGAGGCTGACCCCATCAAGATTTTCGATTCCCTTCCCCTGGAGCACAAGCGCATCCTCATGCACATGGCTTCTGGAGTTGAGGAGTAAGGAGAACGATCATGAGAACGAGTAAGTCCTTTAGCACTTTCGGGCCGCGGGTTTCTCACCTCATCGCAGGGCAGGGTGGTCTTGCTGGTGAGGTCGCAGACGTTCGCAAGGACATTGATGGTGCCTTCCAGGCTGCCGAAGGTCGTGTCGACTTTCCCGAGCTCGACTGGCTTGACGTCACGGCTGGCGTGCTGTTGGCCGCTGGTGGAGACATCCAGCTGCGGGGCCGGAATCTGCTCCAGGGGCAGACTTTCGACGCCCTCACCCTCGGGCTCACGACTGCGGCTCTCGACCTCGTTTGTCTGAAGCCGGGCGACAGCGAGATCGAAGTCAAGGTCGTCCAGGGTACTGTCGAGTCCGCTGTACTGTCTGCCGGTGTGCTCATTCTTACGCTGGCGACTGGAGGCACTACTTCCAACGCGATGGCCGCACTGGTCAACGCCGCTGCCTCCTGCCTCGGGGTGGTCTTCGGTACTGGCCATGGCGGCGGCAACATGCTGGTGGCTGCCCAGATCCCGATGGTTGGAGGCGTGGGCTACCACGCCGGCAACCAGGTCTTGGTCTCTGGCGTCGAGGCCAAGCCCAAGCACCAGATCGTCTCTTGGGCCGCTGGGGACATCACCGTGACGGTCCCGGCACTGACCGGGGCGTCCCCTGCACGGGCGGCCGGAGACATCGTCACGATCAGCGTGATGGTGAACGGCATCAAGACCTTGCAGCTGTCGGGTGTCCTGGCGTAAGATCTGGGCGTGGCCAGAGACTATGAAGGGGAGCTCCGGCAAGTCCTAGAGAGCACGGGCAAGCCCGTAGCTCCAGATCCACAAGTAGCCGCAGCCCGACCTTCCATTACGGAGGAGGCCCCTCCTCAGGTCGAACGCGGACCAGAAGCTCCGTTCTCGACCAAGAACCTTTTTGTCCATCATGACTCCCATCCATTGGTGCTGGACATCAAGCTGACGGACAAGTACGGGACCGATTGGTTTGAATGGTTGCCGGAAACCTTGTGGCGAGAGATCATGGATGATTTTCGTACGCCATCAATTTCAGACCACGTGAAGTCCAAAATCCAAGCAGTCAAGACCGTCCACATCAGCGACTGGACGTTCGGCAAGTGGGAGGTTTTCAGCATCATCACGCAGGCGCTGAACAACAACATACCCGACTTCGAGGTCATGAGAAAACCCACCATCCCGCAGCTGTTCGCGGCTGTCGATATCATGACCATGATCAGGAACGATGTCGAATTCAGTCCTGAGATTCAAGACTGGTGCGCTGCAAGCATGATTGATAACAGTGTCATCTTCGCACCACAGCCTCTGGCTTTCTGCCAAGATGAGATCTTGGCCATCCAAAAAACCATTGGAGCCCCGGTAGATCCCACGCCGGTGCAGGAGAAGTGGCGATCAGTCTCCTCCATCCCCCTCGACCAAGTGGTTTTGGAGGAGACCTCTGTGGACATCCAATTGGCCAAGTTACTTGCTGCTCGGAGCTACATGCAAATGCGTAGAGACCAGATGACAGCGCAATTGAAGGTGTTGGCATGAATCCGATCATGGCCCTGAGCATGGCCCAAGAGCTAACGAAGTCGGCGACTCTGCCGGCCACAGTACGACGACTGCTTGCAAGAGGGGCAGGGCGTGCGCTTGCACAAGGTGGCTTGGTGCGCACGGTTGGTGGTGGTGCAGTCGGTGGTCTACTTGGAGCTATCCCACGAGGAGAAGAAGGTACTCCCGAAGAGATGTCTGCTCGACGGAGGTCCAGGATTGCTAAGGGTGTTCTTTTGGGGGCGGCTGGTGGTTACGCCTCGCCACTCCTTACATCTGGTGGACGCCAACGAGCGGTTGAAGGCGCAAAGAGGTTCTACTCCAGAGAGAAGCATGGCCTCCTAGGTGGAGCGGCCCCCGCAAGTATGGAACATGGTCTTAGTCCTGCGAGTTTGCTAGAGCACCAGCAGGCTGTACAACAGGGAGCGACCTCCATTCCTGGAGTCTTGAAGGGCATGGTTACCAAGCCCGGTGAGCTCATCCGAGGTGGGTGGAATCAAGGTGGCACGTTTGGCAAGGTAATGACATTGACGAGCGCGGGGATGGGAATCAAGGACGTCATGGATCCTGAAGCTCCTGGTGGGAGGGCGGAAAAGGCCGGTCGCATGCTCGGTGAGACTGGTGGTTATCTTGTGGGCAGCAGGTTGCCGTTCATGAGCAACATGCTCTTCAGTACCGCTACCGGCGCGGCGGGTAAATACCTCGGCCGAGCGGTGGACAAAGTTACGGGCAGCGGACAGCAGCCCCTACCGCAGGCGGCCCCATGAACGACTTTGGTGGAAGCTTTGGAGCCGGCCGCTTTAGCCGTGCTCGAGGTCGAATTCAAGGCGGACAAGGGCAAGGGATCAACTACCCAAGCCCGTTCTTTGATGTCGCCCACACCTATCTCCCTACCACCGTCAAGCAGATGTTCCGGTGGTGCCGGTATTACTTCTTCGTCCATCCTCTGATCAACGCCGCCATCTTCAAGATGTCCCAGTATCCGATCACAGATCTGGTGTACTTCAGCAAGGACCCGCAGCTCAAGGACATGTGGAAGAACTTCCTGGAGACGCAGCTGATGTACCGCGGTTTCCAGGAAGAAGTTGGACTGGATCACTTTTGTTACGGTAACGCCCTCATCAGTATCTTCTTCCCTTTCATCAAGATGCTGGAGTGCA
>Ga0315284_10002781_pt1 | contig 24954 bp, 21 predicted proteins | sample YL17G09_16_MG_FD_203696 | JGI IMG/M metagenome (GOLD analysis project Ga0315284, IMG submission 203696) | Sediment microbial communities from Yellowstone Lake, YNP, Wyoming, USA - YL17G09_16 | ecosystem: Environmental > Aquatic > Freshwater > Lake > Sediment | place: USA: Wyoming | collected...
TACCAAGTTTTTATAATTTTTTTAAGAAAAGTCTTTTGAGATGTAATTGAATGAAATATAATTTTTACATTAATTCAAAATCTGCATTAGATAATTTAAGAATTTTATTTAAAAGATTAAGGAATATGGATGATAAACAACTTATTAATAATATTAATGAATTGTATATTGATTCAAAATTATTATTCTCAAATATAAATGATGAAAAAGTATTTGTGAATATTTACAAAATTGAAAAAAATATAAACATAATACCCCATAGCCAATTATTATACTATCAATTTTCTGAGGATGAATTTTCTGAGGATGACCCTACCGATCAGTTCCAACAAAAAATAGATTATTTAAAAAATTTCTATGAAGAAAATGAAGATGAGGAGGGCATATACTACAATTTTTCAAAAAATTCGTTTTCAAGGTATTCTGCTTTTTATGATAAAATAATGGAAAAAATTAATACAGATTCATCAATTTCAAGATCTTCAATTTTTAAGTTTTTAGATATTGAACTTCCACAGCGAATTCGTTTATCTAATAAAATTTCACCTTTTGTTTTTCTCGGAGATTCACAGCAACGGAATATTCTAAATTTTGATGATTTTTTTGAAATTTATAATAATATAGATGAAGAATTTAATACTTTTCTTCTTTATTCCACCTTGGATTACATTAAAAATATTAATTCTTTTCATAATAGACAAAAACTTTCCGATTTTGAAAAAATTATACTATGGCTCCCAGACTTTAATGAAATCAACGCTAGCATTGATCAAATTAGAGATTTACGGAATGTATTAAGAGAATTATATGAATTGAATGATTATATTATATATTTATACGGAGGTATGATGATTGGTGAATATTTTTCAGAATATATTGAAGAAGTTATTTGTAGGAAAGATATATATCCTGGATATAACATTATACCAACCAGAGGAAATTTTGGGAAAAAAAAAAAAAACTTATTTTTCCCTCAATTTGGAAGAACAACCAAATTGGAGAATATTGCATCACCACCTTATATTGGAATGTTTGAGTGTAATTGTTTATCATGTTCAGATTTTTATGAAAGAGGAATATTCAATAAAAAAGAGTGCTTAGCGGAACTAGCACATAGTAATACTAGAAAGGATTATCATAATTATCATTCTTTTCTATTAAAATTGGATAGTAGTGAAAAAATTGAACAATATCCAAATCAATTATTAGATAATATTAAATTAGGTACAAAATGGAGGAACGCATTAAATGAATAGCAAACTAATAAACATAGTTAATGATCCATTGGATTTTATAATCTGGTTTTTATATAATAAAAAAAAGAAATCAGGGATTACTAAATTAATGAAATCTTTTCAATTATTTACAATTTTTGATAAATTTAAGAAATTAGGAGATTTTAAGGCTGATCAGTTTGGAGCTCGAGATACCTATTTAGATGCAATAGTCTACAAATATGATAATATTATTCTTAATATTGATGAAGAAAAAATATCCCAAAGTGAAGAGAAATTTGACTTCTTTGAAGTAAGTTTGATGAATCAATATAGGGAGAAATTAAAAGAAAAATTAGAAGATTTCGTTAAAATTAAAGAGAACCAGGACGATTATAATCTTATAAAAGCAATTACATATTTATCGGATAAATATAACTATAACGAATATTTAAGACTCACCTATACTCTATTCCCTGAATTAACAGAAAAATCGAGAATTAAACCGGAAATTTTGACTATTCATGATGAAATTGTTAGAAATGAAATAATTGATTTTTTAGAACATCTGCCAAAAAATTATGCTCTGGAATTTTTGAAAAAAAATCTTTCCATTATCATTAATTTTAGCTTAATACAAACAGAGTTTAGGGAGGATCTAAAAAAGATTTTATATGAATTATTAAATTCTGAGAATATGAATTCCTTAATTACAGAAATTAAGGAATATGTTCTAAAAATTATTGATAGCGTTGAATTTATTAATTATAAGATAATTTTAAGAAATTTCTTAGATATTTTAATAGAAAATGAGGAAGGTAAACTTAATACAATCGAGAAACTACATCTGTTTAAATTTCTGATATTATTCTATTATATAACTTCAAAAGACTTAACGAAGTATTATGAATATTGGAAAAACTCTAAGTTAAAAGTTATTTTTGGAAATGAGATTGAAGATAAATATGAATAACAATTATATTCTCGATACTACTATTCTAATTGATCTTTATTTTGGATCAAGAAGCAGAAAAAAAATAATTGAAAAAAAAGTAAGGGATTCTCAGAAGTACGCGACTTATCTTATACTAGGAGAATTTAATAGAACTATATTAGATACAGTAAGAAAAATATTAAATCTTTTTTTAAGAACAGAAAATCTATTAGATGAATATGTAAGTATTGATGATTTTGTTCAAGATGTTATAAAAGATATGTATTTTTTTTCAAGTCAAGAAGCTAGTAGAATTATTAAATTGATTCCATATTTGAAGGCAGAAATAAAATCGAAAATAGAAAAATATCAAAAATTTGATATACCATTAAAATATCCTATAGAAAAAATAATAGATGATGTAAATCTGTATAGAACTCACCTCTTAAGCAAAATAATCCCTTTAGAATCCTCTTATGAATGTCAGAATTATCTTCGCCAACTGATTCTAAAATTAGATGAGAAAAGAATTATTTTTGAAAAACCCTTTTGTACTTTATGTGAAAATAAAACATTGACATATTTCAAAGATGAATATCCTACGGAGTTAGAAATTTTTAATAAAAATATTGAGATCTTAACTGAGCAATTTAGAAAGGATGAAAAAGAGAAATTTAAAAACGCATTAATTAGCCTTTTAGAAATTTCTAAAGAAACAAAATTAGATAGTAGAAAGCATATATGTTGGAATTTAATTGATATCTTTTTGGTTCTTGAGGCACCAATTGATTTTATAATTTTAACAACAAATTTAAGGCATCAGGAATCTTTCGCTAAGTGTATTAAGAAACAGATTACTGATATAAAAATTGTAGAATAGATTTAATTGGATTTTAATAGTAGGAATCGGCGTTCTCGTTTTTATCTATTTTATTTATAAATAAGCTTCTTGACGACTTTATTTTCGTATTTATAGGAAAATTTTTTATCCCTTTAGTCATATAATGTATTCAAATAAAGAAAAAACGAATCTTCTAGTATTTTTAATTATATGCGTGCCTTATGACATTTCTATTATTATTTTAATATTTCTATTATTATTAATATTTCTTGACGACTTTATTTTAATATTTCTCTTCTGTTTCAATTTCTTCTTCTACTTCCTCTTCAATAGCGGGATTAGAATTAATATATTAGAATTAATATATCTAATCTGTATCATTTCTAGATTTAAAAATTTACTCAAATAAGATTTGTTATCTTTTAATAAATGTTTTACTTTTTTGAAAATATGATTCTATAAAAATATATTCTTAAAAGTTATTTTTAAAATTATTGTTAAATGTATAAATTAATTTTAAGTTAAATTTCATCCTTGTGGTGTGAAACAAGAAAAAATAATTTTATTTTTATACTTTAAAAAACTTTTTATATTTTTTCTTATTTCTTTCTTTAAATTTTCCAAATAACCGTATAATTGTAATAAATGACTAATTTCAAGTGGATCAATTTTTAATTCAATAGCAACTATTTCATTTTCCAAAAAGATAACGATATCGGCAAAATCAGAGGGCAAATAAATATTGTGGATGAGTTTGATGTAAAATTTGGATTTCTTTTTATCTTATTTTAATTACGGCATCAAATTTTTCTCATCTGAATGTTTATCCTTTTAATAGATAAATCTTAGGATCAATTTGATACATCTTGCCCGCTACAGAAAGCTCAAAATTTTTTAATTTATGATGGTTAAATTCTTGAATTAATTCTTTTTCCTTGAGTTTTGTCAAATATTTCGAAATTAATGTTGAAGATATTTTTTTACCTTTAAACATTTCATACGATAGTTTTATTTGTTCGATGCTATGCTTATCAGAACCTACGATATCTAAGATCATTTGTTCGGTTTTACTAAGAATACTTGAAGGAAAAATTATCGGGTCTCCACTTCGTTTATTAATTATAAAATAATTTCTAATTAGATTTTTTAACTGAATTTTGACGAAATATCCAAAAACTTGCCATATGCTAGGACCTGCTGTTACATTAATATCTATATGATACCCTTGATCAATGTTTTCCAAAATAGTATTCTTAAGCTGGGTAATAAATAATAATGGATCCTCACCTTCTATCAATTTGTTTTCAATTTCTATAGGTTTAACCTCAAACTTAGGATCGATTAATTTATCTTTAATATCTTTAATCTTAGAAATAAAAACTGGATCTGAAGAAGAAATCAATATAAGTTTTTGTGCTCTAAATAAAAACAATCCTTTCAAAATCCATTCTATATTTTCTCCTACTGTAGCAATTTGACATGTTTTCATAAGCTTACATGTTAAAAATATAAGAATTTATTAATAAACTTTTTTATTCATTTCTGAAAAAAAAAGTAAGATTTAAATAAAATAACTTTTTTGTTAATATTATAATAGAAAATTAACAACATATACGAACTTATTCCAAGATGGGATTGCTTCTTACCCATAACTGAAAGTTAGTTGAATAAGTTGTTAAGGAGTTGATTTCTAATGCATCAAAAAATTAACCAAAAGACAAAAAAAACACATAAAAAATTAAAAATTCTAGTTGTAATTCACGGATTCCCCCCTTCTTACTCGGCGGGATCAGAGGTTTATACGTATAATAAATGCGTTGAACTTTCTAAGAACCACGAAGTAATTGTCTTTACACGTATCGAGGATGAATTTGAAAAACCCTACAAAATATTTGAATCTGTTGAAAACAATATTAAAATAATAAGGGTAAATAAACCTGATAGAGACTATACTTTTAGAAGTAAATATCTAGACTTTAAAATAGCAGAAATCTTCAAGGAAACGATAAAAAATGTCAAACCAGATGTAGTTCACATTAATCACCTTAGCCATCTTACCGTTTTGATAGTTGATATTATTAAGGAATTTGAAATACCAATTGTATTCACATTGCACGATTATTGGATGATATGTATTCGAGGGCAGCTTATTAAAGACGACTTTACACTCTGTACCGGTCCTTCTTTGGAAAAATGCGTAGAATGTAATAAAAAATATTTTGATGACGAAACGCAGGCAATTCATGAAATTCAGCGATGGTTGAAAACTATATCAAAAATTAATAATAAAGTTGATCTTTTTATCGCACCTTCTCGATTCCTTCAAAATATATATATTAAAAATGGTATTTCAAAGGATAAGATTGTTTTTATGGAGTATGGATTTGATAAAAAATTATTCAAAGATTTTAAAAAATTCACTTCTAATAAGCTTCGATTTGGATTTTTAGGAAGAATTATTCCGGTTAAAGGAATTTCTCTATTAATAGAAGCATTCAATAATATAGATCATTCTAAAGCAGAGCTAAATATTTACGGCAGCAAGCCTGGTTCGATTCAATATCTAATGAAGAGATGCAAGAATTCTGCGATTAATTTTAAGAGCAGTTATAGCAATGAACAAATATCCCAAGTTCTTTCTAATATCGATGTTTTAATTGTCCCTTCTTTGTGGTACGAAAATTCGCCATTAGTGATACACGAAGCCTTTTTAGCAAAAATTCCCATTATAGCAAGCAATCTAGGTGGTATGGCAGAGTTAGTTAACGACAGACAGAATGGATTTTTATTCGAACCTGGAAATGTTAACGATCTTAAAGATAAGATAAATTTATTCGTTGAAAATCCACAATTGATAAGAAATTTTTCACAATATACAGAAGTGCGCTCGATTGAGGAGGATGTTTCAGAAATCGAAAAGATATATTTTAGACTTTTAAATCATAAAGAGGTTAAAATTAATGCTTAGTAATTATTTTCTTGAAGAGCCCTGGAGGATAACTTTCGATACAAATCCAGATCAATGTAATTTACATTGTATAATGTGTGAAATTCATAGTAAATACAATACTACCATTAAAAACTCAAATAGAGTTATGGATTTTGATGTAATTAAGCAAGTTTTAAGTACTACTACAAAAAAAAACTTAAAAGAAATAATCCCAAGTACTATGGGAGAGCCTCTTTTATACAATCGGTTTATTGATTTAATTGAATTGCTAAAAGAATTTCGTTTAAAACTAAATCTAACAACAAACGGAACATTTCCTAGATTAGGCGTGTTAGAATGGAGTGAATTAATTTTACCAATTGCTAGCGATATTAAAATATCTATAGGCGGAGTCTCTAAGGAGGTTAATGAGTCTATTATGGAAGGAATAAATTTCGAAAAACAAATGGCAAACATTCAAGAATGTATTAAAATAAGAGATCGTATAAGAGAAGCGGGTGCGAATAATCCTACTATCACTTTTCAAGTAACTTTCATGGAAAAAAACATTAATGAAATGCCTAACCTTCTTAAAACAGCAATAGCACTGAATGTCGATCGTTTTAAAGGTCATCATCTCTGGATTACTCATCCTGAATTAGAAAACCAAACTTTAAAAAAAAATAGAACCACAATTAGGCAATGGAATGAGATGGTAGATGTTCTGTTTAAAATAGCTGAGAAGGAAAGATTAATAAATGGAAATAAAATAAAACTGGATAATATATATTATATTCCACATAACTCAGAATTTACAACTGTGACAACTGATTTTATTTGTCCCTTTTTAGGAAGAGAAGCTTGGATTGCCTGGGATGGAACCTTTAATGTATGTTGTGCCCCTGACGAGTTAAGAAAAAGCTTAGGCTCTTTTGGAAATGTAACAAACGAGAAATTCATAAATCTTTGGAAATCCCAGAAATACAATGATTTAGTCAAAAACTGGGGTCATTATGAAGTATGTCAAAATTGCAATATGAGACGGCCTATAAAAAATATTGAGGCGTGTTAAAATGGTTCTCTCTGAAGATAAGATTGATATAAATAAGATAGTTATATTTTTTGATGAAACACATCATCTTTATAACGATAAACCATTGTATAACAAAAAATTTAAAAATGTAATGAATTTTCATTCACCTGGAGTGGCTGCTGTATTAGATGCAAAAGGCGCTTATCACATCAATATTCAAGGAGATCCTATTTACGATAAAAGATTTATAAAAACCTTTGGATTTTATGATGAAAAAGCTGCAGTCTTAGACGAATCTGGATGGTATCACATTAATCTAAGCGGTCATCCTGCATATAAAGCAAGATACGATTGGGTAGGTAATTTTCAAGAGGAAAGATGTGTAATAAGAGATTTAAATGGTAATTATTTTCACATCAAAAACGATGGAACTCCTGCTTACGATGGAAGATATAAATATACGGGCGATTTTAAATACGGTATCGCAGTAGTATATGATCAAACAGGTTTTGCTCAACACATTGATCGTTTCGGAAATATTATACATCCCTACAAATTTAACGAGTTAGGAATTTATCATAAAGGATATGCAACTGCGCGAGACTCTTTAGGAGCATTTCATGTAGATAAATTAGGAAAACAATTATATCCCGAAAGATATTTGTGGGTAGAACCTTTTTATAATGATTTCTCTTTTGTATGCGATTTCAACGGTAAAAAGTTCCTAATTAACGAAAAAGGTCAAAAATGTTGTGATATAATCGGTACAGAAACGAATCTAATACAAGAGTCTCTTAGAACTGAACTAATGTCGATGCTTGTAAGCTATTGGAAAACTCAAATTTTATATTCAATTGTTAAACTCGAAATTTTTGATCATATCCAAAAAGGATACAATACTTTAGCAAAGCTGCAAAAAAAAAGCCTATTGCCACGAGAATCTTTGGAAATGATAGTTAGAGTTTTAAAAATGTGGAACTTTATTATCGAATACAACAACACATATCAATTATGTTATTTAGGAGAATTACTAACTGAAAATCATCCAAAGAGCCTAAAATATGCTGCGTTAATGTGGGGAGACGAGCATTATATTGCAATGTCAAAATTATTTGAAGCTTTAAAAACATATAGGCCTCAGTTTGAGAATATATATGGACTTGAAATTTTTAAATATTTTGATAATAATTACGAAAAAGGGGCTATTATCAATAAAGCAATGAAAGAATATAGTATGGATTACGATGAATTACTTGATTTATATGATTTTAGTGACTTAAAAATTATAATGGATATTGGTGCTGGATCTGGAATCTTATTAGAAAAGATACTTAAAAAAAATAAAAATATAACAATAGCAAAACTATTCGATTTACCTTCAATAGTAGAAAATGCAGAGAAATCTATTAAAAATTTTGGAATAAAACCTAAGATAAAATTTATTGGAGGAAACTTCTTTGATGAAATACCTGAAACTGCTGATACAATTATAATGAGTCGAATTCTTCACGATTGGAATGATGACAAAGTATTAATTATTTTAAAAAATGTGTATAAAGCTTTAGAGAACAATGGAAAGTTATTAATCTTTGAAACTATTGTTCCAGAGGATAATTACATGGATATTGGCGTAACTCTTAATTTCAATCTACTTGTCTGTGTTGGAGGTAAAGAAAGAACTTTAAAAGAATTTCAAGAATTGTTAGAAAAAGCAAATTTAAAGATTAATAATGTTAAAACAAATAAAGGGATAATCTCTTTAATAGTTGCTGAAAAAATAAAATATAATTCGAAAGATTATAACAAAAAAATAGAACATAATATTCATTCCAAGAGGATTTAATAATGATCTTAGATGATTTATATAAATTTAAAGCCCAATTAATTAAAAGTGGAACTATTATATTTGTGATTAGACATGCTGAAAAAAAGATAAGTCAAAACCTAAAAAAAGATCATTTATCCTTACTTACAGATAAAGGTAAAAAAGATTCTAAAATCTTTGGAGAAAAAGTTATTGAAACACTTGGAGAGATTAAATTCGTAAAAACTAGTCCAATCCAGAGATGTATTCAAACAGCAGAGTCAATAATTAGCAGAAATTTTGAAAAAATAATTGTTTCTAATTTATTAGGAGATCCCGGTGTTTTTGTTACTGATGCTAAATTAGCGCTTGATAACTATATCGATTTAGGAGTTAAAGAAGTAATTGAAAGACAATTTAAAAGACTTGACCTTCCTGGTTTGAGGGATTTAAAATCTGGATTAGTACTATTTGTACAAGAAATTCTTACTGATTTTAAACAAATCAATGGTGTTGGAATATATATTTCACATGACGCTATAATAATTCCGTTAATTAAGTATTTTACAGAAAATTTTGTTTACTCTGAAAATTTGATTGATTATTTAAATGGGATTATTCTCTGTAAAAAAAATGAAGATTATCTTTTATTATGGAACGGAAAAGCATATCAGATAAATAAAAAAATTGAATTACTGTTTAATCATGTCAGATAAATCCATAGATATTGAAATTGAACCGTTATATAATAATTTAATAAGTAAAAGTAAAGAAGAATTAAAAGATTTACATATGCAAATATTTAATACAAAACCATTGTTTGATGTGGAATTATCAACTTTGTGCAATGTAAATTGTAAAATATGCCCTAGAGATAAAATTACGCGAAAAATTGGAATAATGACGGAAGAAGTATTTGATATTTTGTGTCATTGGCTCCCCGACGGATGTAATTTAATGTTCTGTGGTTTAGGAGAACCTCTTATGAATCCTCATGTTTCAAAATTTATTAAAAAAATTAAAAAAAGAAATATTAACACAGGTATAACCACTAACGGATTATTATTATCTTCTAAGATTGTAAGCGAATTATTAGATTCTAAAATAGATATGATTCAAATTAGTGTTAACGGATTTTCCCAGAAAACCTACGATATTATTTGTACTAAGACTAATTTTAATACGCTTATTACAAATCTCAAATTTCTATCTAATATCAGCGCTAAAGATCTCATTAAACAAATAACAGTTATTGAACAAAAGGAAAATAAGAAGGATATCTTAAAAATAAAACAATTTTCCATTGAAAATGGATTTTCCTTTTTTTTAAGAAGCCCTCACAGTAGGGGCGGATATCTCTACAAACCAGCCAAATATGCAAATTTTGAAGGGTGTGGTCTTTTTATTAAATCAGCATTTATTACATGGGAGGGAAATATCGTATCTTGTTGTCAAGATCTCTCTGGAGAGAACTGTTTAGGTAATATTAAAAACATTAAATATGAAGATTTAGTAGAACAAAAGAAAAATTTTATTGAAAAATATAAATGGTTTAAAATGTGTCATAATTGTGATGATTTGTTTAGTAGATATGTGTTATTAGCAAATCCTTCATATATTGATTAATAGGAAAAAATAGGATGTGATTAAAAATATCAATTAACTCTGATAATAAATTTTTAAATATTTACTTTGTATGGGAAAACTGGTGTATCAAGAGAAGATTTGACGATTATAAAAAAATAGACGATGCATCTTTAGAAGAGACGATAGGTTTAGCAAAAAAAATTGTTTTAAGAAATAACTTTTTACTTAGAAGAAATGTAGATTTAGCTTTTAGAAATTTGATATATTCAAATATAAAGAAAAATAAGAAAATTTTTTTACTGATTAAAAAAACTTTTTTAAAAATATTGGCTGATGTTTTATTAGATCAGGATGAAATCAATCAAATACTAAGAGAATCCAATTATGGTTACGAAGTTTTATTGCCAATCGATTCATTTGAAGATTGTCAAAGAAAATTACAAGCATGGCATGAATTATCTCAACTCTATTTCAAACATTTAATTGATAAAGAGATCGAGAATGGGGATACTCAATCTGCTTCAATATTATATTCTGTTAAAGAAGAATTTTTAAGGGGGACATACTCAATAAGTAGAATATATGCTTCTGAAGATCCATATTCAAAAAGGGCTTTCTTGCTTAAATATAATTTAATGGCAAAATCATATGCTATACTAACTATTCAAAATTATATATTATACATTAATTTCAGTAGAATTTTACCGCCTTTTCACAAATATTTGAATGAATTATCTGATATATTTGCTAAGGATTTTATAAACAAAATTATAAACATCACTTTTGAAATTCTTGAGGTTGAAAAATCAGAGGAAAACATTTTGCATCATACAAAATTAATTAAAGATTTATTAGCAATTGCGTCTGAAATATATTTTACAAGTTTATCTTTGGAAGTGCAAATAACTTTATTAAATCAAAAATGTGATTTGGGAGATTTAATCAAAGAGTTCTTAAATTCAAATCCAAGAATCGAAATATTTGAATGGAATTTAATCTCATTTGCATTAACATCTAGTGGATATTATGATTTAGCACTAGAGATGTGTCTGGTTTATCTTCGAAAGAATAAAAACATAGACGATTCCTACAAATTTTTATTGTTTGATTCTATAGCAAGTATTTATAAATTAAAGGAAAATTTTTCTAAAGCACTTCAATACTATTTAATTGCTAATAAGATGGTTGAAACATCTTTAAATTGGCCCGTCCAAACAAATCCCTTTGATATTTTCGATTTAACTTCAAAAAGTGAATCCGAAAAATTACCTTTGGACTATAAAAAAGCAATTTCATTAAAAAATATAGGTGAATGTTACGGACATCTAAATCAAAGGAAAAAAATGTTTTTACACTTTAATCAAGTTCAAATTATTGCAAAAAATTTGACGGGCTCAAAATATGAAAAATTTATCCATTGGAATCTAGTTTCTGCTTATAGAAGACTAGGAATGTTTAATAATGAAAGAGACGAATTAAATTTACTAATTGATAATTTGGATTTATTTAATGAAGAAATTGGTTCAATAATAGAACATAGAATTGACGAGTTTCTTGTAACAAATATGGATTATAATAAATTAAATGAATTAGAATTATTAAAGAAATTTACAGATGGTCTCAATCATGGTAAAAAAGCACAATTATCTCTCAGTTTTAAACAATCAATAAAAATTCTTAAAAAGGCAGTTTTAATTTCTAAACAATTAAGTAATAGTGAAAAATTGATAGCCTTCAAAGAATTAGGTTATTCACTACTCTATTTTGGGAAATGGAATTCTGCTTCTAAAATTTTTAATCAAATTTTAGCTTTAAGCAATGACTTAGAATCTGTTGGGATTATAGCTTTTTTAAATTATAAAATTGAAAATAACGATGATGGATTATTATATACCCAAAAATTTCTTTCAGAAATTGTAAAAAATTTAGACAAATTTCAAGATCTATTAGATTGCTGGATCCTAATTATGTTAAATTTACTTAATGAACAGAAATTTAAAGAAATTTTACAATCTCTTTATATTGTACAAATTCCAAATAAAGATATTTTGTTTATCGAATTTAGCAATAAAATTGCTAATCATGGATTTTCTGATCTAGGAATTTATTTGATAAAACAAGCTCTTTCATTAGTTAGTGATGATCGTTCGAAATCAATTTGTTTAAGTAATCTTGGAATAATCTATTATAATCTCGGTCAACCAATGAAAGCAATAGAAGAATACAAAAAAGCAATTAAATTAGATGAAAAAAATTGTTTTTATTATCAAAATTTAGCAGCAGCGTATTCATATATGCTTGATTATACCTCAGCATTAGATTGTATTAAGAATGCATTAAAAATATGTAGGGAAAATTTATATAACAATCTGATACCCGAATTTGAGTTGAGAAAATTTAAACTCGAAACTTTATCTAAAAATGTTTTAAATATAAATAAAGTTTCTGAAAAAGTTAAGGCAGCATTAATCTCAGCTGAAAATATTTTCAGAGATTATCATGATAAAAATGATTTACCAGATGCTTCTGCTATTGCAATGTTATATTCAAAAGGTCTTGAAATAATGTTAGATGAAAAAATTTCTATTTACCTTAAACCATTTATACTTAAGAAATATGGTAATTCATATATCCAAAATCAAGACATCTGGAAGAAATTTGGAAATCTTTTAAATAATAAAACTATCAATATAGGTTCTTGGAAAAGAATAATTGAAGACATTAATAAGTCAAAAATAAATCCAGAATTAATTCCTTTTAAGGATATAATTAAATCAAGATTTAATGATGAAAATTTAACAATTATAAAAGAGGGTATTGAACTTATTTTAAAACCACGTAATCCAGGTTCTCATAGCGAAATTATTAGCATGGATGAGATTATTAATCTAAGAGGTGATATTATTTCTAAATTAAATCAAATTATAAATTTATTTTATTAAATCTTTTTTGATAATGGTGTTTTGAAAATATTTTATTTTTAAGAATTTATAAAACATTCAATTTTTTGAATTAAAATGGTAAATCATTATGAATTTCGATATTTCAAAAGATAAAGAATTTGTACCAACTTCAGAAAAAAAAAAGTATATAATATCAACAAAGAGAAATAAAATCGATGTTCCATACATTTCGGTTCAAGACGGTTATATTGGTAAAGAGATTGCGGCTCGTATTTTTTACAAAGATCAATTAAAACGGATATGGTATTGTCCTTCTAAGGATGGACTTTTCATTTTGGAGCGTTATGGAATCATGGATCCTCATTCCGCACAAAAATTAAGAGAATCTACTTTAAAAAAAATTGTAGAGACCTTATTCGAAAAAAAAGGATGGATCATTTACAGAGAACCTTCTTTGATGGAATTTAAACCTGATCTTCTAGTTAAAAAAGAAAATTTTTCAATAATAATTGAATTGAAGGCGTATCACGGCACTCTAATTTGTAGAGAAGCGGAAATAGCTCAAACTATAAAATATTATGATAAATTAATTAAAATCCGTGAACAGAACTTAAATATATTTGCAATAAAAAAAACCTCGGATGGCAAATTAATTTCAGAGGCGATAAAAATCGATATCCTTCCTAAGGTTCTTTTAATAACTTCTGGTATGTTAATTTCTGAAGATTTTTTTAAATTCCTTAAAACAGGAACTGAAAATGAAGATCTTGACGAATTAGTTGAAATAAAATATAAAGAATTAATGAGTAAAATAAATAATATCGATGGATTTGATCAACGAGATGCATATGGCATATATAAAACTGCAATAAAGAAATGGAAAAAGATTTCTTGGGATCATTTCTTCTTAATATCGAATTTTTTTTATGACCCTTTAACAGATTGGGAAAAAATTTTATCTACCGAAAAGTCTAACATTATTTTAATTTCCAGTGAATCCTTTCTTTCTATACTAACGCAAGAAAATTTAAAACATGAAATTAAATTGTTCGAGCTTCTTCAAAAGACACCTTTAGAAGAAATTATGATTGATCCAACAATATTAAAGGTTTAAATTAGAAAATCAAAAAAAATTTTATTGATTTTTAGATATTATTTATTCCAATTCATCTAAATTCAATTCATTTGTTTATTTATTTTTGACTTTTTCTAAATAAATTAAATAATTTATTAAGAAGAAACCTTACTTATGCACTCTTTTCTAATAGGCGGTTATAATTGATTACTTGCTATTTCTTGCGTTATGTTCCCGTTTAAATAGTTTTTTAAACATGATTTACAAGTATAGGAAGCGTTAGAACGATTGAGAATACAAAAAAAGCTATATACCAAAAAAATGTCGATAAACCAACTGATTCTATGGAAAGAAACCAACAATTAATTGCCACCGAATATAAGAAAGGAAACAAATTTAATAGGGAAAATTAAATTAAATTTTCTATGAAATATCCTTAAAAAAAATTATATTAATTTAGTTATTTTTATTCATTATTCTATATCCTCTATATAACAAAAGGACTGAGGAGCCATAAAATCAGGAAAAATTGATTTTGGATCTATTGGTTGTTCAAAAAACTTTAATCCCGAAATTTTGATTGCGAAACCTTTCTCTCTTTTTTCATAATATTTAAAATATTCAACCTCATTGATACCGGAAAAATCCTTACATTTTTCCCATAAAACTTTTGGATGATCTTCCAATATTACGCTTAATACGAATTTTGCTACTATTTTTTTAACTGGCGAACTTGAATAAATATAAATTTTTTCGATTTCTTTTGCATTTTTTTTACTAAAAAAGGTCTTGCGAAATTCGTATTTTTTATTACCTTTTTTTATTTCCTCTACATATTTAGGCTTAATTGAAAGTAAAACGTTCATTAATTCTTCCCTTTTGTTTAATATATAAATATTTTTGACGATCTATCTCAGTTATTGATTGAACTGGACCTTGAAGAATATTTTGATCCTCAATTTTTTACATTAAATTTTTATGTATTATAAAGTAAGAGATATATTAAATTTAAATAGGAATTCAACAATTATGTAATCAAGATAAATGCATTTCAATTTTAATTTATGGCATAGAAGAAAATATATAATTAGAATTGCAATTTAAAACTAAAAAATTTTGAGTATAAATATAAGCTCGATAAAAAAGGTATTATTTTCAATGTCGTTTAAATGTTCAAAATGCGGAAAAGTCTATAAAAGTAAGAGTAGCTATTACGAAAATCATATAAAGAATTGTAATGGTATTTCTATTTCATCAAAAACTAAAAATAAAAAAGTTTCTTCTAATAAGAGCGATCAAATTAATAATGTTATAATTAGATTAGAAAAGATTGAAGCTAGACTAGATAATTTGGAGCAAAATCTTACATTGATCACTGGAAAACATACTGATAAACATACAATAAAAAACGAGATCTTATTTTTAGAGCTTGTAAAAGACAAATTAAGAACATATTCCACTGGAACATATGGCATAAATGTAATGCCTTTGAAATATTTATTCACTTCGATAGAAAAAGATTATAATATATCAAAAGAGGATTTTTCGAAATTTCTTCTTAAACTAAACAATAATAACAAAATACAATTAGAACCGGCAACCATTAACGACGATTTCTCAATAAGAGATAATTATGGAAATGTGTATAAAATAATTAGAATAATTAATTAATCAAAATTGGGGATATAAGAAAAAATGGAGTCACATTTGTTTGCAAAAAAAACGTTTCCTGACAAAGAAAAAGTCGATAACATAATCTTAACAAGCCCAAGTCCCTTTATTCTTCAAACAACAACTAAAGATAACATACCAGAAATTTTTGTTGGTCGTACAGATGAAATGAAAGCTATAATCGAAACAATTAAAAATGTAGTCGAAAATAAAAGTTGTATTGCCTTACACATTGAAGGTGCTGGTGGAAGTGGTAAATCAACCTTATATGGACATATTTTTAGGGCCATTAAGCAAAAAAAATATGATCTTTTAAATTTAAGTAATGAATACAAATTAGACGCAGTATTTATTGACGCTCCAGAAGATCCCGAATCTTGTAATATGTTATATATTTACAACCAAATAATGCTAAATTTAGGAAAAAGTTCTTTTTTCGATGAACTTGCTTTTTTTGCTTTAAAAAAATTCTTAGAGATTATAGAAATAAGACAAAAAGCAATAAATCCGCTCAAAAATGTAAATAATCATCAAGAATATTATAAATTAACAAATATCGAAGAAATATACGAGAAATCTATAAATCTAGTTAAGCAATATTATAAAATAATAAAATTAGAAGAAAAATTTAATGTGGAATGGCATTTTTTAGAAAAATTGCTTTCACTTTTAAATCCTAATTTTGACATTTCTAATAGAGCAATAAATGAACTAAATGGAACCGATGTAGGTAAGGATAAATTTATTAAGAATAAAACTGACGCTTCTGAAGTTTTTAACATCGTATCAGACCTAATTGGTTGGATTTATGGGTATAAAAAAGTTGGTATTGTTATAGGAATTGATAATATTGAATCGCTAACAGGGGAAAAAAAATTAGAAAAATACGAAAATTTCATAAATTTGTTGTTAGATTTCAGAAATAAAATAACAAGAACTTTATTAATCGTTATTGGTACATCCTCAACTTGGGTGAATTTTATTGGATATCTAAAAAATAGCGATTATTACAACCAATTTTTAGGTTTATTCTCATCAAACAATATATCACTTAAATTTTTAGAATTACCGCAAGTAAATCAAGTTATTAAAAAACATCTAGATAAATTATATAATGACCATTCTCTAACATCTCCGATTGATTATCCACTATATCCTTTTGGTTCTACTGCAATTGAATATCTTTATAAAATATCTGGTAAAAACCTTCGAAATATGATAGTTTCTTTAAATGATTTATGGATGGAATTTCAAAAAAGTAAAAAAGTCAAATTTATTTCAGATGCCTTTAGTATAATGGAGCGATTTAAAAAAGATATTACTCTAGATGATTACGAAACAGAAATATTATATCAAAAATTATGGAGCGAAAAAATAAAAACATCTGGGAAAAGATCAACGTTAGTAGAAGAAGCGATTAAAAAAGCTTTTCAAATATTACAATCAGAATCACACTATCAAATTTATAAAGTAGAAAATAACCAACAAATTAAAATTCAAGAAAAAAAGAAGGTTAAAATAGTACGACCTGATGTAATTGTCTCGCTCGCTTCTCCTTTAAACATCGGAGATATGAAAAATATTGAATTTCAAGTTAAAATTTACGAGAAAAATAGTAGCGTTTTAAAAAGTCATATAGAAACATCTAAAGAACTTCTTGAACAAAAAAAAATTGATTTCGTTTATTTCATCACAACTACTGATTTTTCAAATTCTTTGATTTCGGAATTAAGAGAAAAATATCCCGACCGCGTGGGTGGTGTGAATCCATTAACTCAAGAACAACAAGCTCATTTGTCATTATTGGTTTTTTATGAAGATATTTTTCATAAAGAGTTAGATCCTTCTTATGTAAAGATTTTATTAAAGAATAGTTTAGGGATTGAAATCGGCGAATTTTTCGACCTTATTCGAAGTTTACCTAAAATTTCAATTACTCCAATTGTTCAACCTACTTTAATTTCGTTCGGAAAAAAGACACCTACAGAGGGGGCTTTAATTGTTCCCAAAAAAGAACCTAAAGTTGAACCTATCGTTAAGCCACCAGAAATAAAACCTTCTGAATTAGAAGTGGAAAAAGAATATCCCTCGGCTACAGAAGAAATATTACTATTTATGTATAATCGCCAAGGTAGATTTGAAAAACAGGCAACCTCAGATTTTTTAAAAGGAAAAATTCCAAATTTCAGAGATGAAGAAGTTAAAACAGCTTTTAAGTGGTTAAAAACATACAGTAAATTCACAGATAATATTGCAAAAACATCGATAAAATTAAACGAAAATGGAATAAATCTATTAAAAAAATTAAATATAATACAAAATCCTAATAATTAAAAATTCAAATCTATAAAATTTTTAGATAATAAAAGTAGAAGTTAGAATTTATTCTATTATTTTTATATACAATATTCTTCGTGAAACGATTATTTCACGAAATAAGGTATATAACTCAATATTATCTTTCTTATCTTTTTAAAAATAGTGAATAAACTACGGACTCCACACATTTTGGTTCTTCTCAAATTTAATGATCAAGGTAGGGAGGAACCATTATTTTTAAATTATCGATCGTTTATTTTTGCCAAATCAGCTAGATCCTTATTCGAAAGTCAAAAAACTGTGCCATTTTTTTTCTAAGCGATTTTATAATCTCTAATTTTTTTATATTAAATTAAAATTCTCGTTACCTTTAAAAACAAAAAAAAAGATTTTTATATGTAAAAATTTGTATATACACATGTTAATGTTTGTATATAGAAAGAAGGATAAAATCAAAAATATTTCGAAAAGTATTATTCTTTTTAAATTAAAATAATTTAGTTATAGAATTGAAATTTTAATTTGTGGGTGGGGAGATGGAAAATATGAGTATAAATTTAATAGATTATACTTGCTTTATTATTGAACCATTTAAAAATCTCGTTAATATTGAGGTTGGTAGACGCGTAAATGATAAGGATTTTATTAATATAACAAAAATCATCCTTGAATATTTTGAAAAACATAAAGATTTTAGAACTTTAAAAGATATCGATTATGCTATAGAATATTTAAAGGAAAAGGTTAATTTGGTAAAATATGAAGAATTAAAAGAAGACAAGATTGATGAAATTATAGAAGAAATCAAAACTTCTATTGACAATTATTTTGAAAAAAATAGGAATAAAATTACATTAGCATTTAAAAATCCAAAAGCCAAAAGAATTATTCCTTATTGGATATCTAATTTTGATTTAACCATTAAAATCTTATTTGATTCATTAGATATTAGTAAAAATCAAAAAAAAAAGATTATCGCATTAAAACGTCAATCAAAGCAAACGAAAGATTATATAGCAAAAAAGCTAGAAGATATTTTTAAGGCTATATTTTTAGTTCTTTTAAGAATTGTTGAACAAATTTTTCTAATAATTGATAATAAAGAATTCGACTTAAATCGAGAAATTAACTTATTAATTCGAGATATTGTATATTTAAAAAATGTTCAGAGAAAGAGCGAATTAATGAAATATTAAAAATCAATCTTTCTCATAAATATGACTCGATTTTTCTTTGTTGATACGAATTAAATTATCGGTTATTGTAATTTTCTTGATTATCATCATCAAGTTGCAGTAGATTTATTAGATATGCTCAACGAAGCTTGGTCAAGAGATATTTTTTTACTATTTTCTATAGAAGAAGAATTTAATAGAAAGATTCAAGATGTCATTGCTAACTTTTCTTATAAATTAGATACTTTTCTGGAGAAAGGAATTCCATCCAATAGCTACTATATTATTATCAATAAATTCTTTAATATTTGAAAAATATTTTTTCTTTCTTGTAAAATTCAAAATAAAAATAGATTCAAAAAAATTCAATCTCTTCTTATTATACGATAATAATCTCCATCTAAATTGTTAAATCCACATTTTTTGATTATTATTGGTAATAGTGATTCGTTTAATTCAATTCCAATCGAACTCCGCCCTAATAGTCGAGCTATTTTCGTAGTCGTGCCAGATCCTAAGAACGGATCTAAAACAATTTCTCCTTTATAAGAAAACAATTGAACGAAGCGAGAGGGAATTTCTTCAGGAAAAGCAGCTATTCCTTTCTCTAATATTGAATTTGGCATGACATTTCGAATTTCCCATAGCGTTGAATACATCTTTTTTTCGTTAAATTCCTTAAGATCTATCATTGATTCGTTTCGAATATTTTGAGATATAGACCGATAATCAAATTTCCCTTTTTGAAAAATTAAAATGCTCTCAGTTAAATTATCGGGATAAAAGTACATAGGATAAGGATGCTCTTGAATTACTTTTCTCCTTTTAAGAATCCGTAAATAATCGTCAGGTTTTTTCCATATTATTCTGTCGCGGTAAATGAAACCAACTTTTTGAAAAATCGATGTAACATCCGCGACAATAGAATATTTTTTTCCATTAACTAACATATCGTCAATAATGAGAACTATAATTCGTCCGTCTTTCAATACCCTATAGAGTTCTTTAGCTACATTAACCAGCAAATCTAAATATTGTTCGTAACTTTCAAACATATCTTTATAATCAAATGGTGCGTTAAAATATGGCGGAGATGTTATAACGAGATGAATTGATTGATTGGGAATCTCGTGCATATCCTTAGAATTTCCAACTATGACTATATGTTTAGTTGTCATTTGTCATAGAACGAATGGTTTTAAAGTATAAAAATTTCGAAAAAAAATAATATTGAAAATTAGATAGTAAAATCCCTTTAAAGAAATGTGTCGTTTATTGATACTTTAAAACCATTATATTCCGCTTCTCTTTTGAGTTTTGTAAGTAATTCGGACGATTTATGTATATGTTCCGCGGTTGTAGTTAGTTTTAAAATAGGAATTTTATTATAAATTTCATTACTGTTTCCAACAGTTATGTCTTTTAAATTTGTAAATAGAATCATTTTTAACAATCCGTCTTTAATGTCGTTTAACGAAGGCAATTCTTTTTTCTTTGTATGTTTTCCTTCAATTAAACAAATTGATTTTTCTTTTATTTCAGCTTCGTCCGCTGTAAAATAATAAATTCCTCCAAGATAATTTTTTATTGTTATTTTTCCCTTTAAATCTCTAAGTTTCTCCTTTGGTTGAATAGTCTTGGATTCTCGACTCTGAGCTTCTTGAGCTAAAGTTCGAGATATTTCCATAAAACTATTACGATCTTGCATAATGTCGTTTATACGCTTTTCAGCCATTTGTTTAGATTTTAAATTAACATTTAAATCATTTCCAATTTTTTCATAACATTCTAAAGCTTTTTTTCCAATTAGTCCAATTTGATCTGTTTGTTCTAAATTCCAATGTAAAGCATCCGATTGATACGATATCAACTGGGAAACTTTTTCTTTTAAATAAAATATGTCAAATCTTTGATTGGTAATTTTATTACTATATGAGACATTCTTTTCTGCTTTACAATAATATCCAATGATCACATACACCCCCAATAAACTCATTAGGGATATTGTATCCCATTGGATAAAATCTCTATCACCATCCGCGCCCTCGTCTTTTATTATAGGAATGATTGTTATTTTTTTACCTGCGAACGATAAAGAATCGTAAACGCGAACGTAAGGATAAGTGCGCGTTCTTTTACAAGAAACCCACCAACTAACCGCAATGGTATTTTCATCGTCAATCTTTAATAAAAAAGTAGCATCTTTAGTTAAAGCTTGTTCAAAATGAGATAGATTGTAGATTTTCAATTTTCTACAAAGAAAAGGAGTATATTTTATTCCGGTTATAGTAGCATAAATATCTAAAATATTGTTTTTCATAACAATTATTAGGATTTGTTTTATAAATATAATTTATATTATTTAATTTCTAATTATTAATTCAAATTTGTCGTTGCGATTATCTATTTTTAATTGGCCTTCAAATCCTACCTTTCTCTTTATAACTGAAACGCATTCTTCTTTTATTTCGTATCCTATGGAGTTCCTTCTCAACAACCGTGCTATTTTCATAGTTGTACCCGAACCAACAAAAGGGTCCAAAATATTTCCTCCTACGTAGGAAAATAATTTTATTATTCGATAAGGAAGTTCTTCTGGAAATGCAGCAATATCTTTTTCGAGTTTAGAATTTGGTAACACATTTGTCATTTCCCATAATGTCATATACCATTTATTCTCTTGAAATTCTTTCTTATCTATTTTAGATTCGTTTTTATCGTTTTGCGGAATCGATTTATAGTTAAATTTTCCTTTTTGAAATATTATAATACTTTCTAAAAGGTTATCGGGATAAAAATACATTGGATATGGATTCTGTAAAAGTACCCCGCTACGACGGCTTATTCTTAAATAACCGTTCGGCTTTTTCCAAATTATACGATCTCTGTATCGAAAACCAGCTTTCATAAAAATTTTAGTTGCATCCGCCACAATCGGATATTTTTCGCCGTTGACTAACATATCATCAACGTTTAAAACTGCGATTCTTCCATTTTTTAACACGCGATACACTTCTTTCGCAACAATCTCTAATATATTCAAATAATCTTGATAGTTATTATACAAATCGCGATAATCGAAAGGTGCGTTGAAATATGGCGGAGAAGTAACCATTAAATGGATGCTTTCGTCCTCTAGCTCTTTCAAACTTTCGCAAGAACCAATAACTAATTTATGAAGAGTTGCCATGTTTAAGTATTACGATGTTAAACTCTTTATTTATTCAATAATTTAATATTGATGATTTATCCTTTAAAATAATTAAGTCTCCGAATTATTAATGAAATGTTATGTCAATTAGGGTTATTTCAATTTCTGAAAATAAGGTGTTAACAATAAATTATTAATCTTTATTGTTATTAATTTTTTTAGAAAAAAAGGAGATCTTTCAAAAGTATTTATTTTTGTTGAAATAAGGATTATGGACTATTTAAAGATAAAAAACGAAATAAAAAGCCCTCTTCGGTATCCTGGTGGAAAATCAAAAGCTTTAAAACAAATTCTTCCTATGATACCCGAATTTAAGGAATTTCGTGAACCTTTGGTGGGGGGCGGGTCGGTCTTTATCGCCTTAAAACAAAGGGTTAATAATAGTGTTATTTTTAGAATAAACGATTTAAACTCCGATTTATATTGCTTTTGGAAAATTGTAAAAGACGATCTTGAAAATTTAATCAAACAAATTAATAAAATAAAAAAAGAATATCCTAATGGTAAAGAATTATATAATAAAATATTTGATCTACAAAGCAATAACGAATATGATAAAGCAGTTAGATTTTTCATAATGAATAGAATAACATTTTCTGGACTTGCGGATTCAGGAGGTTATTCGCAACAAGCGTTTGATAGTCGCTTTACGCAAAGCTCAATTGATAGAATCGATTTATTGAAGCCTATCATGAAAAATGTCCATATAACAAACGATGATTATGAAAAACTGCTATTCCTCGAAGGAACGGATGTATTTATTTTTCTCGATCCGCCTTACTGGAAAGCCACCAAAAAGCGATTATATGGAAAAAACGGAGATTTGCATCTCCGCTTCGATCACGAGCGCTTCGCTGAAAATATGAAAAAGTGCACATATAAGTGGTTAATCACTTACGATGATTGTCCTAAAGTGAGAGAATTATTTAGCTTCGCTAATATTTACGAATGGAAGCTCCAATATGGGATGAACAATTTCAAACAAGAACACGCTAAAATTGGAAATGAATTGTTCATTAGTAATTATGTTCCCTCTCCAAACGACAGGTCAAAAATTGATGAGAAAAAGGAAAATATAAAAATAAAAACTCTTGACACGTTTTTATAATTAATTACAAGTTTTAAAACAATTCAAGAAAATACTTTAGATAATAACTTTAAAATTTTTGATCCGGCATTTTGCTTCCATATATGTTTTAATTATCAAATAATTTATTTTCGTATTTTCTTTTTAAATATTGTTTTTAAAAGAGAAATACATTTTTAAGATGTTTGAAATCTATTTAATTTATTAATAAAATAAGGATTTTTTTCTTTCCAATACTGCAACTTTAGATAAAAATAATTAATTATATCAATTTATTTTCTTAATCCTACTACGGAAAAATCTAACATAAAGGAAATATAAACAATTTCTATAAAGAGAAATAGAAATTTGTAATTTATCCATTTATTTATACTATTTTCTACTATGTAAATCTCAATATGATAAACATATTTTTTTTTTAAATTTTAAATAATCAACATTAAAGAAATATTCTAGTATTTGAATAATTCGTGGAATTTTTAATCTATTAATTAATAAAATAATTTAATATAAAATATATTTTAATTAAACTTATTAAACATAGGTTAAACGAAAAATGCTTACTAACGAAGAAAAAAAAATTGATGTTTATAAAAACAATAAACCGACAGATTCAAGTAAAGTAACTCCAGATACTTCATTAGATTCTCTAAATCTGAATTGGACAGAAAATGAATTGCCAGAAAAAATAAGAACAAAACATGTTCATAGATTACATCCTTATTTAGGAAAATTTATACCTCAATTAGTAGAAATATTTTTACGAAAATATTTTAAAGTTGGAGAAACCATATTAGATCCTTTTTGTGGCTCTGGTACTACTTTGGTTCAAGCGAAAGAATTAGGAATAAACGCAATTGGATACGATATTTCTGAATTTAATACAATTCTTTGTCGAGCTAAAACAACAAATTATAACATATCAAAAATGGAAAAAGAAGTGCGAAATATTTTAAAAAAGGTTAGAAATGCAACGCAAATTGATTTGAAACAAAAAACTTTATTTGACAATAGAATAATAGATTTTAATTTGGATAAAATATTTGACGAATATTTAAAAATTTGGTTTGCTCCTAAGGCACTTTTTGAATTATTAACATATCGTGATTTTATTGAGAAAGGAAATTACGAATATAACGATCTACTAAAAATAATACTCTCTCGTTCAGCT
>Ga0315284_10002782_pt1 | contig 24951 bp, 20 predicted proteins | sample YL17G09_16_MG_FD_203696 | JGI IMG/M metagenome (GOLD analysis project Ga0315284, IMG submission 203696) | Sediment microbial communities from Yellowstone Lake, YNP, Wyoming, USA - YL17G09_16 | ecosystem: Environmental > Aquatic > Freshwater > Lake > Sediment | place: USA: Wyoming | collected...
CCAGCGACGCCAACTACGAGACGCTCACCGTCCGGCTTCTCGAAAACGTGGACGCAATCCACTCCGCCTTCGCCAGCCACAACCTGCGGTCGCTGGCCCACGCCATGGCCGTCGCCGATGGGCTCGGCCTGCCGCCCAACGCCTACGAAATCCAGATGCTCTATGGCATGGCCGAACCCGAACGCCGAACCATGCGCACTCTGGGCCGGCGCGTCCGCGTCTACGCCCCCGTCGGCCAGATGCTCCCCGGCATGGGCTACCTCGTCCGCCGACTCCTCGAAAACACCGCCAACGAGGGTTTCTTGCGGCTGTCGCACCACGAGAACGTCGACATCCACGCCCTCATGCAGCGTCCTCGCCCGCACCAGGACATTCACGCCGGCCTCCAGCCCACTGCCCCGCCCGCCGGCCTCGATTCGCCGTTCCGCAACTGCGGCGTCCTGCATTTTGAGGACCGCGCCGTCACAAGCGCCTTCGGCGACGCCGTCGAACGCATCCGCAAAACTTTTCCGCTCCAGATTTCCGTCGTCGTCGGCGGCAAACCGCGCGCCGGCGGCGCCAAGATGCGCCGCGAATGTCCCAGCGACACCTCCGTCTGCGTCGCCGAGATCGCCATGGCCGACTGCGCCGACGCCGATGCCGCCGTCGAAGCCGCCTGCTGCGCCTGGCCCGCCTGGCGCGACCGGCCCGTCCGCCAGCGCGCCGAACTCCTCGAACGCCTCGCCGACCGCCTCGCCGACGACCGCATCGACCTGGCCGCCCTCCAGTGCTGGGAAGTCGCCAAACCCTGGCGCGAGGCCGACGCCGACGTCGCCGAAGCCATCGACTTCTGCCGATACTACGCCCGCCAGGCACTCGTCGAACTCGCCCCGCGGCCCCAGGGCCGACGCACGAGCGGCGAAGACAACGTCCTCTGGTACGAAGGACGCGGACCCTGCGTCGTCATCTCGCCCTGGAACTTTCCCCTGGCGATCCTCTGCGGCATGAGCACGGCGGCCCTCGTGGCCGGAAACCCCGTCCTCATCAAACCGTCCAGCCAGTCCGCCGCCATCGGCTACGGCCTTTTTCAGCGGATGCTCCAGGTCGGGTTTCCGCCCGACGTCGTCCACTTCCTCCCCGGCAGCGGGCGGGTCGTGGGCGCGCGGCTCGTCTCCCATCCGCTCGTCGCCCAGATCGCCTTCACCGGCTCCAGGGAAGTCGGCCTCGGGATCGTCGAGACTGCGGCGAAGACCTCCGACGACGCTCCCCAGGTCAAACGCGTCGTCTGCGAAATGGGCGGAAAGAACGCCGTCATTATCGACGACGATGCTGACCTGGATGAGGCCGTCCTCGGCGTCATGAAAAGCGCCTTCGGCTACGCCGGACAGAAATGTTCCGCCTGTTCGCGGGTCCTCATCGTCGGTACCGCCTACGACCCGTTCGTCCAGCGGTTCGTCGAGGCCTGCCGGTCCCTGCCGATCGGACCGGCCCACCGTCCTTCGACCCACCTGCCGCCCGTCGTTGACCGCAGCGCCTTCGAGCGCCTCACCGCCGTCATCAAGGACCCCGGTCCGGGCGCCCGGCCCCTCTTCGTCGGACAAGCCCCCGCCGGCGGACACTTCGTTCCGCCCGCCGTCTTCGAGGTCGCCGACCCCGCCCACCGGCTCATGCAGGAAGAACTTTTCGGCCCCGTCGTCGCCCTCATGAAAGTCGAATCCTTCGGCCAGGCCGTCGATGTGGCCAATCAGACCCGTTTCGCCCTCACCGGCGCCGTCTATTCCCGTTCCCCCGCGCACCTCGAGGAAGCCCGCCGCCGGTTCCGCGTCGGCAACCTTTACCTGAACCGCGGATCGACCGGCGCCCTCGTCGACCGGCAACCGTTCGGCGGATTCAAGATGAGCGGCATCGGAACGAAGGCGGGAGGGCCCAATTACCTCCTCTTCTTCGCGGACCCGCGCTGCGCCAGCGAAAACACGATGCGGCGAGGCGTCGTGCCGGAACTGACGACGTAGCGGCCGGAAAAGCCCTCCGCCCGCCTGGTTCGCCGCCCGCGTGCCGTTAAAGCCCGGGGATGAGCGCAGCGAATCCCCGGGACGCCTTTCCCCCCGCGCGCCAATGCCCTTCACGTTTAGCCGTCGGCGGCACGCCGACGGTGATGTCCCCGCCCCCCGCGCGCTCTGTCACCCCGAGGGAGCGCAGCGAGTCGAGGGGCCTCGTCGTGTGCCTCAGGCTGTCACCCCGAGGGAGCGCAGCGAGTCGAGGGGCCTCGTCGTGTGCCTCAGGCTGTCACCCCGAGGGAGCGCAGCGAGTCGAGGGGGTCTCGCCGTGAATCCGTTGTCGTTTGACGTCTGCCTTTCAATCCGAAATCCGAAATCTCCCTGTTCCTTCTTTGGAGCCCTTCGGGCCGCAATCACTCTCTCCCTCCGTCCCTGTTCTCCGCTCAACGCGAACCCGCATTCGACGCGGACCCTCAAACAGAGCAGGCTTCTTTGCGCCCGGCGTTGACGGTTGACACTCCTCAAGGAGGTTCTACAATCAGGCTCAATTCGCGTGCGGGGGTTCGGTCGAACGCGTCTTGCGGAGTCAGGGCATGTCGCGCATCGTGGTTCTTATCCTCTTGAGTTTGGGGATGTTTAGTCTCCCCGTCTCAGCCGCCGACAACGAAGTGCAGAAGAAGGCACAGGATGCCTTTGACTCGCTCTACGGCGCGGACGTGAAGCGCGTCCGCGCCACCAAGGACACGGCCGACGACACCGCACTGGCCGCCCAACTCCTTGAGGCCGCACGAGCGGTCGAGGCCCAGCCGGAATTCCTTGTCATCCTCTGCTCAAACGCCTGCGAACTTGCCGCCGCCGACCCCAAGGGGTACGAGACCGCCCAGGCGGCATGCGACCTGGTGATTGAGAAGGCCCCGGCCGCCGCGGGGGCGTGCCAAGACGCCATCGTCACGATGCGCCGGCGGCAGTACGACGCCGCCCGTGGCGACGCCAAGTCGCAGGCGTGCGATGCGCTCATCGACGCCCTCGCGGCCGCGGCCGGCACCTGCCTGCGCGGCGGCGACACGGAGGGGGCGCACGCCCTCCTTCTCAAGGCGGCGACCGTGGCCCGCCAGGCCAGGTCGCAGAAGTCCGATGCGATCGAGGCGCTGCTCAAGGCCCTCGCGGCTCGCCAGAGGAGCGCTGTGGAGGCTGAGCGGTTGAAGAAACAGGTGGAGGCCGACCCCGCCAACGCGAAGGCCCGCGACCAACTTGTGCGGCTGCTGGTGGTGGACCTGGACAGCCCGGCCGAGGCGGCGAAGTACCTGGACGAGTCGAGCGACGCGACACTCCGCAAGTTCGTCCCAGCCGCCGCCAAGCCCGTGGCCGATGCCCCGGAAATGGCGTGCCTGGAGATGATGGACTGGTACGTGACGTTGGCGGCGACGGCAGGGCTTGCGGGCAAGGCGGCGATGTACGCGCGGGCCGTTCAGTACGGCGAACGGTTCCTCGAACGGCACACGGCGCAGGACCTCGACCGCACGCGGGCCGAGTTGGCGGTGAAGAAAGCCCGCCCGGACCAACCCAAGGTCAGCCTGAACCTGTTGGCGATGGTTATTCCGTCCAAGCACGTGGTCAGCGGCGCCTGGAAGGCGGACGCGCGGGGGATTACCTCCGACAGCGGCTACTGCTCCCGGGTCATGCTTCCCTACCAAGTCCCCGAAGAATACGACTACCGCGTTGACTTGACCCGCAACAGCGGCATCAGCACGGTCTGCCTCATTTTGACCAAAGACGGGCGGGACTTCGTCCTGGAGACGGGCTGGCCGTCAGGCCAGACTGGCTTCGCCTACATTGACGGCAAGCACATAGACACTAATCCCACCGGGGTCAAGTTCCCGCTGGTCAACGGTCGGCGGTACAGTTTCCTCGTCCAGGTCCGCAACACCGGGCTGAAGGCGTTCGTGGATGGCCAGCAGATCATCGCCTGGAAGACCGACTACAAGAACCTGACTCCCCACTCGGGTTGGGCCCTTCCCGACAAAGGGTGCCTGGGATTCGGCTCCTACATCAGCCCGACTACGTTCCACGCCGCCGAAATCGTCGAGGTGTCGGGGAGGGGGAAACGACTTCCGTAGACCAGCCGGGTGCCGTCCGCACCATCCGTCATTCTGGAGACGTCATTGCCGAGCCAATATGCTTTGCGCCGGCTCCTGATGGAATGCCCCCGCAGGCTTCATGGAACCCGCTTGGCGAGACAGGTGCGTCCCGAAAACTCCGTCCGCGGTCTGCGGGGCGAGCGGAATTCGGGGGACAAAATTCTGATTTCGGTTTTCCGATTTCTCCTTGTTCGCCGTTGGACCCCCTTGGGGTCCTTGTTCGCCGTTGGACCCCCTTGGGGTCCTTGTTCCTTCAAAGGAGCCCTTCGGGCCGGCGACCCAATCCTGCTTTTCCCCCGGCATCTTGTCCCGGCGCGCCGGGATCCGCCCTTAAATCCGCAATCCGAAATCTCCCTGTTCCTTCTTTGGAGCCCTTCGGGCCGCAATCACTCTCCCCCCGCCGACGCATTCGAGAACCCTGGCAATCGCGGGTATAATCAGGTACTCTGCGTTTCAAGAGAGAGCGGGGCGGTGGCCCGCACAATGGGAGGATTCGCCTGTGATCCATCGCGCGACTCGGCGGGAGTTCCTGGCAACGTCGGTGGCAGCGCCGCTGGTCCTGGCGGCAGCCGGTCGGCTCCCAGCGGCGGAAAAAACGTTCAGCACCCAACTGAAGAAGGCGATGATCTGCGGCCGGCCGGCCGAGGACCACTTGAGAAAACTCAAAGCCGCCGGCTTCGACGGCGTCGAGACCACCGCCGCCGACCTCGCCCCCGACGATGCCGCACCCTGCCGCCAAGTCGCTGAGAACCTCGGCATGAAAATCCACTCCGTCCTGAGGGGTTGGATGGAGTTCAACAGCACCGACCCCGCCAAGGTCGAGGAGACGATCCAGGCCGCCGAGCGCTCGTTGCGGGCCGCTCAAGCCTTCGGCGCCGACGCCATCCTCCTCGTCCCATGCCGCATCGGCGACGTGAAGATGCCCCAGCCCTGGGAGTTCGACATCGAATTCGACGAGGCGACCGGCCACCTGAGGCGCGTCGTCAAGGGCGACAACGAACCGTACAAGGCGTACATCGAGGCCCACGACCACGCTACCGACACCTCGCGCCAGGCCGTCAGGAAACTCATCCCCGTCGCCGAGGAGACCGGCGTCGTCATCGCCATCGAGAACGTCTGGAACAACCTCTGGGTCAAGCCCGATCTCTTCGCCCACTTCGTCAAGTCCTTCGACAGCCCGTGGGTGAAGGCCTACTTCGACATCGGCAACCACGTCAAGTACGCCCCGCCCGAGCAGTTCATCCGGGCCCTCGGGCCCCGGTCGCCACCCTGGCAGGGCGAGCCTGCCGTGGCTCGACCGCGGGCGACTCGACTGGGCGAGCTGGCGAAGTGCCACGTCAAGGACTTTAAACTCAATCCCGACGGGCACGGCGGCAACTTCTGCAACATCCGCGACGGCAGCGTCAACTGGCCCGTGGTCCGCAAGGCACTCGACGAGGTCGGCTACTCGGGCTGGATGACCATCGAGGGCGGCAACTGCTCGCTCGAGGAACACTCCAGGCGCCTCGACCTCATCCTCGCCGGGAACTGACCCCCCTTGCCCCGGCGTAGTCGAAGACGAAGCCGGGCCGCATGCGCCGCTTGCCACGGCATAGTCCCGGCGCGCCGGGATCGAAGGGCCGAAGGGGCGGGGGCAGCGCGATAAAAGACGTGCGGCCCGCCGAGGCGGACCGCACGTTTTTGTCAACTTGCCCGGCGGGCGACGTTAGTCGATCGTCACCCACTTCTCCTCTTCGGCCTCCCACTTGAACGGTCCGAGCGCCGGCGCCACGAGAACTTTGAACTTCCCTTTGAAACCCGTGGGCACTCGCCATGAGTACCCGCTGCTGGTACCACCCGTACCGCAGCCGGAGCCGCCTCAACCAAACCCTGACGTTCCGAACTGGTACTTCCCTTCCGAGAGGACCTTCCCGTCGTAATCCACCAGGCGGAGGACCGGCGGCGCCGCCGGAACCCTCCCCTTCATCACCTTCGGGGCGTAGCACTCGCCCGCCTGGCCCACGTAGTCCACGTAGACCGTGACGGTTTTTTCCGGCGGCGGGGGCGGCCCGGCGGGCTTGCCCGGACGGATGAGCACCGACGCCTTCCCCGTCTTCATCGACACCGTGGTCTTGATCTTGAGGACCTCGCCGCCCTCCAGCGTTGCCGTCTCGCCGCTGGCCACCTCGAACGAACGGAGTTTGCCCAGGTCGTTCTCCGCAACGATCCGCCAGATCGTCCGGGCGTCGTCCGGCTTGTACAGTTCCACGGCCGCCACGTCGTACCGGCCCGGCGGCATCTGCGCCTCTTGGGCCGAACTGATCGGAACCTCGTTGGGCTTCTTCGTGACGGGGTTCTTGCCCACCTTCACCTTCAACACCATGCCCTGGGTGGCGATCTTGACGATGCCGACGGGTTGCGGCAGGTCGGCGCTGGCGGCCCAGGCTCCGCCGATCAGGATCAGAACACCTAGAACGGCCAGAACTTTTTTCATGATGGGCGTCCCTTTCCGATGCCGGAGGTAGGGCTTCCGGAGGGAGGATTGACCGCGCGGTCAATCTCCGCTGGATCCGAAACCTCATGATAAAGTTACTCTTCAGACCGGGATTGTCAATGCAAAAGAGGATTTTCCGTACGCCCGCCGCGCGGCCGCTGCCTTTGTTGTTTCCCGTTCCGCGTTCTCCCTGTTCGCCGTTGGACCCCCTTGGGGTCCCTGTTCGCCGTTGGACCCCCTTGGGGTCCCTGTTCGCCGTTGGACCCCCTTGGGGTCCCTGTTCCTTCAAAGGAGCCCTTCGGGCCGGCGACAGGCATTTCCGGCCACCCCATCCTGCTTTTCCCCCGCCGCGGGCAGCCCGTTCAACAAGACGGGCGGCCGCAAAGGGGCCGCCCATCGTCAGAATCCGATCTTCAGCACGCTTCACATCCCGCGCCGACGACGCACCAGCAGACCTACGCCGCCCAAAGCCAAGAACGCCAGCGTCGCGGGCTCGGGGGCAGACTCCAGGGGGGTGATCGGGCGGACCCACTCTTCGAAGCCGTCGCTGGACCCGTAGTCCCGGTTGTTGACCGAATCAAGGCCCTCGTTGCCGAAGTAGGAGTAGACGTACACGTAGTCGGTCGGCGCGGCGCCCGAGAAGGCGCTCAGGGGAATGAGGGCGGTCATGTCGGCCCGGCCGCTACCGCTGGAGATGAGTGCGGCGTCGAGGAGGACGACGCTGTCGGCGCCCGCATCCATGTTGTAGCGGAGCGTTCCGAGACTGGTGATCGTGCCCGCCAGTTCGTTGCCCGCCGGCGTGAACGTCGACGAGAAGAGGCTTGCCGTCGGCGACGTGTAGACCTGGAAGGCGTCCATCGACAGGTAGCTGTCGACCCCGTTCTCCTGCTCGTTAATGTCCAAGAGGAACTCGACGTACGTGACGCCGCCCGCATGGCGGAGCCCGATCTGGTTGAGTTGCAGGTTGTAATTGTGGATTCCGTTCGTCTGGGCGTCGAAGTCACCGTAATTGGACAGGCGGCCCGAGGTGTTGATGCCTCGCTCCACGGACACCGATCCGCCGGGGTTGAGTTGCACGTAGGCGTCGATGGATCCCGTGCCTGCGGCCTCCGTGGCGGTGTCGATCCGGAACAGGGCGCTGTTGACCGTCCCCTGATCGCCGATGGCCCCCGTGAGGTCGATGACCGAGGCATGCGCCGACTCAGGAACAAGGCCCAGGGCCACCACCAGGAAAGCAACCGCCGCCAATGCCATTCGTTCAAGCATGTTACCCCTCATGATCCTCTCCTTTTGCGACCGGACCCAGCCCGGTCTCTTCGCTTGCCCATTCTCCGCCCGGTCTGGATCCCGCGGATCGGACCTTCCTATGCAAAAAGCGACCTCGGATTGGCTTAGCCCTCCGAGGTCGCCTGTTTGCTGTTGGTCCGACGCGAGATGTTGTTGGGTGGGAACTATTTCCGCTCCCACCGCCCAGACTCAGCCGCCCACAACCCCTCTAAACTCGTTAGCGACCGGTCTGCGTACGCCCTGTCATCCTTCCTGGCCCCACAACCATATTTAGTATACGCCGATTTGAGGAAAAGTCAAATGGGTGAAGGGTTTTTTTCGGCATCCTCCGGGGAAGCAAAGTGCGTAAGTGATTGATGGAAAAGGGGTTAGAAGCAGTACGGCGTGAACGGCGAAAGGCAACAGAGCCGCGAGCGGTAGCGAGCGGCGCTTTGGCACCGCCGAGGGCGCAGAGAACGGCCGAAAATTGGGGGGAGAATTCGCGGAGAATTCGAGAATTCGGGGGACGAGAATTCGGAATTCGAATTCGGGGGACAAATTCCGGGGACACAATACAATGGCGGTGAAATAAGCACTTCGGGAACGAACGAACCCTGGGGGCGGGACCAGAAGTAAACAACCTTCCCCGCACTGGAGGGGCGCATTGCCTTGTCTATGAACAACATCGTCACTTGCGATCCCCCTCTTGAGCGAATCCAACCTACGGATTTTCGCGGCTCCGGGCCTTATTTCACCGCCATTGGGGACACAATACCTAATTCGGCGGACACCATACGGATTTCAGTTTTCCGATTTCCGGCGACAGGCGATCCCAACGTAGAACGCGGAACCGCAGACGCAACGCAGAACCCGCCTGAGTCCCTTCGTCCCTCAGTCCCTCAGTCCCTCAGTCCCTCAGTCCCTCAGTCCCTCAGTCCCTCGCCTTTCCCCGTTCCCCCCGGGCGCCGCCCCTTCAAGAAAAAGCGGACATTTCTACTTTGCGGGAAAGAGGACATTTCTATTTTGCGTTGACAGCCCGGCCGAGCACTAGGTTTCCATTTCCGGCGGGCGTTTTTTGGGCGTTTTGGGGTGGCGGACGTCGCGCCCCTGGGTCATGTAGATCACATCCTCGGCGATGTTGGTGGCATGGTCGCCGATGCGTTCCAGGTGCCGCGAGATCAGGATCAGGGCCAGGCTGCGCTCGATGGCGTGCGGATCGGCGATCATGTAGGTCAGGAGTTCCCGCAGGACCTGGTCCTTCAGGGCATCGATTTGGTCGTCGGCCATGATGACGGACTGGGCCTGCAAGGCGTCGCCGCGAATAAAGGCGTCGAGGCTGTCGCGGACCATTTGGCGGGCTAGGTCGGCCATGCGCGGGATGTCGATGAGCGGCTTCAGGGGCGGGTGTTGGGCCAGGACGTGGACGTTCTCGGTAATGTTGATCACCAGGTCGCCGATGCGTTCCAGTTCGCCGTTGATCTTGGTGGCGGCCACGATGAACCGGAGGTCGGTCGCTACCGGACACTGTGTGGCCAGCAGCGTCAGGGCCTGATCGTCGATCTCGATCTGGAGGCGGTTGAGTTCCTCTTCGTATTCGGGGACCTTTTCGGCCAGCCGCTCGTCGCGGCTCACGAGTTCGCCGATGGTCTTGTCGATCATCGTCTCGGTCAGGGCCGCCATGTGGATAAGTTTCTTCTTGAGTTCTTCCAGGTCCCGGTCGAATTGTCGCTGCTTGTCCACGGCTGACCTCCTAAAGGAACTTTAAGCTTAACGCCGGCCGACCGCATCTTCCACCGGAAATTCGGCGATCATCCGTATCGGCCCGTGACGTAATCCTCGGTGCGCTGGTCGGACGGATTCGTAAACAGGGTCGTCGTGGGTCCGAATTCGACGAGGTCTCCGAGGAGCATGAAACCCGTTTCGCGCGAGACGCGGGCCGCCTGCTGCATGTTGTGCGTGACGATGACGATCGTATACCGATCGGCCAGAACGCGCATGAGTTCCTCGATGTGCTGCGTGGCGATGGGGTCGAGGGCCGAGCACGGTTCGTCCATCAGGAGGACCTCCGGCTCGACGGCGATCAGCCGCGAGAGGCACAGCCGCTGCTGCTGCTCGGCGGACAGGGCGAGGGCGGACGCGTACAGGTTGTCCTTGAGCGTATCCCACAGCATCGTGGCCCGCAGCGCAGCCTCGACGGCCTCATCCAGGGACTGCTCGTCCCGCATGCCGTGAATGCGCCGCCCGTAAGCGATGTTGTCATAAACCGAGAGCGGGAACGGGTTGGGCCGCTGGAACACCATGCCGACGCGTTTGCGAAGTTCGGTCATGCGGGTGGCCGGACTATAGATGTTTTCGCCGTCCAGCAGGACCGTGCCGCTGGTGCGGACGCCCGGAATCAGTTCGTTCAGCCGATTGAAACAGCGGAGCAGCGTGGACTTGCCGCAGCCCGACGGGCCGATGATGGCGGTGATGCTGCGCGGCCGAACGGCGACGGTCACGTTTTTCAGGGCGTGAAACGCGCCGTAGTAGAGGTTTAAGTCACGCGATTGAATCTTGAAGTCCACCGCGGGTTCATCCTATCCAAAGTGGCCGGTGATGTAATCGTTCGTCCGGCCGTGAACGGGATTCGTAAACAGTTGCGGCGTGTGGCCGCACTCGATCAGTTCGCCCATCAAAAAGAACGCCGTCCGGTCCGAGGCCCTTGCCGCCTGCTTGGTGTTGTTGGTCACCAGGACGATCGAGTACTGCGATTTCAGTTCCAGCAGGGCGTCCTCGATCTTGGCTGTCGAAATCGGGTCGAGGCCGGAACACGGTTCGTCCAGCAGGAGGACCTCGGGCTTTAGCGCCAGCACCCGTGCCAGGCAAAGCCGCTGCTGCTGGCCGCCGGAGAGGTTCGACGCGGGTTCCTTCAGCCGGTCTTTGACCTCGTCCCACAGAAACGCGCTACGGAGGCTGGACTCCACGATCTCGTCCAGTCGGCCGCGGTCCTGCACGCCCGCCAGGCGCGGCCCGTACACCAGGTTCTCGTAGATCGACCACGGCAGCGGAATCGGCACGGCATAGACCATGCCGACACGGCGGCGCAGGACGGCCACGTCCATCTCCGGCCGGTAGATGTCCTGGCCATCCAGGAGGATGCGGCCGGACTTCGAAAAATTCGGGGCGAGGTCGTTCAAACGGTTCAGGCTCCTCAGGAAGGTCGTCTTGCCGCTGCCCGCCGGACCGATGATGGCCAGACGCTGGCAGGGGCAGATGTCCAGGCAGATGGCCTTCAGCACCGCCGCGCCGCCGAACGATACGCTGAACGATTCGACGACGATCCTGGGGGTCTCACGCGGGCAGGCCGGGACCGTTCGGACTTCCGGAAGTTTTCCGGCCAACCGATTGGCCTCGCGATTCACCTCGTTGTTCCGTTCCTCGGTCATGGGTCAGGCCACCTTGGCCACAAACCGTCGCATCAGCCAGTACGCCGCCAGGTTGATCGCAAGAATCGCCAGGATCAGGACCGACGCCATGGCATAGGCGTTGGTCATCGAGATACCCTCTCGCGACAGAATGTAAAAATGGAGGGCCATCGTCCGCGACGAATCGAAAATCGACCGCGGCAACCCCAGCGCCGAGCCGGCCGTCAGCATGAGGGCCGCCGTCTCGCTGATGCTGCGGCCGATGGAAAGGACGATGCCCGTCCCGATGCCCGGCAGTGCCGACTTCAGGACCACCTGCGTCACCATCTGCCAGCGGGTGCTGCCCAGGCCGTAACTGACGTCGCGATACGCCTGCGGGACCGCCCGGATGGCTTCCTCGCTTGTCCGAATGATCGTCGGCAGGACCATCAGAGCCAGCGTCAGCGCGCCCGAAAGGATCGACAGGCCCATCCCCAGCGTGATGACAAAGAACACGAACCCGAACAGGCCGAAGATGATCGAGGGGATGCCGGCCAAGCAGTCGGCGCCGAACCGGATGATCCAGGTCAGGCGACCCTCGCGGGTGTACTCGGTCAGGTAAATCGCCGTTGCGACACCGACGGGGGCGGCAATCACCACCGCCAGGCCCGCCACCCACAGCGTGCCGAGGATCATCGGCAGGACGCCCCCTTCCCGGCCCATCGACTCCGGCGATTCGGTCAGGAACCGCCACGTTACGTGCGGCAGACCGTGCGCCAAAATGTAGGCGATGATGAAAAGGAGGACCCCCAGAGTGATCACCGTCAGGGTCCACATGGCGATCACAGCCAAACGCTGCGTGATGTGCGGATGGATTCTCATCGGGCCTGCGCGCGCCGGGCGCGCCTCCGCGAAACGGTCAGGGCGATCGTGTTCAGGACCATGATGATCACGAACAGCACGACACCCGTCGCAAAGAGCGCCTGGCGGTGCTCGCCCGCGGCATACCCCATCTCCAGGGCGATGTTCGAGGTCAGCGTCCGCACGGGGTCCAGCAGGCTGTGCGGCACGTCGAGCGTATTGCCGGCCACCATGATGACGGCCATGGTCTCGCCGACGGCGCGGCCCATGCCGAGAATGACGGCCGCCACGATGCCCGACCGGGCCGCCTTCAGGATCACCCGGTGCGTGGTCTGCCACTCGGTGGCCCCCAGCGCGATGGAACCCTCGCGGTACGAGCGCGGCACCGCCTGGAGCGCATCAACGGAGATGCTCGTCACGGTCGGCAGCACCATGACGCCCAGGACGATGGAGGCGGCCAGCACCGAAAGGCCCGGTCCGCCCAGGGTATCGCGGATAAAGGGCACCAGAATCACCACGCCGATGAATCCAAAGACCACCGACGGGATGCCCGCCAGCAACTCGATGCTCGGCTTGACAATCGAAATCACCCGCGGCGACGAAAACTGCGTCAGCAGGACCGCGCACCCCAGCCCGAACACGACCCCGATGACCATCGCCCCGGCCGTCACCGCCAGCGACCCGACGATCATTGGAAATATCCCGAACCGGCCTTCCGTCGGGTACCAGTCGCCGGAGAAGAGGAAGTCCACCAGGCCGATCTTCGCGATAACCGGCACGCCTTCCTTGAAAATGAACGCCGTAATCAGCGCCAGGCCCGACAAGGCCGATAGCGCCGTCAGCCTCAGGACCCACCGGATGACCGTTTCACCTCTCACTTCGCGCCGACCAACCCTTCTTTTTCCAGCAACCGCTGCCCGTCCGGCGACAGCACGTACTCAATGAAGGCTTGGGCGCTGGGACTCGGCTTGCCCTGGGTCACAAACAGAAACGGCCGGACGAGCGGATACCGGCCGCCGGTCACGGCGGCCGCCGAGGGCGCCACCCCGTCCACCGCCACGGCCTTGAGTTCGTCGCCCACCAGTCCAAGCGACATGAATCCGATAGCGCACGAATCGTTTTTGACCAGTTCCTTGACGGCCCCGTTGGATTCCTGCGTCAGGGCCTTGCGCGAGATCCGCGACTTGCCCATCACCAGTTTGACGAAGGCCTCGCGCGTGCCGGAACCTTCCTCGCGGGTGATGGGGCGGATGGGCCGATCTTCCCCGCCGACCTCGCTCCAGCGCAGGATGTCGCCCGCAAAGATCTTCCGGATCTGGTCGCGCGAAAGGGTATCGACCGGGTTGGACAGAGGAACGACCACCGCCAGGCCGTCGCGGGCAATGGTGAAGGCCGTGAACGGCTCTTCCGGTTTCAGGGACCGGGAGCACATGCCGATGTCGGCCACGCCGTTGGCGACGGCCTGCAATCCGGCGGTCGAACCGCCACCCTGGACGTCTACGTAACGGTCCGGATGCGTCCTCTGGTACCGCTGGGCCAGCATCTCAGCGAACGGCTGGATGGAGGTCGAACCCACAACGTTCAACGCACCGCCCCGTGAGCCGCCCAAACCAAGGGAAAGCCCAATCAGGACCAGAATCACAACCGCCGCCGCCAGAAGCCATTTCATTCTGTTCGACCGCCCACTCCGACCGCCCGTTCTTCCTCCCCCTTGGACTGCGAGTTTTAGACCTCCAGTCCGCTTCTTGCTTTTAGTGGGTGCAAATGGGTGGGACAGAGAGAATACCGCTGAGGGATATTAGAGACCGGCGGCTTGGAATTGTCAATCATTTTCGAGAGGCGACAGAGCACTAGCGCGCGGGAATGAGAGGTTTACCCGCCCGTGGCGGGCGTCCTCCCCATGTAAAAAAGGGGCTCTTCCCGCAGGGACCTTCGGCCGGGCTGCGTTAAAGGCCGCGCAAGTCCCGTGCCAAAGACGCGGAAAAAAAGTTATTAACATAAAGGTATGCACATGGCATGGATGGAAAAAGTGCGAAATAGGGCACAAAAACCGGTAAAAACCGCCCTAAAAACGCGAAAAAAGTCGAAAAAAGCACTAAATTCGCGCTAGCCCATCTTACCAATAGCACCCCGTCCGCCGAAAAAAACCCCCGGACGCTAGCGCCAGGGCCGGTGGGTTCCAAAAAACCGCCCAAAAATACCCCCCAAAACCTCCTCCAAAAAGTTATCCACAATCCTGCCAGCGCATAAGTGGGAGCGCTCGGCGGCGGGTGAACGGTACAACAGTCGCAACCGGCTGGTGGCGACGTTTTCGATTCTGGTGCTGGCGACGGCCGCGGCGGCGACGCCGACCGGGCCCGGAACCGGACGCCGGATTCCTGCGACAAAATGCTTGACAGCCGCCGCCGGCTGGGTATGCTTGACACCGGTGTCGAAAGACTGTACGGTGGATCGGCGTCTGGCCGATGAGTCACGAGGGGTGGTCGTGCGGAGAACAGGAGGCCTGCCCATGAAATGGACGATGCGGGTCGCTGTGGCCGTGCTGTTGGTCGGCCTGTCGGCAACGGTTCTTCTGTCTGCCGCGAACGGCGGCAAACTGAAGGTCGTCACCCCCGGCATGATCCTCCAGATGATGGTCTTCGGCCAGAAGGCCGCCATTCCGGCGAACAAAGAAGCCTCTCTGCCTCCGGGCGAGTACAAGCCCGCCGGCATCGAACTCTACGCCCGCGAGACGGACAACAAGGGCAAGCTCATCCTCTGGAAACTCACCAGCACGGGCCCGTTCGGCAAACTGGCGACGATCAGTGTCGCCGAGGGACAGACGACGGAAGTCGAGGGCGGCGAGCCGATCACCGTCAAGGCGTCGTGCAGCATCCAGGCGCAGGGAACCACCAAGTCCGTCTACGTCGGACTGGCGTACATCGGCAAGTCCGGCGAGATATACTCCCCGGTCGTTTACCGCGGAGCGATGCAGGCGCCGGCGCCCCAGTTGCAGTTCTCCGACGAGTCCGGCAAAGTGCTCAACACCGCCTCCTTCGAGTATGGTTGAGGTGGAACCTGCCGGTACTCATGGCGAGTACCACCCGCATTCAAAGGCAAGGTTCAGGTCAAGGTCCAGCCGAACCTCGGGCCCTTCAAATGGCAGCAAGAGGAGACTTACTTCGCCGTCGAGTAGCGAGTGCAGCGAAGGTCCACCCCGGGGAAGCGCTCAAGCGCTTCCCCGTTTTTTTCTGCGCCGGGCGGAATCCGTCGCCGCCGAAAGACGCCGGGCACGGCGATTCGCCCGGAAGGAACAGGCCATGAGCGAGTGCTCCGGCGGTACGCCGGCCCAAAGCGCTTGCGGGCCCTCTCGGTCGGGTGACGGCGCCTGCCCCTTCGAACGCTTCAGCCGCATGATCCCCAACTGCCTCGAGTACGCGACCGCCGCCAAGGCCCGGGGCCGCCCCGTCGTCGGCATCCTCTGCGAGTTCACGCCGCGGGAAATCCTCCTCGCCGCCGGCGCCGTCCCGGTGTGCCTCTGCGGCGGGTCGGCCAAGATGGTGCCCCCGGCCGAGCGGGAACTCCCCGCCAACCTTTGCCCCCTCATCAAGTCCACCTACGGGTACCACCTGGAGAAGCAGAACCCGTTCCTCGAGATGGCGGACCTCGTCGTGGCCGAGACGACGTGCGACGGCAAAAAGAAGATGTACGAACTCCTCGCCGCGTCGCGCCCGATGCACGTCCTCGAATTGCCTCAGAAACCGGACGAGCCCGACGCCTTCGACCACTGGCTCCGGGAACTGAGGCGCCTGAAGGCGGAACTGGAGCGCCGCTTCGGCGTTTGCATCACCGACGCGCGCCTCCGCGAGGCCGTCCGGACGATGAACCGCGAACGCGCGCTCCGCCGCCGACTCGCCGAGACGATGAAGGCCGACACGCCCCCCATGACCGGCCGACAGCTCCTCGACCTTCGGAGCAGCATCTCCGCCATCCCCGCGGACCTCGAGGCGTACGAGCGAATCCTGGACGCCCTGGGCCGGGTGCGCCCCGCCGGCGCCGACGGCCGCGTCCGCGTCCTTATGACCGGCGTGCCGATGGCCCATGGCGCCGAGCGCGTCCTGGAGATCACCGAGAAGGTCGGCGGTATCGTCGTCGCCATGGAGAATTGCACGGGCCTCAAGCCCATCCTCGAGGACGTGGACGAGGAGGCCGCCGATCCCCTTCGGGCCATCGCCGAAAAGTATTTCCACCTGCCTTGCTCCGTCATGACGCCGAACGATCGCCGCCTCGATTCCCTTCGCCGCCTCGCCGCCGACTATCGGCCCGCGTGCGTCGTCGAACTCGTCTGGCAGGCGTGCCTGACGTACGACGTCGAATCCAACCGCGTCAAGCGCCTGGCGGAGGAGGACCTCGGCCTGCCGTACCTGCGGATCGAGACCGATTACTCGCCTTCCGACTCGGCCCGCATCGCCGTCCGCGTCGAAGCGCTCTACGAAACCGTCCGCGCCGCCACGCCGTAACCCGGGAACCGTTCGGCCCGGCGCCAAGACCGGGCCCGTTTGGGAAGGGGACTCCGTGAAGACCAAAGCAGGCATCGGACTCAAGGACGTCCAGGCCGTCTATGGCGGCCCGGAGGGAGACCTCTGGGAACTCGTCATGGGCGAGCAGATCCACATCGGCGGCTTCACGTCGTCGATGGACCTGGCGGAGAAGGCGAAGATCGCCGCCGGTTCCACGGGCGTGGACCTCTGCTGCTGCAACGGGGCCGGCATGCGGTTCCTCGTCCGATTTCGCAACGTCCGCCAGATGATCGGCGTCGACGCGACCCGCACGGTCGTCGAGCGAGGCCGGGCGCGCACCAAGGCCGAGGGACTCGACGGCCGAATCCGGTTCGTCCTCGCCGACGTCTGCTCGAGCGGCCTGCCGGATGCAAGCGCCGACTTCGTCTGGGGCGAGGACGCATGGTGTTACGTTGTCGACAAGCCCCGCCTCATCGCCGAGGCCGCTCGCATCGTGAGACCCGGCGGCGCCATCGCCTTCACCGACTGGGTCGAGGGGCCCGCACGCCTTACGGACAAGGAGGCCGACCGCTTCCTCGCGTTCATGAAGTTCCCCAACGTCCAGGACCTGAAAGGCTACGGCGACCTTCTGGCGAAGAACGGGTGCAAGGTCGAGACGGCCGCCGACACCGGCCGATTCGCCCCTCACGTGGACCTCTACCTCGACATGCTCGGCAAGCAACTGACGTACGACGCCCTGAAGATCATCGGGTTCGACGCGAACCTGATGCAGGCGATGGCCGGCGAGATGCAGTTCATGCAGGGCCTCGCGCACGGCGGCAAAATCGCCCAGGGGCTTTTCGTCGCCCGCAAGGCGCAATGACGGGGACCCGCGTGACGACCGTCGTCTATAGTTCGCCCTTCGTGCCCGCGGAGTGGATCGCGGCCCACGGGACCCGGCCGAGGCGCATCCGGCCGGACGCCGCCGCCGCGGCACGATCCGCCGCGCCCGTCGCCGGCATGTGTCCCTACGCGCGGGCGCTGGCCGGCGAGGCCATGGCCTTGCGCGACGGCCACGCCGCCGTCTTCACCACCACCTGCGACCAGATGCGCCGCGCCGCCGAGTGGACCGCCCTCGAAACGCCGGTGCCCGTCTTCCTCTTCAACGTGCCCGCCACGCACGGGACGCCTGCCGCCGCCAGGCTCTACCGGGACGAACTCCATCGGCTGGGGCGATTCCTCGCGCGCCTCGGCGCGAGCGAACCCTCGCGCGAAAAACTCGCCGACGTCATGGAGTCCTACGATGCCCGCCGCCGCGAACTTCGCGACGCGCTCGGCGTCCTCGCGCCCCGCGAGGCCAGCGAGGCCATCGCCGCGTTCGACCGGGATGGGTCGCCGCCAACCCAAGCCGCGCACGGCTCGCTGCCGCACGGCGTCCCGGTCGCGGTCGTCGGCGGGCCGCTCATGCGCAACGACGCGCGCGTGTTCGACCGGATCGAAGAGGCCGGCGGCGCCGTCGTCCTCGACGGGACCGAGAGCGGCGCCCGGACGCTCCCGGCCCCATTCGATCGCCGCCGACTCCGCGACGATCCGGTTCTGGAACTCGTGGACGCCTACTTCGGCCGCATTCCCGACGCCTTTCGCCGGCCCGACGACGCGCTGGTGGCCTGGCTGGGGCGCGAGTTGGCCGCAAGCGGCGCCCGCGCCGTCGTCCTCTGGCGCTACGTCTGGTGCGACCTCTGGGCCGCGTCGGTCGCGCGGCTGAGGGAACTTGCCGATCTGCCCGTTCTCGACCTGGACGTTTCCGGCGACGAGGGGGCCGATCACCGAACCGCCAACCGGCTCCAGGCCTTTCTGGAAGTGCTGCGATGAACCCGCCCCCCGAACGAATCTCGATGGAGGAACTGGACCTCCTGTGCGAGCGCCGCCGGTCGGCCGGCGACCCGATGCCCGCGTACGTGGGGCCGCTCCGCCGCCACGTCGAGGAAGGCGACCGCCGGCTCCTGAGGCTCGAGTACGACGCCTCCCCGGCCGCGCTGCGCCTCTGGAGTTTCCTCCTGACGGAGGAGGAGCGCCTGCATCAGGCTCGCGCGGCTGGCGCCAAGATCGTCGGCACGATGAAGGACCTCGGCACCGTCCCCGTCATGGCCTACGCCCTGTCGAACGTCGTCGCCTTCTATCCCGACGGCGCGTGGTGGACGCCGTGCGTCATGGAACTTTCGGACGGCCTGTTCCGCATCGCCCAGTCGCTCGGTTTCGGCGAGGCGTTCTGTCCCGTCCGCGCGATGCTGGGCGCCTTCGTCAACCGCGCCCATTTTCCGATCCCGGACCTTCTCGTATGCAGCGTCGGTGCGGTGTGCGACGATTTTTCGGCCATCGCCCAGCGCGTCGAATCGCTCGGCCACCCGATTCTCTGGTGGGAGATGCCGCACCGCCGCCGCCCGGAGCCGGACGAACCCGCCGTCGAACTTCCGGGCGGCTTTTCGGCGCCCGCGTCCCAGGTTGCGCTGGTGCGGGCGGAACTGGAGCGCGTGCGGTCGGCACTCGAGGCCCTGGCGGGCTCGCCCCTGGGCGACGCGGAACTGGCCGCCGGCGTCGCCCAAGCCAACTGCGTCCGCCGGCTGCTGGCCGAACTGCGCCGGCTCGCCTACACGGCCGAGGTGTGCCCGATGCCGGCCCTCGAGATGCTCATCGCCGAAATGCTCGCCATCCATTTCTGCTCGGACCGCGCCGAGTCGATCCGCGTCCTCGCGGACCTCCTGGAGGAAGTTCGCCGACGCGTCAAGGAAAAGGTCGGCATCGTGGCAAAGGATGCCGCCAGGGTCTTCTGGGTCAACCCCGTCGCCGACCTGCGCGTCATGAACCTTCTGGAGGACTGCGGCGGGCGGCTGGCCGGCACCGAGTTCCTCTTCTCCCACGCCCTGGATTTGATCCCCGAGGACTTGCCTCCGATGGAAGCCCTGGCGAGAATGGCGCTGGCGGACCCGATGGCGGGCCCGTCGGCGGACCGGGCGGCCCGGATCGAGCGCGACGCCCGCGCCTTCGGCGCCGAGGCCGTGCTGGTCTCGCGCATTCCCGGGGCGAGCCACTGCGCCCTGGAGGGAGCGGTCATCGGCCGCACCGTCCGCCGGACTCTCGCGGTCCCGGTCGTCGAGATCGAGGTGCCGCCCGTGGCAGACCCCATCATGCCGACCCTGAGGTCGCAACTGGAGGCGCTCGTGGAAACCGTAATGGAGCGGAGGAAACGATGATTGGCGCGGGCATTGACGCGGGGTCGCGGGCCCTGAAGGTCGCGCTCTTCGACAGCGAGCGCGGCCAGGTGCTGGCCGCCGCCGTCCGCGACCAGGGAACGGACCACGACGGCCCGGCCCGGGAACTCTTCGAGGAACTCCTCCGGACCGAGGGCCTGCCGCGCCGCCGCGTCGCCCGCATCGTCGCGACGGGCTACGGCCGCAGGGCCGTCTCCTGCGCCGACACCACCGTCACCGAGATCACCTGCCACGCGGTGGGGGTGCGCCACTGCGTGCCCGACGCGGCGACGATCGTGGAGATCGGAGGCCAGGACTCCAAACTCCTCCGCCTGAACCGTGACGGCACGGTCCGCGACTTTGCCATGAACGACCGGTGCGCGGCCGGCACGGGGCGGTTCCTCGAGGTCGTCGCTTCGCGCCTCGGGGCGGCCCTCGATTCGCTGGGCGACTTGGCGCGGGCCGCCGAAGCGCCGGCCCCGATCAGCAGCATGTGCGTCGTCTTCGCCGAGACGGAGATCATCGGCCTCCTGGCGTCGGGCGCGCGGCGGGAGGACATCGTGGCGGGCGTCCAGGCGTCGATCGCCTCGCGCGTCGCCGCCATGCTCGGCCGCGACGTCACATCCCCCGTGATTTTCACGGGCGGCGTCGCCCTCGTGCCGGGCATGGCCGAGGCCCTCGCCTCCGCCCTCGCGACGCCGGTCCGCGTCTGCCCGGAACCGCAGATGACCGGCGCCCTCGGGGCGGCCCTGATCGCCTGCCGCCAGGCGTCGGCCTCCGCGTGAACCGGTCCGCATTTGACGGCGGGGCCGGAAAGTCGTACAACCTCGTCGGTCCGCCGCCGGCGGGCGCCGCAAGGGGGCGTTGCCTCATGATCAACCTGGAGAAACGCAAGCGCGTCATGCAGCGGTCGATGCGTCTCGGCCACTGTATCTGCGACGCGAAGAAGACGTGCCCCTGCAATCTCTTCGAGGAGAAAGACGTCTGCCTCTGCGCGGGCGAATCGCTCGATGTTCCCGCGGGCCCCGTGCGCCTGACGCAACTCGTCGAGAAGGCCGGATGCGCGTCGAAGATCGACCAGGCCTCCCTCAAGCGGGTCCTCAAAGCCCTCCCCGAAATCCGCGACCCGCGCGTCCTCATCGGCGCCGCCGCGGGCGACGACGCCGGCGTCTACGCCCTCGACGACGGCCCCATGGCCCTGGTGCAGACGGTGGACGTCTTCAGCCCCTCGGTGGACGACCCGTACACGTTCGGCCAGGTGGCGGCGGCCAATTCCCTGAGCGACGTCTACGCGATGGGCGGCCGGCCGATCACCGCCCTCTCGATCATCGGTTTTCCGATCCGCGAGGCGCCCGACTCCGTCATGGCGGACATCCTCCGCGGCGGGATCGACAAGATGAACGAGGCGGGCGTGCCGGTCGTCGGAGGCCACAGCATCCAGGACGCCGAGATCAAGGCCGGCTTCGCCGTCACGGGCCTCATCGACCGCGGCCGCATCGTCACGAACGCCGATGCCCGCCCGGGCGATTCCTTGGTGCTCACAAAGCCGCTCGGGACGGGCATCCTCGCATTCGCCGTCCAGATCGGCCGCGCGCCCCCCGATGCCGCCGACGCCATCGCGCGATCCATGACCCAACTCAACAGGGCCGCCTCCGAGGCGATGCTCGACCTGGACGCCCACGCGTGCACCGACGTCACGGGTTTCGGCCTGATGGGGCACCTCGGGGAAATGGCGCGCGCGAGCGCCGTCGACGTCGAAATCGTCTGGGACGATCTGCCGATCTTCCCGCACGTCCTGGAGTCGCTGGCCGAGGGCATCGTTCCCGGCGGCATCGAACGCAACCGCGAATCGTCTGAATCGAGCGCCGTCCCCGCCGCGGGCGTCCGCCTCGGCGGCGAGACGGGCGTCACCGAGGCCATGATGGACCTCTGCTTCGACCCGCAGACGTCCGGCGGCCTCCTGGTCGCGCTGGCGCCCGGCAAGGCCGAGGCGCTCGTCGAGCGATTGCACGGCGAGGGGATTTCCGCGGCGGCCGTCATCGGCCGGGTCCGCGGCAAAGGAACGGGAAAGGTTTTCGTGACGACGAGCGGCGCGCGGCCAATGCCGGCGCCCGAGGAGAATGAGGCCATGCGAGAGAAGCCTTCGGAAAAGGGAAAGGCCCGGTCGGCCGACGCCGGCGCGCCTTGCTGCGCGAGGCCTGCCGCCGAAGAGGCGTGCTGCGCCGAAGATCACGCCGCGGGCGCCCCTGCCGTCGGCGCGGGCGCCGAGGAAATGTTCAAGGCGTTCATGAAGACGGCGGGGGCGCCGGGCGCGCTGGATGCGGCGACGAAGCAGGCGCTCCAGATAGCGCTCTCGGTCCTCGCGCGGTGCGGACCGTGCATCCGCATCCAGGTCGAGAAGGCCAGAAAGATGGGCTTCACGCAGGCGGAGATCGACGAGGCCGTTTGGATGGCGATCGCATTCGGCGGCGCGCCGGTTATGATGTTTTACAAGGAAGTCATGAAGACCTGAGGCGGAGGTGGCAGGCGCCCGGCGGCGCTCCTGGTTTCAAATTCTTTTTGCTGTTGATGCGCAAGTCCTTGCCCCCCTCCCTGACGGTCGGGGCTAGCCAAGCCGCTTGCCTTTCGCCGCCTGCCACGGCGAAGTTCGCGCAAGCGAACGAAGACGGGTTCAATCCGCAATCCGCAATGGAACGGGGCTCTCGCCGTGGAGCCGTTTCGCCGTTCCCTTCCTACTTCTGCGGTTCCTTGTTCGATATTCGATATTCGTCTTCCATTTATAACCCCTTCCCCAGCAAGCACTTACGCTTCTCGCCCCCCGTATGCCGAAAAAAATTCCCTTTTACCATTTGACTTTTCCGAATTTTGTGGTATACTTCCGATGAGTTTAGGGGCCAGCGAGCTGCTTGGTGCGGCATCGGGCCCTTCCAACGGAATGAAAGGAGTTTGTATGAGAAACGCACTGAAGAAGATGGTTGGGCTGGGCGCCGCTGTGCTGGCGGTGGTGGTGGCGGCCGGGGCGTGCCAGGCGTCGGTGTACATCAACCTGAGTATGACGGCGGACACCGTGGCCAAGACCTGGGCGGTCTATGCCACGCTCACGGACGCGTCCGGCGAGACGCTGGGCCTGCACGGGATCGGCATCGACGTCTGGGGTTCGCAGGGAGCCCTTCCGTACGGCGCCTGGACGGGCGGCCTGGCGGTGAATGACGGAACGGACCCGCTGGGAGAGATAGTGTTGCCGTCGGGCGTTACCCCGACGTTCCCGGCGACCCCGAAGGCCGCGTGGAACATCGGGTTCACAGAACAGACTCGGCCCGGCGCGGTCGTCGGCACGGGCATCGAGTTGATGGGCGCGATGCAGCCGAGCACGCACAGGCAGAGGGCCATCGGCTCGGTGACCTACAACAACATCCTGAAGGGCGTCGGTGAGACGGCCGGGACGGCCCCCGCCGCCGGGACCATTGAATGGGACCATCCCGTGCTGGTGGCTGAGGGCATGTACACGGGCGATGTAGGCTGGCTGAACGTGTCGGTAAGAAAAGACGACGGACTGATTGAACCATGGCGCATAGGCCAGGCGAGTTCGGTGTCGGTGCTGCCTGCGTCGCTTCCTGCGCCGTCGGCTGGGGGCGTGGATATTATTCCGCCTCCCTTCATTCCGATGGCCGGGACCGATTACCGCGCCTCGGTCTATGTCCCCGAGCCGGCCACGCTGGCCCTGCTGAGTCTCGGCGGCCTCAGCCTCCTCCTCCGCCGAAAACGCCGGTAATACAAGCCCCCGGCATTGCCGGGGGATAAGGCACCTGACGAAGAATCGCGGCGGCCGCCGAATGGCGGTCGCCGCGCGGTTCATGTAACAGGCTCAGGGGGCCGAGCAAGTTGAAGATCATGGCCTGGCTGCTGAGTCCGTGATGCAGGTACTTGTGTAGCAGGGAGCCTTCCTGCACCGCAGACCGACGTTCCCGCTCCTGATCCATGTACTCCGCGCCACTTCCTTGAGAACGAGGTTGTCCCGCCAACCCCTGAGGGATTACCTTGGGATGTGAATTCCACTTGCGGGGGCGCGCCGTCGGGTTAGAATACCCGAGAGAGGGTCCACGGCGGTCGTGGGCCTTTGCGAGGGCTGGCACCCGGAGCCCGGCCGGCGGGTCCTCGGCCTCCAGATCGAGGGCGAGACGCAAAGGACCGCGGACATGGTCCGCGAGCATGGCCGGAACGTGCCTGCCCTGTTCCCGCTGGAGGCCCGCGACACGACGTTCTGCTTGTGCACCTGACGCATGTGTTAAGCAAAGCAGTTATGCTTGCAGCGGAGGTGACAGGCGCCCGGTGGCGCTCCTGGTCTTCAAATTCTTTTCCCGGTTTTCGCGCAAGTTCTTGTTATTGCTGTAATTGCGTCTGCTGAAAGGACTTGCGGCTGTTTTCGGAATACCGCCCGAACCGCTAGAACCGCTGGAAACCGCCCCTCCGGTTGTCGCGACAACCGCCCCGCCGAATAGTTCGTTACCCCTCGCGCGGATTGCCGAAGCAGCAGAGCGGGTGGTTGTTAATTCCGGCGCGCCGGGATTGCAGGTTCGGGTCCTATCCGGGGAGCCAGACCTTTCCCGCGGAAGAAAGCGGTTCGAGTGGTTAACACGGAGCCCCGAGAGGGCTGACCTGCCCCCCGAAAACGAGTCCAACTCTTGTGTTAGACTTTGGGCTCTGGGAGTCTTGGGAAGGGGCAACTTCGGACGATGGTGGTGGACAAATCAGCCTCCGAAAAGGTGTTGTAGTCAGAAGATTCGGAGGCTACCATAAGCGCGGACAAAGAAACAGGTTACGCCGCCAGGCTCCAGGCACAACAATCGGTGGATCGGCATGCCTATGCCAAAGAAACCCCCAAGACCGTTGATCTGGATCCCGATCATCCATTCGCAGGCCGACCTGGGGAAGATGAGGGATCAGGTCAGGAATCTCTATGTCCGGAAGATGGGCCGGGCGAAATGGCGGCAGCACGTCCAGACCGTGGACCGGATGTGGAGGGAGATTCGTGCGGGGGTCGAAGCGCTCGCCCTCGATTATGGCAAGGTCCGGCTGTATCAGGACGGCTTGCCGAACTGCGGTCATGAACCGCAGATTGTCAGAGATC
>Ga0315284_10002783_pt1 | contig 24942 bp, 26 predicted proteins | sample YL17G09_16_MG_FD_203696 | JGI IMG/M metagenome (GOLD analysis project Ga0315284, IMG submission 203696) | Sediment microbial communities from Yellowstone Lake, YNP, Wyoming, USA - YL17G09_16 | ecosystem: Environmental > Aquatic > Freshwater > Lake > Sediment | place: USA: Wyoming | collected...
AGGCGGAGCGTGCGCTCGTGAACCTGCACGCCGTCCTCAAGGATGCCGGAAGCGATATGTCTCATGTGGTCAAGGTAACCCTTTACCTCACGAACATGAGGGACTTCGCAGCCGTCAACGAAGTCTATGCGAAGCACTTCGGTATCAGCAAGCCGGCAAGAAGCACGGTCGAGGTCAGCGGCCTTCCGAAGGGCGCGTTGGTCGAGATTGACGCCATCGCAGAGGTCGGCTGATCGAACGCAGGACTTCGTGAAAGGCAATATGTTGACTTGAGTATTCGTGACTCCACGTCAAGGTGGCGAAGGCGAGGAAGAAGAGACTCGAAGTGAAGGAATCTCGTCGCATGTGGATTCGCTTCTCGGGCATGGATTTCGCAATTATTCTCAGTTCTGCCCTGAAAGTCAATCAGGGCGTCAATGAAAGTGTCGCAGATTGCGGACTCGTTCAACTTCGCGGCGACATATGCCGAAAACGTTTAAGTAGCGTGTGGCAGTACGGCTACTGTCTAGTCTGAAAGACAGTTTTGAAGGACTCGATTGGTTTGAATAAAAGGAGGTGCAAGAGATGAGCATATTGATTCTCGGTGCGTCGGGGCAGATAGGAGGATTTTGTGTGCAGGACCTAATAGAGTTCTGCGGCGAGAAGGACATCATAGCCTCGAGCCGAAAGATGAGCAACGTGAAGAAGGCGATGGACGACCTCAAGCTCACGAAGAAGATCAAGTTGATAGAGCTTGACGCGAACGACACGGGAAAGGTCCTTGAGACCATCAAGAAGGAAAAGGTCGATTCCGTCGTGAACTGCGCATGGTACCAGACCAACCTCGGAGTGATGGACGCGTGCCTGAAGGGCGGCGCGACATACACCGACCTTGGCGGTTTCTTTGACACATGTCTGAAGCAGCTGGAGCTCCACAAGAAGTGGAAGGATGCCGGCATAAACGCGACGATCGGCTTGGGTAGCACCCCCGGCATGACAAATATCGCTGGAGCTGCAGGTGCCAAGAGGCTTGACTCGGTCGATGCAATCGACATCGTGTGCGCATGGGGCAACACGCTTCCTGTCAAGGAGGCCGGGTGGCCAGGATACTCCATCCGGACTGTCCTCGATGAGTTCACGCAGGAATCCGTTCAGTGGATCGACGGCAAGTACCAGAAGCAGAAGATACTTGGCGGAGAGACGGATGTTTTGATGCCAGAACCGATCGGCAAGGTCAAGGCGTATTTCATAAAGCACTCGGAACCAGCCACGATGGGCAAGTACCTCAACGCGAAGAGGGTAACATTCAGAATTGGCTTCCCCGCACAGGACATGAACACTTTCCTGACGCTGAGGGCTCTCGGATTCGCCGACACTAACCTTCTGGATGCGAGCGGCGCCAAGGTCTCTCCGTTGGACTACCTGACTGCCATGTATCAGAAGGGTGTGTCGGATGGGAGGGCCGCCCCGTCCAAGGAGAAGTTCGAGTACGATATGTTCAGGATCGACTGTGCAGGCAAGAAGGATGGCATGCCCGCGACGGCGACCTACTTCATCGTCACTTGGAACGACCCGGAGAGGGGCATCTCTTCAGCTAGGGATACATCGGTCCCACCTGCGATCGTCGCGCACTGGCAGCGCACCAAGAAGATAAAGGAATCTGGTGTGTTCCCGGCAGAGGCGACCGTCGACCCCGAAGCCTTCTTCAGAGAGCTTGGCAAGAGGAAGATCTTCGTGGACGAGCAGATCACGAGGTCGACGAAATACTACTGATCCCAAAGGATCGTTCAAACCCCAGGAGGAGAGGTGCGAGACACCTCTTCCTCATCGTATTCTTCCATTTCCATTCGTTGAGAACGCTCACTTCGAGGCCGGATTCTCCTCGGGCAGGAGCGCCAGAAGCCTAGCCATCGCAACCGTGAAGTCCTCCAGCTTGACATCTACTGACGCTGGGTCGACCGGCACCTTATCTTGGATCGCGCACCTCATGTGTATCTGGCACTTAGGACAGAACATGAGCAGCCTGTCGGCGCCGACCCTCTTCGCCTCTGCGACCCTCTCGACCTGCATCTTCTTCGCATTGGCGTTGCAGTTCGCCCACGCGCTCACCCCACAGCAAAGAGCCTTGTCGCGGGTGTTCTCCATCTCCACGAACTTTGCCCCGCTGAACGCCTTCGCCAGTTGCCTGGGCGATTCATAGACGCCCGAGTGTCTTCCGAGCCTGCACGAATCGTGATACGAGAATGTGTAGTTCGCTTTCGCAGCGTCATCTAGCTTGAGGGCTCCTGAGTCGATGAGTTCCTTGAGGAAATCCGAGATGTGGATCAGCTCGAACTCGAAGTCTCCCATCAGATCCTGGTAATCCGCCTTGAAAGTCCTGTAGCATTCAGGGCAAGTGAACACAACTCTCTTCGCACCCGATTTCTTGATCAGCTGCACGTTGTGCTCCATGAGCTTCTCGAAGTTGTCCTCGTCCCCTGTCCAGTTCAGGTCATGACCGCAACATTTCTCCTCGTTGCTGACGACGGGCACTATGCCAGCCTTGTTCATTATCCTGACGGCGCTTTCAGCGATCTCGTTCAGCCTCATGCCCTCTCGGTCATAGAAGATCGCATCGTATTGCGGTAGACAACCCACGAAGTAGAAGACATCGCCTTTGTCTGCGACCTTCATGTCCTTCTTGACCCAGCCGAGCCTGTTCTGCTTCAGGTTGCTCTTGGCCATTATCCTCTGGACGGAATGAATCAGGCCACCTTGAGAACACAGGGGTGCCGCCCCAAACTCGACGGCTTCCTCTCTCAAGCCCCGTATGAACCCGGTGTAGTCTACCTTGTACGGGCACATGGAGTTGCACTGATCGCAGGTCGTGCACGTCCAGATGTCCCTGTCGTTAGCAATGTTGTCGACTATGCCTTCCATGGACCTGATGACTATCGTCCTGGGCGCGAAATTGGAATCATACTTCGCGACGGGACAGACGGTTGTGCACTTGCCGCACTCGACACAGTCGAACGCTCCGGTGTCCTCGATCAGCTGTTTGACCGCCGCCTTCGTCTGCTCTTCGGTCCTTGGGCTCTTCGCTTTCGCAGGCTTCTGGAGATGTATGGGTCCTAGGGCTCTGACCTCCTCGACAAACTCGTTCGCCGCCTTGGCGAACTTCGTCCTTTCGGATGCGTTTATCCATTCGGTCCTGAGCCTTCTCGAGTCTAGTCCCACGATGTCGAACAGTTTCTTCAGCGCGTCGATCCTCTCCTGCGCCTTCTTGTTGCCCGACACGTAGTGGCAGTTGTCCATTAGGCATCCTATCACGATGACGCCATCAGCGCCATTCTCGAACGCATCCATCACGATGCCAGGCTCGACGCTGCCCGTGCACATCACACGCACTATCATGATATTCGGGGGATACTCGACCTTGTTCACGCCTGCCAGGCTCGCCGAGGGGTAGCCACACCAGGTGCAGGTGAAAGCGATGATCTTCGGCTCGAACTTGTCACTCATCCGATCCCACCTCCTCGGTGATCGCTCGGACCGTCGCCTCGACCTGCTCGAGCCTGAACCCGTTGACCGTGATCGCCTTGTTGCAGCACACGACGGCGCACTGCCCGCACCCCTCGCACCGGATCTCATCGATCTTGGAGACCAGGACTCCTTTCTTCTTGTCTTCGAATATCGTTATGGCCCCGTACTCGCAGGCCTTCTCGCATCTGCCGCAGCCGCGGCATCTATCCTCGTCGACGAAAGCAACGATCCTCGGGAACTTGACCTTGCCCTTCTTCATGAGCTCTATTGCGTTTGAGGCAGCAGCCTTCGCGTCTTCAATGGAGTACCTTATCCCCTTCGGCCCCTGAGCGGTTCCAGCACCGTATATGCCCCTCCTGAACTCAGACGGGAACATCGGGTTGATGTCCTTCATGAATTTGTCGACGTCAATCTGGAGGTGGAGCATCTTCACTATCTTGTCGCTTCCGTCAGCGGGCTCCTGTCCAACAGAAAGGACCACGAGGTCTGAGTCAATGTTCAGGAGCGCATCCGCATCGGTGTCCACCGCACGGACATAGATCTTGCCCTTGTCCTCGACGATCTCCGAAATGCGGCCTCGCACGAAGTTGATGCCCTCTTCCTTGGCGGCCTGGTAGAACTCCTCGAACCCTCTGTAAGGTCCTCTGAGATCGATGTAGTGGATGTACACGTTCGTGCCCGGTAGGACCTTCCTGATCTCCCTTGCCTGGCCAATTGCGTACGTGCAGCAGACGAGCGAGCAATGCAGGTTACCTTTCGTTATGTCCCTCGAGCCTACGCATTGGATGAAATTGACTGTCTTGGGCACCTTTCCGTCCGAAGGTCTCCTCAACCCGCCCCCCTTCTCACGCTGCTCGACCAGTAGCCTCTCAAGCTCCACTGCAGTGATGACGTCCGGGTTCCCGTACCTCAGCTCCGGTATCCTCTTCGGGTCGAAGGTTTTTGTTCCAGTCGCGACGATTATGGTCCCGACATCGAACTCCTTGACGCCGCTCGGCGACTTCACCTTCACGTGTCTAGAGCCAAAGCCGCCGGTAATGTCCTCAATCTCGGTGTTAAGCATGACCTCGATGTTCTTGTCCTGGAGGACGTCCTCGATCTTCGGCGTGAACACGCACTCCTTGCAGTACTGCATGCAGCATATGCCGCAGTTGTGCGTTGGGAAGGTCATGCTGAGCTTGTAGGCTCTCCCTCCAAGCTCCCCGGTCCTTTCGACGAGGTGCGCTTTGTACCCTTGGGCGGCGATGTCAAGAGCCGCCTGCATTCCGGTGACCCCGCCTCCTATCACGAGAGCCGCGCCCATGACTGGAATCTCGATGTCCTCCAAGGGCACGAGTTTTTCAGCCCGTGCCACCGCCCCTCTCACGAGGCTCTTCGCCTTCGATGTGGCGGCCTTCTTGTCGCTGTGCACCCAAGCGCACTGCTCTCTGATGTTCACCTGCTCGATGAGATACTTGTTGATACCCTTCTCTTCCAGGGCCTTACTGATGATGATGCCTTGAACGTTGGGCGAGCAGGCACCGATCGCAACCCTCTCGAACAACTTGGCAGCGGCCTCCTCTTTCAGAAACTTCTGGCCTTCCTTTGAGCACAGCGCCTCGTGGATGCCGACCGCCATAACTCTTGGGTCCTTCTTCAGCTCAGCAGCGATGGTCTCTAGGTCGATCCTCTTGCCGATCTCGTCCCTGCATGTGCAGAGATAGACGGCCACACCCTTGCGTGGCTTGTCCTTGCTCTCGGGCTGGATTGTCATGTTATCCCTCCGCTCAACTGTGGTCAGTGGTTCCTTCAGCACGAGACGAACTCGACTCCCTGCTCCAGCTTCGCTCTCCTCAGCGCGTTGTAGACTCCTTCGAGGATGCACGCCTCGGTCACATACCCATAGAAATCGCCTTTGTCAAACACTGCTATGGTTGACACCCCCGAATTGGCCATCGCTTTGGCCACCCATCTCAGGTCGAGGGAGAGATTCGTCAGGATCACGAGGGGCTTGGACATGATGTCCTTCACCTTCACTTTGTCCGGGTCCTTCCCCTCCGCAATCGTTTTGGATATGATGTCTTTCTTCGTGACTATCCCATAGGCGTCACTCTTGTTCTGCCTTGGCACCAAAAGGGAATACCTGTTCCGGTCCAGCATCATTTGGATGGCCTTCGACACTGAGGCATCCCTTTCGATCGTCGGAAACTCGAAGGTCTTGACAACGTCTTTGAGTATCAAAGGTGTCGGGCTCATTCCTTCTCCCCCTTTGATTTCCCCTTTGCCTTCGATTTCGCTGAGATAGCCTTCAGAATGTCCACATCTGAGATGAAGCCTAGGAAGTTCTCTTTGTCGAACACGGCGATCTTGGAGACGTTCTCATTCGCCATCTTCTTTGCAGCCCATCTGATGTCCAGATCCAGGTTGTTCATGACAACCAATGGTTTCCTGGCGAATTTGAGCACAGGAGTGGTAGCAAAGTCGACGCCATTTGCGACTGCCCCCTCGACCAGGTCCCACCTAGTGATTATCCCATAGGAATCGTTCGGTCCCTTCCGGTCAATCAGCAGGAAGTCAGTCTTGTTCTCGACCATTGAGACCAGGGCCTCGCCGATTGTCGCGTCTGGAGATATCTTGACGTGGTGTGAGTCACCGAGAATGTTCCTTAGCTCCAACTATGTCCCCCTCCTAGCCAGCGTATAAACAGCGCTATCGTCGAGAGCGTATATTAACGTTCGGAGTTCTGGATCTTACAGATACACGATGTAGGATTCGTGCCATCAGAGTGCGGTCGTTGGGGAACTCATAATAATCGGGAAGATAATCACTTGGATGATGAAGCAGCCACTTGATGCGCTGTTTCGGCCGGAATCGGTCGCTCTGATAGGTGCGTCTTCGAATCCTGCGAAACTGAGCCACATAGCCCTGAAGAACCTCTCTAAGGGTCACTTCCGCCTCTATCCCGTCAATCCAAAGGAGACGAACATACTTGGCCTCCGCTGCTATGCATCAGTCCTTGACATCCCAGAGCCAATCGACCTCGCTCTGATATCGCTTCCTGCTCAGGCGACTCTGGGGCCGATGAAGGAGTGCGTCAGGAAGAGGGTCGGAGTCGTAGTGATCACGTCTTCTGGCTTCAAGGAATCGGGCGCGGAAGGACGCAGACTTGAGGAGCAGCTTGTCCGGACGAAGAAGGGCACGAGCACTCGCATCCTGGGTCCGAACACTATGGGAGTGTTCGTGCCATCTATTGGTCTCGACACACTCTTCGTCCAGACCGAGAAGAGCCCTCGCCCAAGGGAAGGTTCGATCGCGATGCTGTCTCAGAGCGGAGCTGTGTCGATATCCTTCTTGGAGAAGGCAGAAGCTTCTGGAATCGGCATTTCGGCCTGTATAGGCCTCGGCAACAAGAGTGACATCAACGAGAACGAGCTTGTAACCTACCTGGCATCGGATCCAGCCACGAAGTGCATCGTGCTTTATCTCGAATCGTTCTCATCGGGTCAGGAGTTTGTGGCGATTGCCAGGGAGGCTTCCGGGATCAAGCCGATTGTTGTGCTGAAGTCAGGTAGGACTGAGGCAGGTTCAAGAGCGGCAAGATCCCACACTGGTGCGCTTGCAGCTTCTTCTGATTCCATGGTCGACGGAGCGTTGAGGCAGGCAGGAGTCATCAGAGCGTATGATGAGGAGGAACTCGTGGATGTCGCAAAGGCGCTGGCATATGCTGGCCAGATCCCCGGTGACCGGATATGCATCGTCGCTAGCGCGGGCGGCTTCGGTGTCATAGGCGCTGACTATGTCGAATCGCGCGAGCATGGAGCAGGCATGAGAATGGCGGTGCTCTCCAAATCAACTCAGGACTCACTTCGTCAGGTCGTCCCTAGCTTCGCTTCCGTGAGGAACCCAGTTGATCTGACTGGAGGCGTCACAGACGAGATGTACGAGTCTGTGCTGACGGTTCTCCAGAGCGACCCAGGAATCGACGGGATAATGATGTCCCTCGAGCTCCAACCTCCGAACATAACCAAGAAGCTGATAGAAGTTGCAGAAAGGAGATCGAAGGCCAAAGGCGCGCGCTTAGTGATAGGCGCGTTCGGAGGCAACTACACGGAGACGATGCTCAGAGAATTCGAGCAGAGAGGAATCCCAGCGTATCCGACGATCTGGCGAGCCATCAGAGCACTTCATGCGCTTGCCGAGAGAGGACGCCTTCTGAGACGAAACAAAACGCTCTCAGAAGAACCCCGTTGATGGTGTATCTCTGGATTGTGATACGGGGTCTTCTGGAATTGGTTTAGGAAAGCGGTTTCAGCCGCCGATTCTGAAGACCTTCGTGCCGCACTTCGGGCAGATGCCCTTAGTGGCAGGCTTTCCATTCTTCAGCTTGACTTTCTTCGGGTCTTTCATTTCGACGGACTTCTTGCACTTGACACAGTATGCCTTCGTCAAATATCCCACCGCCCCTGTATCGTCTCGTGTTAATATATATTCTTTCCGATGATTTCCAGTGCACGGGACCATCCGCCGGTTTTCCTCCATCTGGCATCGAGAATTGAGCGTGGATTATATTCTCGCGCGATCCGTTCCGAAAATGAAATATACCTGTCGACCACGATTCCCTGGCAAGGGATGCGCTCAATGTGAACCCAGCGAATGCGGTGAGAGCAAAAGGGAAGAAACACCCTCAAGCCAGGATACTCTCCAGGATGACCTCTAACCAGGTAGGGGTTAACCTGGCGAAGGGCATGGCTGACCCATACGTCCCTTACTTGGCGATCAGCCTCAATGCCACGCCGGCCGAGCTCGGCTGGCTGCAGGCGTTCACGAACCTGTTTCCCACGGTGATGCAGGTCCCCTGGGGGAAGTTGAGCGATTTCTTCGGACGCAGAATCCCCTTCCTAATCATGGGCGGCGTGCTGTCCTTCGCCCTGTACTTCTTCATGGTGGGCGCGATGAACGCCTGGCAGCTGATTATCTTGGTCGCAATCCAGATGTTCATCGGCTCGATGATGATCCCGACCTGGTCTGCGCTTGTGGGAGACGTCACCACACCGAAGGACAGAGGATCGGTCATGGGCAAGTTCTTCGCGGTGTCATCCCTTGCCAGCCTCATCGGCACGCTCTTCGCTGGGGCAGTGATGCCGTCCAGCGGTGGCTCGGTCGAGAGATTCGCGATCCCGTTCTTCATCGCTGGCGCAAGCGGTATTGCGGGGTCGCTGATCCTTTTCGAGATAATGGAACAGAAGAAGCGGCTGTATGCGTCGCCGAAGACGTTGTTCAAGTTCAGCCTGAAGTCCTTCATTTTCATCTCCGACCTCAAGGAGAACATATACTTCAGAAACCTGGTCGTCCTGAACACGACCTTCAACTTCATCATGTCGATCATCTGGCCAATACTCTACCTGACATACGTCAAGGTGTTGAATGCCAGCGCATTCGAGATCGGGATAATGGCCGTGATATCGACCGGAGGGACGCTCTTCTTCCAGACCAAGGTCGGGAAGCTCCTTGATGTGATAGGTCCGATGCCACAGATACTCATCTCGAGGTTCGCATTCATCTCGGTGCCCGTTGTGTATGCCCTGGCCACACAGGTGTGGCACATCTACCTGCTGAACGCCCTTCTCGGCTTCGCGAACGCGATGGCGAACGTAGCGTTCTTCGCATACATCTTGGACGTCGCCCCTACGGAGAAGAAGGGCGAGTACTTCGCCGTCTACAACACTACGATTGGCATCGCCACGTTCTTCGGATCGATCATCGGAGGATATCTTGCCTACTACTTCCTGGATTTCTACTCCCACCACGCGGTCACCTATTCGCATGCAGATTGGATAATGGGTCTCGGAGCGGTGTACGTAATCTCCGCGGTCGGCCGCATAGCATGCGCCGCGTGGTTCTTCAAATTGAAGGACCCCGTCAAGTATCCAGAGACTTTGACTGGGGTCATCAGAAAGGCATTCAAGCGTTGGCGTGCAGGCCGTTGGTCTCCTGATTGAGAGATCTGACAACGATCACAGCGTCCGATGTTGAACAGAAAAATCAGGTTGAAAGGGGTTTGTTGACCTACCTCGTCCGCTTGCCGGCGACGTAGGCTCTCAGGGCCTTCTTCTCCGCCCTCGGGACGGCGATGAGGCTCTTCTCCAGGCGCACGCGCCTGTATGTGTTCCAGAGTCTTGTTGCTCGCATTGCATCCACCTCCTCAAAAGTGAAAACTCGGCTAGTTCCGCTTTCGCAGATCTCGCCTATCACTCAACAGGATGATCGCGATGGCCTGCTATCAATGGGGGAAGAATCCAATCCTTTGCAGGTTTTCGCGAACATACTTATCGATACTCTCGGAGACGCCGGGAATATAAGACACTTTGCCCGTTACTATCCAATCGAATTCAAAGTATATTATAAAAATGTAGATATGGTCGGAAATCGAAGGTGCACTGCCGTGTTTCGGAGTCGTTGAGTACATTGCTGGACATAGTGGATTTAAGAAGGCATAAATATTAAATGATAAATATAAATTAAATACATATTGTAAGTCGGATTTAAACCTTCCTTCTGTCGAGATTCGTCCGTGCGATGGCAGTTCTCGAAACTCTCCACTGCGCGCGCGGAAGAGCGCGTATAGGTGGCTACCCCGATAGCCAAAACATTATCCCGATGACGGCGAAAGCACCGGCCAGGGCCACGAACAAGAACCACAGCGCTCTCTTGTCTATCATGTTCTCGGCAGGTGTGTATGATTCTCCGATTTAACTCTTTTCTGCCGGCGGACAAATCCGGTGAAAAGCACGATATACTTGTTATTGGGATTCCCTTCTACATGCCCCTCGAGGAATTGACCTCGCTCACGAGCAAAGATCGCATTCTTCTCTATCTGACGGATTTCCAAAACATGGAAGACAGGTACGAACTCCCTGCCGATCTTACACAGCAGTCCATTGCATATGGCACAGGAGTCCAGAGGAAGCATCTGTCCCAGTATCTGAACGACCTCATCGAGGAGTCGCTCATTGCCGAGAGGAAGGCACACATACAGGGAATGAAGCAGAGGATGAACGGCTACTATCTGACACCAGCTGGCTTCGCCAGAGCGTCTTCTCTCAAGAGCAGGATCGGAGACGTCATCGTTTCCGTGAGGATGAACGGGAAGTTCAAGGAGATGATGGTCAGGGAAATTGACGATGCCACTTCTGTTCACGTTACATTCTGCGACATAGTCCGAGAGGCGATCCATGGGAATGGTCTCGAGATGGAAGTACTGGAGACCGTGGAGTCCCGCAAGCGGGAGGCTCTGGAGGAGAAGGAGCAAGACTCGGACATATTCAGAAGGGCGCTCAAAACCGCATGGCGAGATGGTCGCGTCACCGCTACTGAGAGGTTCCTTGTGGAGGAGCTGAGGAAGCATCTCAACATCACTGAGGAACAGCAACGCGTTTTAGAGTCAGAGATCATCAGGAAACTGGCCCAGGATCACATGGAGTTCCGGCGCATCTACAGAACCGTTCTTGAGGTCGCCCTCGCGGATCGAGTCATCGCTGGCCCGGAAGAATCGATCCTTGAGCAGCTGAGAAGGGTGATGCGAATCTCCAGGAAGGAGCACGAGGATATGGTCAAGGAGACAGAGGCCTCAATATGCGGGCCACCCGGCTACGAAAAAGACCTTCTCAAAGATGCAATGAAACTGTTGAGATATCAGGGCGACTGATTCTGGATGAACTAGCCAACCAACCTGTATACCTTGTCGTGTGGTCTTACTCTCTCTCTGACCTTGATCCCGACTGACTGACCAGCAGATGCGTTCGGGACAGGTTTCCTATCGATCTCCATGGATTCGATCCTCTGGTCGAAGTTCGTTGTAGCGCCCTTGAATCTGACTGAGTCTCCGACAGTCAGCGTCCCGGATGTGATTTCTACAGCCGCCACGCTCGGCTTCGCGAAGAATATGCTAACCTTCCCAACCTCAATCTCCTCGGCCATGTTCACCCTCAGCTTCGAATCACACTACGGATATTTATCAGCTGTTGGAGTTTCTTAGATTTCATCTTCGGTTCCCCTCACAGGGCCAGGGTCTCAGTCGAATTGTACCCAGCACATTCGGCCCGACAACAGAATCTCGACAAGTTATAATAGGCAGGAGTATTTCACTCACTCAGCATCAGTCAGTTCGGCCAAGGGATGGATGATGCAGAACTCGTCAGCCAGGATCAAGAACAGGCCAGATGCGAAGGCCTGCGCAACCCCCACGAGATTCACAGGGGAGATACTCAGCGTTCTATCCGATACTATGTCCGTCGGTCACGTCGATGCCGTGCTCAACAAGATCGCATCGACGATTGCTGAACTTTTCTCGATGCGCGCACTCGTGATAGGGGTTTGGGATGAAAGCGAGGACATCTTCCGTGTGAGGGCAACCTATGGCTACAGCGGGGACAGAGACAAGAAGATCAGGAAGTTCACATACACGCACGAACGCCTGGAGATGGACCTCGACGAGAGCTGGAAGATAGCCGATGGCGTCTATTTCATCAGGCCCAAGCCAGAGGATTTCATCAAGGGTGAGGAACCATTCTATAATGTCATGGATAACATCACGAAGCCACGGACCGACCCTTCGATCTGGCACGAGCTCGACTACATCAGATTCGTTATCAGGGACCGAGAAGGGAAGTACATAGGCTTCATCGAGGTGAATGAATCCGAAGACAACAAGACGCCTGACAGCTCCACGATTGAAGCATTGCAGTTGTTCTCCCGGTTGGCAGGCGTTGCCATAGAGAACGCCACGATGTTTCAGAACCAGGTGCAAGAGGCGAAGCGATCCCGATTCCTTGGGGACATAATCGCGCACGACATCAACAACTACAACCAGGCGGTCACGAGCTATCTGCAGATGGCTCTCGAAAGCAAGGGCGTCCCCGAGAAGACCGCAACCTATCTAGAACGAGCATCGTCATCTGCATGGAGCATCAGCGAGCTCATCCAGAGGGCTGACAAGCTCATCAAGATCGAGGAGGAGGGCGCTCACAACCTGGGGCCAGTCGAGCTAGGCGAGGTCCTGAAGGAGAGCATCGCTGAGGTCACGCGGAGTCGCACCGAGAAGGAGGTCAAGTTCGATCTCAAGCTCGGGAGCCACAGGTATTTCGTGACTGGCAATGAGCTGGTGAATGAGATATTCACAAACATCCTTGAGAACGCGGTCGTGTACGACCCACACGAGAAAGTATCGGTCGAGGTCAGCATTGGTGAGTTCAGGATCGAGCCGAGGAAGTATTGGTGCGTTTCCGTAGCCGACCATGGCATCGGCATCCCAGACTCGAAGAAGAACGTCGTGTTCGGCAGGATCCAGACGAGTGATGAACGTTTGGTCGCAAACGGTTTTGGCTTATCCATAGTGAGGGCCATCGTCGAAGGGTACCACGGCATGGTCTGGGTTGAGGATCGGGTCTCGGGCGACCCGTCTAAGGGAAGCGTCTTCAGGGTGGCCCTTCCGATGGCTTTGTCGAAGTGATTAGTCGTCGTTTCCGTCCCCGACCCGTCCGAGAAGGTTTATTCATTGTTCTACGATAGGGGAGTCCGTTGGGAATGATGAGACTTCAGGGCAGAGTGGCTTTGATCACGGGAGGCACGGAGGGAATGGGGTTCGCCACGGCAGAGCTATTCCTTGAAGAGGGCGCGAAAGTAGTGATCACCGGCCGCTCCGAAGAGAAAGGCAGAAGAGCGCTACGAAGACTGAGCAAGCTGGGAGCGGTGGAGTTCGTCAGAGGCGATGTCTCTCGCTCGGCGGATGCCAGGCGAATGGTCGATAGGACGGTGAAGCGGTTCGGAAGGCTGGATATTCTGTTCAACAATGCAGGCGTCTATCTTGAGAGATTCGCGGAAGACACGACCGAGGAGGAGTGGGATAGAGTCCTCGACATAAACCTCAAAGGGACTTTCCTTGTCACGAAGTTCGCCATACCCCACATGAAGAAGCAGCGCCGTGGGTCGATAATCAACAACTCGTCAGATGCAGGGATCATCGGCAACCGTGCCTGTCCAGCATACTGCGCTTCGAAGGGGGCCATAACGGTGATGACGAAGGCGATGGCGCTCGACTATGCCAAGTTCAATATCCGGGTCAATTGCGTGAACCCGGGCATCATCGACACGCCAATGCTAAGGCGCGACGCGCGCACATCTAGAGACGTCGAGGCGTATTTGAGAAGCGCAGATGAAGTACAACCGATGGGTAGGGTCGGCAGGCCAGAGGAAGTGGCGAATGCAGTGCTGTTCCTCGCCTCTGATGAGGCGTCATTCATCACCGGGACCGCGCTTTCAGTCGATGGCGGCACTACTGCTCAGTGTTCGGTCAGAGAACGTAGTAGATCAGATAGATGACTTCCCCTGAGAGAAACGCGACAAACCAAAGCAGATAGAGCGGATTCGACAAACGCTTGTGCAACTTCATCGGCTTGCGGGTCCTCCATTGGACGATGCCGGTGCCTAGTATGGTGAGCTCCATGGCTATGACGATGACGGCCACGATGCCGTGCACTGCGAAATAGACCCACAGTCCTGGCGTGATGTCCAGGATGCTTCCTTCGACACTGGTCCCAGCCAGACGGAACAACATGTAGAATATCGACAGGCTGAGGTCCCAGACAATCCCGACCGTCCCCGTCAGCTTGTGATATGGGAGTTTCCTTCTACCGCTCAGGTACGCGTGTGTGAAGAGGAACGCGACTGGTATAAGGGCGACCGCAATGAATGTGCTGACCCAAGGTGCGTCTGGCATTAGGCCGCGGAAGCAGTCCTGACTAATACCTTTTCCGGCTCTTTCATCAAAAACGCTATATCGATTGTACGATGTGCGACATCTCTGAGTGTGGTCTGATGGAAGACGGCAAACGGAACCATCTGGAAATCCTTAGGAATGCCATATCGATGGAGATCGAAGGAAAGGAGTTCTTCGAGGAAGCTTCGGGAAAGGTCAAGCACAAACGGGCCAAAGACACCTTCATCAGTCTCGTGAAGCAAGAGCAAAGGCACATCGACATACTGAGTGCTGAGCTGTCGAGGCTCAGCGACGGCAAGGGCTGGGCCTCACTAGCCGAGATGAAGGACACCGCATCGGCCTATGACCGAAAATCCGTCTTCAAAGACAAGGACATCAAAAGAATTCGGCTAAGTCCCGATGCGGGCGAGCTCGAGGTTCTGAAGGTCGGGATCGAGGTCGAGAAGAAGTCCATAGAATACTACAGGGATGCAGCGAACCAGACGACAGATCAGAACGCGAGGGGTATCTTCACTTGGCTCGTGGGCGAGGAAGCCGGTCACTTGACGATCCTAAGCGCGGAGTACGAGAACAGAACGGGATCGGGATTCTACTATGACAATATGGAATTCAGCCTCGAGGTTATGTGACATCGTCAGAGTGTCCCGTTCCTTATGGATTCCACTGTCAAAAGCAGGTCTGAAAACACTGCGTACGCGGTCTGCGTGATTCCCGGGCCTCTCTCGAAGATGGTAAGATCACCCATCAGATCTGTCTTCAGTGTCAGAGCGCTCGATGTTCCGTCAACAGACCAGAAAGGATGTTCGGAACCTATCCTCAGTGGCTCCACCTTCAACTTGACCTTGCCGTCCTCCCATCCAGCGGACGCAATCAACTTGATTTTCTTCCCCTGAGCGTTCGCAACTTCGACGTCCGCCACGGTGATTTCCCCCACTCCCTTTCTATCGACTGCCCTCGGGGTAGTATCCGCCCCCATCAGGACGTTTGCAAGAGCAGTGATCTTAGCAGCTGCATCCCATCCGTCGATGTCGAGCGAGGGGTCAGCCTCAGCTATGCCCTTCCTCTGGGCCTCCGCTACCGCCTCCTTCATGCTTCTGCCTCCTGACAGCTGATCGAGAACGAAGTTGGAAGTGCTGTTTAGGATGCCCTCTAGGCCGAGTATCTCGCATCCAGGTAGCGTTTTCTCCACCAAATTGAAGATCGGAGTCCCGTCCATGACGGTTCCCTCGAACCTCAGATGAACGCCCCTTGATCTCGCCATATCCCTCAGCTCATGGTAAGCGAATGCGATCGGCCCCTTGTTCGCCGTAATCACATCCATCCCGCAGTCGATAGCTGCCTTGATGTGCTCTATCGCTGGCTTCCCGTTTTCGATGTTCAGCGTCGTCAGCTCGATCATGAGGTCTGCGTCGCACTTCTGGATGATGCCGATGGGCATTTCCTTTGTCGTCTCGGGACCAAAGTCCGTGAGTGTCCCGCCATCTTTCAGACGCTCAAGCACATTCCCTAGATCAATGGCGTTCTTCGAGATCAGGGAGCCCCTTGATCTCGTGGCTATGGCTAGCACCTCGACGTCGAGCCCCTTCTTCTTGAGCAGCCAGTCGCGCTTCGAAAGAAGCAGTCTGGCGAACTCCTGTCCAACATTTCCGAAGCCGATGATGGCCACTCGAAGTATCATGTCCAATCGCTTCCGTTGTCGCAAGGTCTATGTTACATATCTCCGGAGACTTCATTCGCTGAGGATGGAGCTCTGATCAGATCTTTGTGAACTCATCTTTCCCTGCGCCGCATTCGGGGCAGGTCCAGTCATCAGGAAGGTCCTCAAAGGACGTTCCTGGTTCAATCGACTGGGTCAGATCTCCTTTTTCCGGGTCGTATACGTATCCACAGACATTGCACTGGTACTTGTCCATGTTCCTCTCCTCCTCGATATTCGAATAATACTACTTGACACTGTTGCAGGCATTGGTCTCCGCACCTTGCAGGCCCAGGTCCATGGGATTGCAGAATCTGGGGATTGTCCATTTGTCGGCTGGTCCTCAATCGAAAGCGTTGGACTTCTCGTTATCTCACCAATTGAAACGATTTCCAGTTATTGCAGACGAAATTCGAAATTCCAATCACGACAAAGCACTGATGTTTGAACTTATGCAGAAGAAAATCGCCTGGTTTTTGTTCCAAGAGATATGCTTAAGTACGTTCTTGCCAGTCTAGGCGACCGGGGGATTCGGGGCCTTCTGACCTCCGTTCGGCGAGTGAGGTACGGTCTCTGAGTCGGGACGCAGTGCCTGACATATCTCGGCTAGGTGTTGGAAATGAAGATAAGGGACTTCAAGTGGTTGTTCGGCAGAAACAGCGAGTTCTGGCCGACGAACATGAAGACCGGCATGTGGGCATGGGTCGGACACAGATTGACGGGCATAATACTCGTCGTGTACGTGTTCATGCACCTGTCGTTCTTGACGCAGGCTTCGCTGAGCCATGAGAAATTCGACAGCCTTATGCAAGTGACGGCGCAGCCAGCGTTCGTGTTTATGGATTTCATGCTCGTGTGCGCGGTCATATATCACGCCATGAACGGATTCAGGGTCGTGCTGTTCGACATGGGTGTGGGAATCAGAAAGCAGAAACTTGTTTTCTGGATCATGATGGCAATTGCTGCTGTGTTGGTCGCGGTCGGCTTCTGGCTCCTGTTCGACGCCGGTCTATTCAACGGAGAGTGGTTCTGATGGCTGATCAGAGGATAGCGACATCAAAGGTCGCTGGAACTTGGGCATGGTTCTTCCAGAGACTTTCAGCCGTTCTGTTGGTCATCCTGCTGGCAGCGCACATCATCGCTGCCCACTACTGGCATGTCGGGGAGGAGATATCCGTGGATACAGTGAACGAGAGGCTGAAGAACGTGGCCTTCATCGCGATAGACTACTCGATGCTGGCCATGGTCCTCCTCCACGGGCTCAACGGAACGAGGACGGTCCTGTTCGACTTCGACATGTTCATCAAGCGCAGGAAGGCGGTCGACATGGGGCTCTGGATACTCGGGATTGCGACGATGATCTGGGGCATTATCATCCTATGGCCTTTCATATCGGGCTGAGGGGGCTGAAGAAATGTACTACCACAAGATCTTGGTAATCGGTGGTGGCCTGGCGGGCCTGAGAGCTGCCATAGAATCTGCGCCGAGGGCTGATACGGCCATCATATCTCAGGTGCACCCTGTGAGGTCCCACTCCGGGGCAGCCCAAGGAGGCGTCAACGCGTCCTTGGCGAACAACCCTGCGGCGGCAGATGACAACTGGGAGAAGCACGGTTTCGACACTGTGAAAGGCAGCGACTACCTGGCAGACCAGGACGCGGCAGAGATGATGACGAAGGAGGCCCCCGGCTGCATCTACGAGATGGAGCATTGGGGATGCCCGTTCTCGAGGACTGACGAGGGCAAGATCGCTCAGAGGCCTTTCGGAGGTGCAGGCTACCCTAGGACATGCTACGCGACAGACAAGACTGGACTCTACATGCTGCACACGCTCTGGGAGCGCTCGGTGAAGCTGAACATACCGCTCTATGAGGACAGGGTACTGGTGGACCTGGTTCTCGAGGGCGATGCGTGCAGAGGCGTGATCTGTTGGAACATGAAGACCGGCGAGCTCGAGCCGTTCATGGCCGAGGCGGTCATATTCGCAACGGGCGGCAGCGGCCAGATATACGGAAGGTCGACGAACGCCCTGATCAGCTCTGGCTCGGCGCTTTCTGCGGCCTACAGACGCGGAGTGCCCATCAAGGACATGGAGTTCATCCAATTCCACCCGACCTCGTTGTTCGGGACGAACATACTCATGACCGAAGGCGCCAGAGGCGAGGGCGGCTACTTGATCAACTCGCTGGGCGAGAGGTTCATGTCCAAGTACGCCCCGAAGGTCATGGAGCTTGGGCCGAGAGACATCGTTTCGAGGTCCATCCAGACGGAGATCAACGAGGGCAGGGGGATCGACGGCAAAGACTACGTCTATCTCGACCTTAGGCACCTAGGCAGGGAGAAGATACTCGAAAGACTGCCGGGTATCAGAGACCTCGCGATCAACTTCGTCGGCGTCGACCCGATCGAGAAGCCCGTGCCGATCCAGCCGGGACAGCACTACACCATGGGGGGGATCGACACCGACAGCTTCGGCGCGACCAAGTTCAAAGGCCTCTATGCCGCGGGCGAGTGCGCGTGCGTGAGCGTTCATGGGGCAAACAGACTCGGCGGGAACTCGCTCCTGGACACCGTCGTGTTCGGCAAGATATCGGGGCGCGTAGCCGCTGACTACGTGCTCTCGAAGAAGACGCAGAAGGAGGGCGAGGCTGCCGTCCAGAAGTGCATGCGAGAGGCGAAGGTAAGGCTAGACGCTCTGCTCGACAGGAAGGGACCTGAGAACCACGCCGACATCAGAGCAGAGATGAGGGAGACGATGATCACGAAGGTCGGCATCTACAGGGACAAGAAGCCCATGGAGGAGGCCCTCGCGAAGATAAAGGAGCTCAAAGCGAGGTTCAAGGCAATTACCGTCCAGAACAAGGGCAAGGTCTACAACGTTGATATCATTCGTGCGCAGGAGCTCGAAGGCATGTTGGACGTTGCCGAGGCCATCATCGTCGGCGCCCTCAAGAGGGAGGAGAGCAGAGGAGCCCATTCCAGGCTCGACTTCAAGGAGAGGGACGATGTGAACTTCCTGAGACACACCGTCGCCACATATTCGCCGTCTGGACCGGTCATAACGTATTCTACGGTCAAGATAACTAAGTACAAACCCGAAGCAAGGAGGTACTAAGATGGCCGAGGGAGAAGTGACGCTGAAGGTTCAGAGGTTCGACCCTACAGCCGACAGAGAGCCCTATTGGCAGAGATATCAGGTGAAGATGGTGCCAGGGCTGACTGTCCTCGACGCCTTGTTCGAGGTCCTGAACCACCAGGACGGCACTCTCGCGTTCAGGTTCTGCTGCAGGGCGGGCGTCTGCGGATCGTGCGCAATGGTGATTGCCGGAAAGACAAGGCTTGCGTGCGAGACGCAGGTGAGCCAGTTCCTTGGCAAGGGCGAGATCGCTCTGAGCCCTCTGCCGCATCAGAAGGTCGTGAAGGACCTCGCGGTCGACTACACGCTCTTCTTCGACAGGCTCAAGGCCGTGAAGCCCTACCTCGTTGGCAAGGAGCCATACCCCGAGAAGGAATACATACAGCTGCCAAAGGAACGTGTCCCGATCAACGAGCCCATAGACTGCATCATGTGCGGGTCGTGCACGAGCGCTTGCACGATGGCCTGGCTGAATCAGGGATATCTCGGTCCAGCCGCACTTCTGAAGTCGTACAGGTTCCTCGTCGACACCAGGGACACCATAGCTGACGAGCGCCTCGACATAATCGAGAGCGAGAACGGCGTCTGGAGATGCCACACTCAGTTCAACTGCGTCGAGATGTGCCCGAAGAAGCTGAACGCGACCGAGGCGATCCAGAGGCAGAAGATCAAAGCGTTCAAGCGGAAGCTCTTCGGAAGGAAGAGGAAGAGCACCTGAGCGACCCATTCAAACCTTTCCGGGGAGTTGTTCTATCCTCCCCGCATCATCGCATTTTCGAAGCTGACAAATAGACTGACAGTCCTCGAAATGGAATAGAACCATGTTGCGCGGTGAAGCGCAACATTCGTGACAAATGGTTTTACTTCTTCCTGCCCTTCTCTTTCAGGGATGTGAAGAAGTCGTGGTGGTCCTCTTCCTGCTCAAGGATCTCCTCGAAGATGAACCTCGTGGTCGGGTCCGCTTCTGCGTCCGCAACCTTCTCGATCTTCTTGTACAGACTGATCGCCTCGAGTTCCGCCTTGATGTCGTTGTCCACCATCTCCCACAGCTCGCCCCCGACGTTAATCGGCGCAGGCTTCGTAGTCGGCACGCCGCCTAGGTACCAGAGCCTCTCGGCGATCTTCTCCGCGTGCTTCATCTCCTCGACTGCGATGTCCCTGAACTTGTCGCTAACGGCGTAGTGGTCGACTCCCATCCATTGCACATGCTGCCACATGTATTGGACGGAGACCTGGACTTCTCGGGCAATCGCTGCGTTCAACAAATCCTTCAACTTCTGCGATGTCAAATTCATTCCTCCGTGCTTGTGAGGGTCTCGATAGGCCACGGCAGCCTTCCCGCGACCCTCTAACCCGTCCGCTCGAAGTATGACATGACCCCCCATAAACCTTTAGGCGGTCACGCGCTCGCGAGGGGTGCTCAGGTCACTGACAGGTATACCCACCATCGACCGAGAATGCCGTCCCGGTTATGAAGCTCGCGTCATCCGAGGCGAGGAACAGCACGGCGTTGGCCACCTCTCTTGGCACACCCAGTCTTCCGATCGGGTGGTACTCGCTGAGCTGTTTGCGATACTCCTCGACGGGCATCTTTCGCGCGCGCGCTTCCTGTCTGAACATCGGGGTGTCGATCTCCCCAGGGCAGACGCAGTTCACCCTTATGTTCTTCTGACAGTAGTCCAGAGCTAGGCATTTGGTCATCAGGACCACGGCTCCCTTAGAAGTGTTGTAAGCGATTGCGTTCCGGTCCCCGACGAGCCCGCTGCAAGATGCGTTGTTCACGATGACCCCTTTCTTCTGTTCGAGCATGATGGGAACCACCTCCTTGGACATCAGGAACACGCCTTTGACATTGACCGCCATGATGCGGTCCCAGTCTTCTTCGGACACATCCTCCACGGTCCCCTCCACCAATATCCCCGCGTTGTTGAACAGGATGTCGATCCTTCCCAGCTTGCTCTTGGCCTGCCCGACCATTCTCTTGACGTCTTTCGCGCTCGAGACATCACCCACCAGAAGTTGAGGGTCGTAGCCTTTTCTCCTGAGCTCTCTAACAGCTTTGTCGCCTGTGAGCTTGGAAACGTCTGCTATTGCCACTCTAGCTCCTTCTGCGAGGAATCCTTCAGCCGTTGCTTTGCCGATACCAGATGCACCGCCAGTGACTATCACAGCTTTTCCTTCGAATCTTCTTTCTGCCAAGGTTACCAGACCGAATGGCGAATGCAGGCCGCTCCAATTAAGTTTGCGGGGCTGAAACCCAGCAACTACAAATAATCCGTGGTCTTTTGTTGTGATGTAACGCGTTGCTTGGAGTGAGATCATGGTCAGGAAGGTTCTAGGCATCCTCGGAAGTCCGTGCGTCGAGGGCAATACAGCGGCCCTTCTGGACGCTGCCCTTGATGGTGCGGCGAAGGCTGGCCATGCTGTCGAGCGCATGGATCTCGCCCGTATGAACATCCATCCGTGCGATGCATGTGGTGAATGCGATTCCGGCACAGGCTGCGCGCAACACAACGACGACATGGGCAGGATCTTTCAGAATATAAGGGAGGTCGACGCGATGGTGCTAGCCTCCCCGATATTCTTCATGGGTGTGACTGCGCAGACAAAGGCGATGATCGACAGATGCCAGTGTTACTGGTACGAGAAATACGTGCTGAAGAAGAAACCATACGAAGGTCGGAGAAGGCCCAAGGGGCTGTTCATCTCGTGCGCTGGCTCTTCCAAACCGATCGTGTTCGACCCGGCAAGACATGTCGTGAAGTCGTTCTTCGCAGCCATAGACTATGAGTATGCCGGCGAGATCCTTCTGGGCAACACTGACGATCCGGATTTGAATGCAAGAAGAGAGACCGCTCTGGGGGAAGCCAGAGCCGCTGGCCGGAGAGTTTGTCAGTGAGTTCGCGCTTGCACCGATTCTATACGAATCAGCCTTTCGTCATGAATTGCACGATCCTGCTATACATGTCGAAGGTGAGGGGTTCGACATCGGAATGTTAGAGGTCCTTGACGACTATCGCGGGACAACATGACTTGCCGAATTGAGGGCATGTCATGCAGTCATCGTTTTTCGGCGCACCCGTATCGCTAGCATAGCTGACGCGGTATCCGATTCGCTCGAAGAACCTCGGCTGGCGAGCTATTGCCCAGAGCTTTCTCGCGCCTTTCGCCACTGCCTCCTTCTCGATGCGTGCGACAAGGGTCCTTCCGAGACCTCTGCCTCTCATGTCTTCGGCAACAGCCAGGCACTCTAGCATGAACAGGTCGTCGCCCTTCTTCAGCGCTGCGCAGCCCACCAATATGCCGTCAAGATAGAAACCGTATGCGCTCACTATGCCCGTCAGGTGGTCGCTCTCAAGGCCAGACTCCCTGGCTAGGCTGAGCATTGCGGAGAAGTCATTCGTTTCTCTCAGTTCTGGCGTCTTCTTCATTGCCTCTGCCATACTGATCGATGATTGGATTCACGGGCTTATGTCTTTCGGGGTGATCACGAATGGTCGCCCTGCTGAGATATCTCCAAAGGCTCGGGCTATGTCAGCTCATCAGGCGCGTTCATGACTTTTGGAAAGGAGACTCGGAAGCACGCCCCTTGTGAGAAATCTCCGGGGATTCTGTCTTCCACCGATATCAATCCGTTGTACCTTTCAACCAATAGCGACACGATCGAGAGCCCCAATCCCGTGCCGGCGATGCCATCGGGTCGCTTGGCAAGTCTCGAGAATATCTGATCCTTCTTGGAGTCAGGGATCCCCCTTCCATGATCCGCAATCATGACAGTGACAGCGCTGTGTCCCTCGATGATCTTGACGTCCATCTCAGCTGTCGGCCCATGACCGTACTTTGCGGCGTTGCCCATGATGTTCATGAATAGGTCGTGGATGAGTCCGTCTGCCATGACCGGGCTCGAAGGTTCCTGGCAGTCTATCTTGACGACGATGTTCTTCGTGGGGAAAATGCGTTTCAAATCGGAAGCGCACTCATGCACGACTTCCTTGAGATGGTATCTCTCTTGTGGCGGGATCTCAGATGTCTTGACCTCCGAGAACTTCCTGACGTTGTCAACCAAGTTCTTTATTGACTCCCCCACGGCGACAACGTTTTTCGTGTAACCCAGCCGCTTTTCCTCCGGGAGCTCCTTCGAGGTTAGCATGTTCATGTAGTACAGCATTGGGTTCACCATATTGCCTATGTCATGGACTATGAGGTCGAGATACCCCTGCGAATCGTTCATCGCGTTGACCGCATCTTCATAGGTCTTCGAATTCTCAATAGCAATCGCAGCGAGGTCCGCCAGGATCTGGATCCTGTCCACGACGTCTTTTGACGGGACCCTTCTGTCTGAAGGTTCATCGATCTCTATCCATCCGATCCAGTTGCCAAGCCTATCTGTCATGACGAAGTCGATATAATCCATCTCGTGCCAATCAGATGGAGAGCTGCGTGGGACATCCACAAGTTCCGCATTCACAATGTAGTCCATCTCATCGTCATACGCGATGTCTTGATCCTCGGCCCTGACGTAGTAGTTTTCGCGTCCGATCCTGAGCTCTGATCTGAGGTCCGTCTTCATGCGCTCGAGGGTGTAGGCATGTTTCTTGATCATAACGGCCCTCTCTGGCGGGAATCCATGGAGTGCGCGAGGACAGAATAGATTGGTCTTCTCATCGAGAACCCCGAGACTGACCTGTTTGATTCCGAAAGCGTCGGAAATCGTGTCCACGATCTTCTGGAGCAGGACGTCAAGAGGCTCGACCCTGAGGATGAGGCGAAGAATGTCGAGAACATCGTCCACAGGAAGAATCCTAATGCCCTCACTCATCTGCTTGGAGGTCTCACTCACTGTAGCAGTCTCGCGCATCCCCATCCCTGAGCTGAGCTTTACTACTGGCTCGTATTCGCAATGTCTTATAAAAACATGCCGACACGTTGCCAGACTGTAGCGGAGCGGAGCATCCGCGGGAGGAATTATTATAGCCTATGGCCGATATGCCTTTCCGAGCATGTCGGCAGATTCTGAAAGAGAGTCAGTCACGCGGCTGCCTGCGATTGACCCTCACGGTCGGGAGGTGAAAAGCCTCAGGCTCTCTGTCACTCAGCGATGTGATCTAGCCTGCTCACATTGCCACAGAGAGGGTCAAAGCCCTTCCACCAGAGAGATGACTCCGGAGGAGATCGAGCGGTCGGTGCGGATTGCGGCCTCGATCGGCGTGAGAAAAGTGAAACTGACGGGGGGTGAACCGCTTCTGAGGGGAGACATCGTCGAAATCGTCTCCAGGATATCGCCCCTCATGGCTGAAATCTCTCTGACCACGAATGGCTCTCATCTTGCCGGGATGGCACAACCTCTTAGAAAGGCGGGGCTGAGACGAGTGAATGTGAGCTTGCACACCCTCAACCCAGACCGCTTCAGCAGGCTATGCGGGGTCGACATGGTGGCCGAGGTCATCGGAGGCATCGAAGAGTCGGTGCGCGCGGGGCTGAACCCTGTGAAAGTGAACATGGTTGTCCTCAAGGGCGAGAACAATGAAGAGATACAATCCATGATCGATTTCTGTGGCGAAGTCGGTGCGATCCTCCAGCTGATCGAATATGAGGCTGACAGGGATAGCGCAAATGGGAATCATTTCACAGAGCGCTTCTATTCGCTCGGAAGCATCGAGGAGACGCTGTCCAGTCAATCGATCGACACCTCGGTCAACGAGCTCCACAGGCGAAGAAGGTACAAGATCAGGGCCAATGGTGGTTACGTCACTGTAGAGGTTGTCAGGCCCATGCACAACACAGAGTTCTGCGCCAACTGCACCCGGATCAGGATGTCGAGCGATGGGAAGCTGAAACCATGTCTCCTCGATCCGA
>Ga0315284_10002784_pt1 | contig 24935 bp, 33 predicted proteins | sample YL17G09_16_MG_FD_203696 | JGI IMG/M metagenome (GOLD analysis project Ga0315284, IMG submission 203696) | Sediment microbial communities from Yellowstone Lake, YNP, Wyoming, USA - YL17G09_16 | ecosystem: Environmental > Aquatic > Freshwater > Lake > Sediment | place: USA: Wyoming | collected...
TATCTATAGGTAAGCTACTTAAATCTTGTTTGGTCTTAAGTAAGACTTCTAGTTCTGCTTGCAGTCTAGCTTTTTTACTCCAAATCATCTGTTAGAAGATTTCCATTTTAGTTTAGCCAACTTAACTTCTAACTTTTCAGCATCTGTTTTTTTAAATACTGAACTATCTAAATCAACTTTTCTACTATTAATTTCAGAATGTAATCTCATTCTTTCATTAGCATATCCGTTACTAGTATCTGTTTTTGGTGTTAATGCTACTTTAACTCTAGTAGCAAAGTTTAATTTTTGTTTAGACATCTTATTGATTTTTATAATTATTAGTGCTCTCATAAGAAATCAACCTTATGAGAGCTATAGATTCTTTGGATTACCGTGAGAATTTAATCCCCGGAGACAACGTAGGAATCTAATATGACCAGTCAACTTAACAGGCGGTTACCTGAATTACAAGCTGACTAATATTTAATTACTTATTAGTTAATAGAGTACTAATTCTATTGCTATAAGCTTTAATTTGATCATTGATTTCTTCTTGTTCTTTTATATTAGCTTCTTGAGCAGCTTTAATTGATTCTAAAATAGCATCTACTAAATCTTCAGCTCTTGAAATATTATCAAGATATTGATTTTTAAATGATTCTTGTAAAGCATTGGTAGCAATTTGCTCTGGTTTTATATTTAACCAAGCATCTTTTACAGCTTGTTGAGCATCTTCTAAATCTTCAGTTAATTTAGTCATATTTTGCTCATATTGACTTTCAAGAATGTTAAGATTAATTTTTAACTGATCAATTGCACGGTTAAAGTCTCTTTCTAATCTAGAAAAGAAACTGATGAATTTACCTTCATCTCCCATTTTGAATAAAGCCATAATAGCTGTTACTAACTTAAATCTTGATGCTGTTGCTTTTGTTGTACTCATAACTTTTTATCTTTTAAAATTAATTAATTATTTCTTACTTTGATCTTTTTAACAGGTATCATCTGTATTTGTTGCTTTACTTTAGCAACATAATCTGGTTTACTAGGTCTATCAGTATCTAGTACAAGTTCAGATAATGGACTTAAAGAAGTTAATTTTGAGTCTATTTTTGCCATATCAGTTAATTTTTTAAGATAAGATATATGTGCATATATACGATCATTACCTTTTACATAAGGTATTGCGTTAGAAAATTCATCATACCAATAAAGTGGATTATCTCCGTTATGACAACCAACTGAATCTATTACACAACAGTCTTGTTTTCTAGTAAATCCAAGAATAGTTGCTATTCCATTATCATATAATACTCTTTCTCCAACTTTAAAGTCATGTGGACAAACATGTGTTGTTTCTCGAACCATAGGTTTAAGAATTTCTGCCCATTCTCCTTTTTTATAAACACTTCCTCCACGTCCATCAGTAATTTGATCTGTAATTTCAGTATAATGTTGAAGTTTACCCTGTACAGTTCTTTCATAAGTTGTTCCTACATCATAATAATTAGTACCAATTGGATATAATCTAAGTGCTTGTTCAAGAAGGTCTGTACCCATAACTGTTTCTGATTTAGATTCAGTAATTGGTATTTCAGATGGTAAAGCCTTTCTACAAATTGATTTAGGTGGATAACAAGCATTTCCTATGTAATGACTTATATCGAAACAAGTTTCAAACTTATTAGATAATGGATATGCCATACAATCATTAATCTGAGCAACCATTCCTTTTTTAAAATAAGTATAGTTACTTGTTGCTACAATCCAATCTCCAGCTTTAGGAATCCATTCTTCTTCAGGATATTTTTCATAGAATACAGAATAATTACCTTTATGTATATGTTCCCAAAAAAGTACATTTTCAGAAGTACGTGACCAATCAAAACCTCCACTACGTTTTTCTTGACATGTAGGAAGGTAATGATTAAATTTATTTCTTTGTTCTTCTGTTCTTTTCTTTATTAAATCATATATCCGAGGATGTTCTGGTAATAAATCTTTTATAATCATATATTTTTCTTTTTAGTTAACTAATAAATTTTTATTAATCCAAGCTAATCCAGGTTTAATCCATTGATTACTCTTACGTATTAATAACTTGTTAGCTTTAGGAAAATAATCAACTATACCATATTTAACTGATTGAGAATCAGTATCTATAGTATATTTATGATTACCATCATAAGCTACATCATATCCGTTACGTAATAAATCCGGTAATGCACCTTCAAGAAATCTTTCTGATCTTGATTCTCTTAAAGCACCATTAAGCAAACCCAAAGCTGACAAATCATTATCAGCTTGGGCAGCTTGGTTTCTTAATTCTGTTGATTTCTTCATGACTAATAAAGTTCATCAAACGTAGGATACAAAGCTTCTGTACTAATAGATAGTAATAAAACTTGCTTTGTCTGTATTAATTCTTCTTCTGTAGCTTCATATAGTTGAGCTACTTTTTCTTCATCCATTTCTCTTTGGTCTATTTGTATTACCAAATCTTGGATTTCTTCAATCAAATGTGCAACAATCATATCTTTTAAATTTTAAGATTTTCTATCAATTCCGGTTATTCTTCTACCTACTTCCATAGCCTCATCCATGTTTTTAAATGATTGTATTGTATCTTCTACAGAATTCTCACCTATCTTCATTTTAGTGACGTATAATACAGTAAACTTATTAATATCATCTAATGTATCTTCTGTAGGTGCATCTTCATGGTTAATGATAGCTTTCTTAAGAGAAGATAATAATACCTCTATAGGTATATGTTTTGCAATTGTAAATAATAATTCTTCCATAACTTTTTATTTTTTATAGTGTCTATTTTTTAATTTATACGGATCTACACCCATACCATACTGTTTTATACTTATTTGAGCAGGAGCTAGTTTGTTGCTCATTGTAATAAAATGATTTTTTATTTCTCTCAATTTAAATTGATTATTCCTGATAACATTTTTATCAACTTCTTCTTGTTTTTTAAGATATTCTAGTGCAGATTCATAAAAGCTTCTAAAAGTTAATTCCGGAAAATGTGTATATCTATATCTTGACATAATTAATATTTATAAAAATGGGTATTACTAATAGGAATATATAGACCATGCTAAAAGCAAAAGCAATGACAAAGACCTTCTCTTCTACAAAGGCAAGAACAAAAACTAAGATCTCTTGTATTAGCCAGTTATCTCCATAGAGTAACCTGTCTAATGATTGAGTTCTATCTCAGTTTTGTAAAGTGAAGAGAAGCGGTTTGTAGCCAATGGCTTTCTTTATAGTTAATATACATACCAGTATAAGTGCGCTATGCGCTGAGTCATAAAAGTCCCTATTAGTAATATAAAGGATAAGAGTTCAGGTTTGTACCTTCCCTCTTATCCAACCAAGATTATTAATCCTCGGAGGCAGTTATAAACATGTCAATCACCTCTTGGAATTTAGGACTTACGTTGATACGTAAACCCGCTACTTCCTTAATAAGATTTTCACGTTCAGCTTCAAACTTAGCTGATTCAGCTGATCTCTTAGTATTCCATCCACCATAGGCAATAGAATATTGAGAGTCAAGCTCATCTTGCTCAGCTTTATGCTCAGTAATAAGCTTTGCGTTACCTGTATGAATTGAGGCATTCTCCAAAGTAACTAAGTTTTTAACCTTAGCTTTGAAGTAATTTACCCGTTGCTCATGATTACGGTGCAAGGCAGCTAATTTTTCATGCAAAGCATTTAAATCAGTTGACTTATGATGTTTAAGAACCTTCACAGGTGTCTTTTCTCCATCTTTCACTGTCATCCATTCAAGACTAGGTAAGCCTACAAGTTCTTCACGTAGTTTGCTCAATTTACCACGCTTATGAATGAATTGCCCAATGTGAGAAGCATAAGCTTCTTCACTGAGATATTCAGCCATTTCAGCGTCAGTAAGTTGTAACCATCCCCAATCTTCATCAACAGAATCTGTTAATATAGGAAGTGACGCATACTTACGTTCAGGTGCTGCAACATCATAGTTATATCTCAAACTATTCAGTCTATCAAGCTCAGAAGATTTGCTTCTCGTTGCTTCCATCAAGAAAGCTTGAGTAGCATGTAGTCTACCTTTCTCCAATATCATTTCAATGACATTGATAGGCATACTAACTGCTTCCTGTTGAGTATAATCAGTACCGTCAATAGTAATTGTCTTACTAGCGTTGTTGATTATCTCTAACTGATCAGTAATGTTCTGTGCACGTTGGTTGCATAGATTACTAATAGACTGTGCTTGTGACATTGACAAGCCTTTCACTGATAAATTTCTCATATTTCCCATAGTTTTAAAGTTTTTTTAAATGTTTAGTTTTACGTGTATATTTCTTTTTGTTTTTCTGAATTACAGGCCGTGTTGCCTGCCAAATTTCTTGCATTGTTGCTTCTATTACTTGCATGACCAAATGTTTTAATAGTTAATATAGATAGAGTACGTATATTATATACGTATTTTAATGTAGTTACTGTAGCTAATATATGTAAAGTATGTACTCTACATATATTAGCTATTAATTATTCTCTTATAGGTAATTCACTTACCTGTTTCATTGTATTTTAATAATCTTTTGCATTATACTCTTCTTCACTATAATCTTCTTCAAGCTCTTGCTCAATGAAGTTTTGTGCTATTCCACCGTGTATTTCAAACTTAGGTTTAACAGGTGTAGCTTCTACTCTTATAGTATTATTGATAATATGTTTAAGAGTATTGCGTAGATGTTGTATATCCATTGTATCAACATCTATTTTCTGACCATTTCTCATAGTCCAATAAGTCTTTTCCATAATGATTAGTTTTAAAGGTTAATATTTAATCCCTCTGCACTCAGTTGTAATAGTTCCACGGCTTATGCCTCTAAAGGAAAACTCCCTTATTTCAGATGGACTTGAACCATCCCACATGTAAAATGTGTGCCCAACACTTTAGAGATTTGAACTCCACTATTACAACTGCTCACCCTTGGGAAGTGAGTTGTGGTGCATTAATAAGAGTGCTAAAATACTTATGAAGGTCTCATTTTCACTCGTATTTTAGCACAATAATATTACCCTGTAGTTCTTTATTAATAGTCTATAGTATATTTGAGGATATATTTAAGACCTAATCAGTGTTACTTTGCATGTAGTGGGTTTAATATCATATTTCTACCTCGCGTACTCTCACAAGGTTGCAACCCTTGCAATATAGTGTGTTTCCAATTGGTTAGACACTATAGACCTGCTTGGACGAGAGTAAAAAATGATTTTGTTGATGCGCATCATAATTTAATCCCTCTGCACTCAGTTATACTAGCGTCCCACCTAGGAGAATGCTTACCCGGATTTGCCGTGACTATTATAACTGTTCACCCTTGGGAAGTGATTTGTGGTGCATTATTTATGGTCATTAAGGCATATTGACCAAAGCCTCTCACTTGTCTGTTATGGTGAGCCAACGCCAGCAACTTACTGGATAGTTAGTTTATTTTTTATCGTGCTTAGACCTAACTAATTCTGCACGCCAATTTAATTAATCAATAGTAGATCCTGCACCCTTGTCATATTCTACATTCTATCAGGGAATTCCTGTAAGAGCCCTAGCTAGTAGCTTATTGATTAATTTTAAACAGTTTAGCATCTCAGAGTCTCATGGTACCATGACATCTCCAACCGATTTACCTATGTATATTAAGGACTATACGGGATACTATTTTGCTAAACTATTAGTACTTATAATAAAATTACCTGGTTGATCATTCCACCCACCTCTGTAATGAAAATACGTCACTGACTGGTTACAGCCGACTCCTAACATTTCACCTCATTTTATTACAATTGTACTCTCACAAGGTTGCAACCCTTGGTAATAAGTGTCAGTTTTTTTCTGCTTATAAGTTATCACACTTATAACGAATCATTCACATGTTGCTTATATTTTGATTGATTAGATCATATCCTGCTTAGATGAGAGTAAAAAAATGATTTTGTTGATGCTCTTCTTGAGCATACTACGGTACAAAATCTAAAACCTTGAGCAATCAATAGTGGATTCAAATGCATACTTCTTCCTTTGCTAGCCAATACATTCTATATACACTTTGGGTTACGCATAGTAGTATCCACTATACCGATGTCTTTACATCTAATGATACTCACATGGTATCTTTTGGTCCCCTATCGTAGCAACGAACTACATAAATTCTTCATTTGATAGGGCTTATTGTTTTTGTGGTTCACGTTTCAAACGGATACAACACTCCTTTCTTATTGAAGGATAGGTTTAGTGGGATAAAATAATATGTACGATATGTCATCAATTTTACTTCATTGGTTCAAATATTCGTTAGACTTCAGTTATTTATCAATGTTTACATTAAGCCATATCTTTTTAAAGGATATGGCTTATCAATGCTTTAAGCATTCTCGTTACGTATCCAAGATGGATTAGTAACCACTCCGTTAACTATACACATAGCTGAGTATTAATTAGTTAAGAGACTAAATTAAGTACGTTACGTGTACTAACGTCAAGTATATTCACCGAAAGACTGAGGCTATATTCACCGAAGGACTCCCCGCAAAGCGGTACTCCTTAAAGGAGCACTGCTTTGAAGTGTGGGCTGTCAGGCTTAGCCACGAAGTCCACTCGGTCAGAGTAGTCATCGTCCATTGGCAATGCGTTAACAACTACGTCCAACGTGTGTACTGCCTGCATGAACAGTGAAGCATACGCAGCACCGCACGCCAAGCCGTTAAGGGACTTGTCCTTACGGAACACTACGAGTACGCGTGTCTCGAACTCGCCAGTCATTGCATCATCAGCCCAAACTGGGCACTCAACTTCTTTAATTTGGTGGATTGAAATTTTCATGTCAATAAGTTTTAAGGGGGATGTGTTTCCCGTCCGAGATTTAGTGGGGGTTGTTGACTGTGATAGAAACCACTTCTGATACATTACAATAATTATAAATAAAAAATATAATAGGGTGGAATTACTTACTACGTACTGTAACCACTTCTGACTCCTCATAATAATAAAAAAATATACAGAATAAAAAATATAAAAAATATAAAATAATATCTAAGGTAAGTGGCTAAACGTAGCTACACACGTACATACATACGTTCGCACCTACTGTGTAGGTTTACCTATACATAGTCCAAAAACTATATAATATTAACTATCAACTAGTTACGGTTTTTTACTACCATGTTTAGTAGGCTCTTACTACCATGTACGTGATAGTAATAACCTAACAAGCAATGGTAGTTGGACTACCACTTACATGATAGTACGTCCCATAACTATAATATTTTATAATTCCTACACAAAAATTAATTATTTATTAACGCATACTATTCATTAAGTGTACGATAATAATCAGTACATTTGGGGACACCTTTAACAGATAAGATGAATATTAGAAAAAGAATGTTCTACGATATTGAGGTTTCCTATTTTATCATCAGCGCATGGAGACTAGGATATAATCTCTCAATACAACCACACCAAATTATTAAGTATCCTGCCATTATCTGTCTCTCCTGGAAGTGGGAAGGAGAAGATACAGTACAAAATCTTAGATGGGATAAGAAGCAATGTGATAAGACTTTGCTAGCAAATTTTATAAAAGAGTTAGACAAGGCTAATCAAATTGTAGCACACAACGGTGATAGATTCGATTTAAAATGGCTACGCACAAGAGCCATCCTCCACGGCCTAGAAATGAAACCTAGATATGAAACTATAGATACTCTTAAAATAGCTAAGTCTCAATTCAGTTTTGCATCTAATAAATTAGACGAACTAGGTAAATTCTTAGGAGTTGGTCAGAAAATTCCTACCGACTATTCCCTGTGGGATAGAATTTGTCAAGAAAAATCTCCTGAAGCTCTAGACGACATGGTCAAATATTGCGATGAAGATGTTAGATTACTAGAGAGAGTATTTGACAAACTAAGACCTTACGGTAAAGCACAGTTTAACTACGGCAAACTTTACGGAGACGACAATTGGTCTTGTCCAGAATGTGGTAATTTAAAAACTACAGTCAGCAAAGCTTATACTACTGCAATGGGTACACGTAGATATTATTTACGTTGTAGAACTAATAAATGCAATACTAATTTCCCAGTAAGCAACAGAACCTACCTTAAAATGATGGAGTGGAAAGTGCTTAACCCTACCCCTTAACTATCATTTTCATATATTTTTACTATCAAATTTGGATAGTATCTATATTATTCTGATATTTGTACTATCAATTATGTATATTTGCAATGTATAAGTACAAGGATAATAAAAATAGGAAAATGATAGCAGTGTATCTAGATACAAAAGAAAGTGTATTATTAAAGTCTAATGATAGGACTTTCCATGTACTATTTCACATCTTACGTCAACTAGACTTTGAGAGAAATCTGTGGTATGCAGATAAAGAAAATAAAATAATCATCATGAACAAATTAGGAATATCACCTCCTACTTTAGACAAGCATCTAGCCTCTCTAAAGGAAAGGGATTTAATAAGGACAGCAGAAACAAGAGGGAGATATAGATTAAATCTAGAAATCTTTTCAATGTAATGGCTACTGAGGATAAAATTGGAGAATTTATATCTGAGGATTTAGGAAAATTATTCAGAAGAGAGCAGGGTCTGGCAAATAGTTTTAAGAGTTACTGTGCCAAGCACAATAAAATATTTGAAACATCCATTTGCATGTCAGCATCAGATCCTGTTTTATTCACTTTACAAATTAGAATTAAAAATAAAGATAACAATGACAACAACGGAGAAATTAACAGAAATTAAAAAAGTATTAGCAACTTGTTTTATTAATGCTACGGACAAAGCTATGCAACATGGCTTACAGTTTAAGTATACTTCTTATCCAGTGCCTGAAGAAAATGGATGGGCCCTAGATGTTATTGTCAAGGAAGCGGGGTACAGCGAGAGAACTATACAACAGTTTAGATATAAGAAACCTGATGATATAGATATTAAGAATATGGAGTATCATGTTATCTTAGACGTACTAGGTTCCTTAGCACAAGGTGCATTAATCACATGGTACGAAGTAGCTAAGATGCTAGCAACAGACACAGACTTACAAAAAACTATTATAGATGAAACAAAGAAAGGTAATATCACTTCCAACTAATGAGAGTAAGATATATCGTCAAATTCTAGCTTTCATGAATTTCATGTTAAATCTAACTCCACAAGAACGTGATGTATTAGCTGAAATTATTAGACTAGACAATGAGTACGAAGCTCTTCCTGCTGATAAGCGCGCTAAGTTTATTCTCTCTACAGACATGCGTAAGGAGATTAGAGATAATCTAAACATTGAGGAGAAGCAATTTAATGTTATACTATCTAGACTTAAAAGCGATAAAAAATCCTTCATGGGCAAACCCCTACTAGGGGACAACAATGCACTCCATCCGCAGTTGCAATTTAAACCTGACCAAGATGGATTCCAATTTGAAGTAAATCTTATCATGACTACTATTCCTCCAACTACTAAAAAGTTTACAGAGGAATTAGACGAAGCTATTATAGAAAATAATGATAATACTCAAGACTTTATACAAGCGCAGTTTGCAGGAGTTTCTGTAGCCGACCCTGCAATGGAACATGCTAAAGCTACAATCAATGCCGAGAATGATATTGATGCATCTAAAGTGCCCGTATTTGAAGAAGAAGAATTTGATTTTACTATAGCACCTCCTAATGACTAAACAAAAAGAAATACTTTTAGCAATAGCCAAGCGTCACGGGTTGAACATAGGCCAGGCAGAAGAAGTGTGGAATTTAATAGGAGGTAAAATAGCTGAGGTAATAAGTGACTTAGATAAAAAGACAGATGAATTATATGACGATAATAAGTTTCATGTAATTCACATAGATAATTTTGGTAAATTTATTCCTAATAAAAATAGAATAAGACATGCCAATCATTGCTTAAGATTAAAGATAAAAAAAGATGAACGTAACATTTGAAGTAATTAACTCTAAGGGAACTAAAGAAAACATTACTTTCTTTACAATAGATGCCCTAGGTAAAGGTGAGCAAGTAAACACTTCTACTATATACAGTAATGGAATGCAATTTACTTGTACAATGCCCCTAGGAGAACTATGGGATAAAGTAAAAAGAATTAAGGATGATGAAAGCGCAGCACGAAAATAATTATTGGGATTTAAATATAGAGCTATTACTTCTAGAAGAGTTTGGATTATTCTATAATAAAGATAAATCTAAACAAAAAGAAGAGAGCTCTAGAATAATGTGGGCTATTAACTACGCGTACAATCCTGAATCTAAGTTTTTCAATTACCCTAATAAACTAGAAGTACTAGCTAAAGACTTTATAAAAATCCCTAAGTTTAAATGGGATACTGTAAAAGATATAGTAGGAGTTTTTAAGAATCTAGTCTTATCTGATGTAGAGCGCTCTTTAGTAAATTGGAATGAAATAATGGTACTTCGAGATAATTCTCTTAAGGATCTTTACAGGGGGGCCATTAAAGCATCTGACACAGATGAACTAGTTAAACTAGATAAGATGCTTAGTAACACTCCTAAGATGTTTGAGGATTATAAGAAGATTAGAAGAGACTACGAAGAAGAAAAAACTATTAAGAAAGGCAAGTCAATTGCCTCACTGTCAGACTCAGGAGAACTATAATTATGCTAGCAGAAATTTGGAAACATAGAAAAGAAATCTTAGAAGGAGTTACTAATACTGTTATAAAATCTAAGATGGTAGAAGATATTGCCAAAGATAGAATGGCTATCTGTGATAAATGTGAGGAAAAGAAAACTGAAGGATGTGCGGCAATGATAAAAGCATGCTGTAATATCTGTGGATGTTCTTTAGAATTTAAGACAAGAAGTTTAAGTTCTTCTTGTCCAGTAAATAAATGGCCAGCTTTAGAAGAATAATATGCTAATAGAAAACTCTAATTTCCGACTTAAAGATATTCCTAATTTCCATCCGTTATTAGAGCATTATGATCGCGTATCATTTTGGAAAGAAGAGAAACGCAAATGCATAGAAGGTTATTGGGTTTCAGGTAAATGGATGCCAGGCCCGCTTTACTATTACGTTAACTTTCACAACATACAATTTGAAGATGAGACTTCTGTAGCACAAGCATTTGGTCTGCCTTTCTTACGCGACATAGATTGGGAGTTATTTCTTATCTATGATGAGTGTAGAGGATTTTCAGGATTTGCAGATGATAAAGTATATACTTGCGACAGAAGATATGGACCTGATAAAGCTATCTCTATTACTCTTAAAAGAATAACAGAAGCAGAGTCACAGAAAATGAAGTACATTCCTGCTAGAGAATACTTAAGAAAAAACCACGGTAAATCCCTAGGTAAGCCACTATACAAAAATGCTGCTAAACATTTTATGTCTATCCAAGCAAGGGGGTCAGGTAAAAGTTACTCTACTTCAGGAATAGTTGCACATAACTTCTTATTTGATGGAGCAACTGACTATGACGATTACTTAGACAGAAGAAAGCTAAAGCAATATACTTCGTCAGAAAGTATAATAGGAGCTATCGATACTAAATACTCGGAGCCTCTAGTAGCAAAAGTAAAGACTGCATTTGAGCTATTACCTGGGGGATTTTCCCTAGGTGATGAAGAATATCCTGCTCCTTTATTCTCAAGTTACTTCGGGTCACTACAATCTAATAAATATATCACAGCTAACTTATCTAAGTCTAAACTGTATCATAGAACCTTTAAAGATAATCCACTAGCAGCCAATGGTACTCGTGCCAATTTAGTAGCACTAGACGAAGTAGGTTTCATGTACAATATAAAGGAATCTTGGGGAGCCATAGAAGCGATACAAGCAGCAAAGACTAAAAAGAATCTAGTTATCTGGGCACTGGGAACAGGAGGACTTGTCTCAGGAAAAGCGGCCCTTTATGCAGAAAGTATATTTAGAAATCCACAAGATTATAATTGCGTAGAATTTGAAGATATCTTTGAGCACAGAGGAAAGATAGGTTACTTTGTGCCTTACTCACTAGTACAAAATGAATTTAAGAAAGGGCCTAATCTAGAGACAGATGAAGCATTAGCAAGAGTTAATATAGAACACAGAAGAGTCATAGCTAAAAAATCACCTGACCCGACTGTATACCAAACAGAAATCATCAACGGTCCCATGGTTCCGAGTGAGGCTTTTTTAGTTCTCGAGGGCGCATTCTTTCCTACGTTACAACTAAAAGAACAACTAGCAGAGGTAGAGGGAGGTAAATATAAAAAGTACACAGAGGCATCCTTTAAGGGTCATATATCGTTTAACTCTAAGAATGAACCAGAATTCTACACACAGCAAGATGCACAACCTATTAGAAAGTTTCCACTTAATAATAACGATGATAAAAAGAGTTGCATAGAATTATGGGTAAAACCACAAAAGAATGACGAAGGAGTTGTCCCTAGAGGGGTACATATCGCAGGAATTGACGTTGTAGATAAAGATAAGTCAACTACTGATTCCCTACCGTCTATAGTCGTAATGAATCGTTTTACTCGACAAATAGTTGCCGAGTATACAGGGCGTACAGGAGAAGCAAAAGATTTTTATGAAGTTTGCAGAAAGCTATTATTATATTATAACGCAATAGGAATGTATGAGAAAAACCTTATTGGTCTTTACAATTACTTTGACCAAATGAAATGCACTTATTTACTAGCAGATACTCCTTATCAGCTGAGATCTACAGATACTTATAAAGCAGGAACTAATACAGCTAAAGGTATTAATGCTTCTGGTACAGTTAATGCTGAAGCAAGAAACATGATTAAATCTTGGTTACAAGAAAGAATATCAGAGAAATCTGAGACAAGAGTATATGAAACATTATATTCTCCTGCTATGATAACAGAGTTAGTAATGTGGAATCCTAGTGGTAACTTTGATAGGGTATCTGCACTAGGAATGCTAATGTGGTTAGACTCTACAATGTTCAAAGAAAACGTGAGACTTAAAGAAGAAGTTAAAGGTTTTATGGATGATCCCTATTGGGCAAACATGGGAGTTTTAAAAAAGAAACCAATATCTACTATTAATTCCAATTTTTATCCATAAATTTGTATCTTAAATAAATTATTACTATGAGTTCTCCAGTTAAAATGCAAGGATATATTAGTTTCCCTAGACAGAAGCTACCTGATTCCAAGAAAGACGACAATTGGTTTAAAAAAAATATAGACTTTGCAGAGCATTTGTTAACCTCTGATGTTAACCTACGCTCTAATTTTAAAAACAAAAAGAGTAACTATAATCTTAGAGCTAACATAATTAACGTTAAAGATTTTGAAAAATACATTAATCCAGACAATCTGGACCTTGAATCATTACCTGCATCTTTTCAGCACGTGGGTATTGAGAATTCTAAGATTAATCTTTTACTAGGAGAGTATTCTAAAAGAAAGAAAGAATTTAAAGCTTATATCTCTGCTAATGATAAAGACGGTATCTCTAGAAAAGAAGAGCAGTTAATGGAGCAGATTACTTCGGAATTAACTTCCATGATTAAGAGTACTTCTATCACTGAAGAAGAAATTAAGAAGCGCTTAGAACAATTAAATAAATACCAAACTTACGATTTTCAAGATATAGCAGAAATCACTGCTAATAAAATACTTAAGAAAGAATACAAAGAAGGAGACTTTGATTTTACTTTCTTACGCACATTTGAAGACCTACTAGTTGGAGGAGAAGAAATAATGTATTGTGGAGTACTTGGAGGTAACCCAGTAATGCGAAGAGTAAATCCTATGAATGTCTATACAATGGGAGGTAACTCTATGTACATTGAAGATGCAGATATCATTGTTGAATACGGATATAAATCTGTTGGACAAATAATTGATGATTATTGGGATGAAATCTCTGAGGACGATGTAGATTTCTTAGAAAGAGGTAAATCAGATGCTTCTGCAGGAGGTGGAGGTATAGGACTTAATAGAGATATTTCTGTATATGATTATTACGGAGAGCAAGGAGCACTAAGTATTTTCCATCCTAATGAAATGGGAACTAGAACTTTCTCAGGAGCTTTTGACACATACGGAAATGTAAGAGTGTTAAAAGTATGTTGGAGATCGAGAAGAAAGATTGGAGAATTAACATTCTTTGATGATGATGGACAAGAACAGAAAGATTGGGTTCCTGAAGATTACAAGATTAATAAAGACTTAGGAGAAACGGTAAGGTGGATATGGGTTAATGAATGGATGGAAGGTACTAAAATTGCTGACCATATTTATACAGTAATGCGCCCTGTACCTTATGCAAGTAAATCTATAGTTAATAAATCTAAAGGAACCCCTCCGTATGTAGGATCTGTTAATTCTACTAACGACTATAAAGTCCAATCCTTGATGGACGTAATGAAACCCCTTACGTATTCTTACGACATCGCCTACTACAAAAGAGAATTAGCAATCGCTACATACAAGGGTTCTTTTACTGCTTTAAATTCTTCTCTCGTACCCTCAGGTTGGGACCCGAAAGAATGGATGCGATATGTTACTATTAATAAATTCGCTTGGTTAGACCCAACTAATGAAATCCTTAAAGGACCTTCTCAAGGTAAATCCGCGGGAGCTTTTAATACATTAACAGCACAACAAATACAAGTAGGTGACCCTAATGAAATAGGCATGTATACTAATCTGATGTTAGACATAGAGAATACTCTAGGTAAAATTGCAGGTGTTACGGGTGCTAGAGAAGGCCAAATAGAAAACAGAGAAGCAGTAGGAAATGTAGAAAGAGAAGTTGCACAAACTAATCATATTACAGAAAAGTGGTTTGCAATAGATGCTAACTTCCGTAAAAGAGTTCTTACTAAATTCTTAGAATGTTGTAAATACTCTTATAAGAAAAATCCTAAAAAAGGACAGTTTTTACTTGACGATATGGGCCAAGTAATGATAAATAATTTTGATGAGTTTGTATCTACAGAATACGACTTACACGTATCTAATTCTACGGCAGATACACAGTTGTATAATGACTTAAGAGCCCTAGCACAAGCAGCTATCCAAAATGGACAAGCTACTATTGCAGACTTAGCAGCTATATCGCAATCAGAATCTGTACAAGAAGTTGCTAGAAGACTTGATGATTCTGCTAGAAAAATCAAAGAGCAGAATGATGCAATGCAAGAAAAACAACTTGCTGCGCAACAGGAAAACGCTCAAATGCAACTGAAAGAAAAGCAAGACACTCGTGCTTTTGAAGCAGGTGAGGCAGAAAAAGATAGAGATCTTAAACGCGAAGAAATAGCTTCTAAAGAAAGAATGCATGAATTAGGCCAGTTATCTACTCACGTTAGAGAGATAGAAGGACGCGAAGACATGGACTCTGACAGCAATGGTGTAGCAGATTATTTAGATATCAAACGTACAGATGTTGATGAAGAATATAAACAAAATCAAATTAGAATAGCTGAAGCTAAACTAGCTGAACAGATAAGATCTAATACTGCTAAAGAAGAAATAGCAAAAGAAAAAGCAACTAAACCGACTAAATAAAGCTATAGCCTTATAGGAGAAATTATAAAAAATATATGGGCTATTTATAAAAATTATTTTAATATTGTAACTAATTAACGACAGCAAATATGAGTGAAGAGATTAACGACCTATTTGAAGGACTTCAAATAATGTCAGCAGCAGAATTAAATTCAGCCGTGGAATCTAAAAATGAAGACGGAGAATCTTCAAAGGAAGATAAGGAAGAATTTACTTTAACTCCAGTAGTAGCAGAAAAAGGAGATGACGATACTACTAGAGAAAATAAAACAGTAACAGCGAGAGCTGAAACTAATTCTAATTCTAGCGAGAATAAGAATGAAGTAGTTTACAAGGCCTTGATGAAAGAGCTAGTTAACTCAGGAGTTTTAACCGTTGAAGAAATGGAAAAACTAGATGAGATGCCAGGAACCTTTGATTCAATTAAAGAGTTGGTAAACAAAACAGTTGAAACAAATTTTAAAGCTAAAGAAAATAGCTGGAAAAGTAACATGTCTTCTGCAAAGAAAAGATTTTTAGAAATCGAAGATGCATTTGACGAGACTGACCAAGCAATCTTAATGGCACAGAGATTAGAGTTCTTTGATACAGTAAGTATAGACGCAGTTAAAGCTGACGTAGGTTTGCAAAAGCAAATTTACTACGAGCAGTTGAAAGCTAAGAATTTCTCAGATGCAGATGCAATAGAAGCAATTGAAGATGCAGAGGCTATTAATAAATTAGAGGAAAAGTCTTTAAAGGCAATCCCTGAGTTAAAAGCAATGTCTCAACAAGTAGTTAATCAGTCTAGAGATAACAAAGAGTTAAAAACTAAGGCAGAACAAAAAGCTCAGATGGATGCTTTTGAAAACTTACTAGGCAATATAGATTCTAGAGAAGGTTTTATAGATGGATTGAATCTTAATAAAGTCTCTAAAGATAAATTAAAGAGTAACATAGTAAACCCTGTTTACACGGACCCTAAATCAGGAAAAGAGTTTAATAGTTTAATGTATAAGCAACAAAGAAACCCAGTAGAGTTTGAAATGTTGATTAATTATTATGACACATTAGGCTTATTTAACCTAGACAAAGAAGGAAAGTTTAAACCTGATATTACTAAATTAAAGAACGTAGCAAAAACAGCAGCTATCAATGAACTAGATAAAGTCATTGCAGCTGAAGAACAAAGAGGAGTAGGTCGTAACACATCTATGGAAACCTCACAAAAAACAGAAGGTATACTTAGTCTCCTCGAAAGAGCGACTGGTGGAAAATAAAATAAATTTATTCGTTTAACAATTAATAACAAAAAACAAAAATGGCTCAATTACTCCCATTACAACGGTATGAAGCTAAAGATTACAATGGTTTGGTTACTGATAACCACTTCCATTCTTTGTATCAACAAAAACCTCAGTTGATTAGTAATGTAATTAAACAAATTTACAAGACTAACCTACAAGGTAAATTACGTGAATTCGTAGATCGTTTCCCTGTAAAAGAAGTGGAACAAGAAAACGGATTTTATAACTGGATGTTGCAAGGTCAACATGACAAGAATCTTCCTCTAGTAGATGCTGAAACTATTGACGGACGTACTATTTCTGCAGGGACTTTCCCAGCAAACATTGGTGCTAACGGAGAACGTTTCTACTTAATCTTTGACGAACCGTTATTTGAAGAAACTAACGTACTTCGTGGAGAAGTTGATGATTATCACTTGTTGGTTAAGAAAGCGATGGACGCAGGTTCTCGTTACAAAGTTGAAGTTGAATTAGTAACTGATAACTCTACTAAGTCTGTTCCTTCTGAGGAATTGTCTATCGGAGGACGTTGGTCTAAATTCTATTCTCTTTCTCCTTCTACATTATCTTACCAAGGTGCTAAACCTTATTTCACTTCTCCTTGGAGAATGGAAAATCGTCCTTCTACATTACGTATGGAGTATGAGGTTGCAGGTAACACAATCAACAAAGGTAAAAACGAACCATTAGAGTTTGGATTTAACTACAAAGGACAACAAGAATCAATTTGGATTAACTACCAAGATATGGTAGCTCATCACCAATGTGAGGAAATGTTTGCTCGTATGTTGATGTACGGTAAGAAAAACTGGACAGCTGACCACAAGTATTTGAACAAAGATGACAAGACTAAATATGCTATCGAATCAGGTGCAGGTTTCTTCGAGCAAATTGCTCCATCTAACGTTCACTACTATAACTCTTATGACCTTGATTGGCATTTAGAATTATTGTTAGACATGGGTGTTGGTAAAATTGAAAGAGGTAAGCGTGTAATTCACTTGTTAACAGGAGAATTCGGTGCTATTGAAATCTCTAAGCAAATTCAAGCTAAATCAGGAACAGGTAAATTTACTGTAATCTCTGATAAGTTCTTAATGAGTAACACAGACCCAGGAAACTTAGGTGGTAAAAACACTAAAGGTTTAATGGAGCCACAGTGGAACGTGTACGAATGGTACAATGGAGTTGTTATTATGGTTGAGATCGTTGATTTCTTCGATGATGATGTTTACTTCCCTCAACGTCACCCAGATGGAAAAGGTCTTGTAGAATCTCACAGAATCTTAGCTCTTGATTATGGCGACAATGCAGGTATCTACCGTGTTAAGCCAAAAGGAGTTCCAGATTACAATTGGGCATATATCCCAGGTATGAGAGACCCGTTCTCTCCTGCAGGTAAAGGTTCACCTAAAATGGTAGCTTCTCCAGTAGACGGATACTCAGTACACTTCCAGAAGTGGGGTGGATTGATGATTGAAGATCCTACTAAAGTAGTAGATTTACGTCTTTCAGTAGAGAGATAATAAATATAAAAAATGTATCCCCTTGGAGCTAATCACTCCGAGGGGGCATTTTTAATAAGAGAATTAATAATTGACAGCAAAATAAATGGAAACAACGACAGCAGAAAAAGTGGTTTACGGTACATTTCTACAAGATAGAATTGTTGCAGTAAAACCAGTAGAATCATCAGGGAAATGGAGTACCCTATTAGTATCTGGACAGGACAATAAAAAAGACCCGTTCATTTATAACAAAGCAAAACGAAGCTACCAATTGCCTCTTAACAATGCAAACTTAGGTGGAGGAGTTAAAGTAATTTTAGACGATCAAAAGAGAGTTAAAATTCAAAAATACATGGAGTCTTTTCCTAACGGAATGACCCAAAAAGAGTTCTTTGAAAAAGAATTAGGAGTAAACTTAAACCCTACTCTTAAGGCTGAAGAAAACTTCTGGAGAACAGACAGAAGAGGTAGAGTAGTAATGACCAAAGAAGGTACTACACTAAATCTTAATCTTTCCCTAGACATGCTTAAGTATCTAATACTTATAGCTAATAAGTCACTAGTATCTCCTTCGTATGAAGATAGAACATTGAAAGCGACTTATGAGTTTATGATTGTAGATGAAAGCAAAGTAACTACTAAGAAATTAGCAGAAGCAAGTGTTAAGGCAGATGCGTTTATTAAGTATGCAGAAATTACAAATAGTAAGAAAGCTACTATTGGATTTATTAAATCCCTAGGTAGAACTATCCCTGCGACCGCAAGTGAAGAGTGGATAAAAAATGAAGTCTTAAATATTGCAGATAGTAACCCTGCATATTTCTTAGAGATTGTTAATCATCCTCAATATAATGAGCGTATCTTTGTACAAGAAGCTGTAGAAGCTGGTGCAATTATTCGTAAAGGAGAAAAGAGATACACACTTGACAACGGGTCTGAGTTAGGAGATATGACAGATGTTATTAACTACTTACTTAACCCTGATAATCAGGAAGTAAAACTTAGAATTAAAGCAAAAATTGATTTAGCAAAACGTAACTAATTATGACTGCAAACGAAATGGCTGATACATTAGAATTAAAACTAGACAGAAGTGATAGTTATGGTTCTCCTGGATATGAAGATTTTGAATTATCTTCTGTCCTAAGTGAAGCTAATAGTTTATATGTTAAGAAGTACTTTGATGAATTAAACAACAGGAAGGGTAAAGGCTTCCAAGAAACAGAAATTAGAGACCAAGGTTTGGGAGCGTTAATACTAGACGCTCCCTCCCTCGTTTCTTCGGCTTCACAGGTTGGTGTAATAATCAACCCTAATGTAGTTGGAAAGTTCTTTGACTTACCGTTAAACCATATGTATACTATCTATGAAGAATGTACAATAGATAAAATAGAATGTGGAACAGCAGAAACTAGTATAGTTGCTTATGTAACTCCAATAGCTCATACAGAAATGCAGAGATTTAATTGGAGTAAGTATAAGAAACCTTTCTATAATATTTCAGGAGACTCAAGAGTTTGGAGATCTGAATTTTCTAGACAAGTAACTGGAATTAACCCCGCATCACCTGCAACTGCAAAGAGGCATGAGATGTTTACAGACGGTTCTTTTAACATCACAGCATATCACATGCGGTATGTTAAAAACCCTGAGAATATAGTAGTAGATAGAAATACTCCTACTAACCAACGTAACTGTGAACTAGATACTTCTACTCACATAGTTATAGTAGACATAGCAATGAGCCTAATGTCTGATAGAATAAGAGAACAAAGAGTACAAAATATTGAGCAATTTAAAGAGCTCGAATAAATAATAATATAACAATAACAATTTAAAATTAAAAAAAATGTTAAGAAAAGCAAACAATGTATTTAGCGTATTGCTAAATGACGCTTCTAAATTAACTTCAGCGTTACCAGCAACAACTGCAGGTGTAGTTGTAACTGATGCAAATCTTGAATCAGGAGCAATCGTTGTAACAGATTTAGGATTGCAGAGATTAAGTGCTGCTGAATACACAGCATTAGCTAACGGTGATCAATTTCTTGTAGTACAAGGAAAAGGTGTTGGAAAACCTCTTATGAAGTCTCCAGTTTTAACTAAAGGTAAAATTAAGTTGACTGCCGCTCGTTTTAAAGCAGCTGTTCAACAAGTAACTACAATTGGTTATAACGGAACTACAGGAGTACTTCCTACAGCAAACAATACTTCTTATTTTATTAAAATTAGAAAGAGGGATAATGATGCTGCTAACCGTTCTCAACCAATGAGTTTATTTGCAGGTCCAGTTCGTACTGACGCTACAGGTACTCAAGAAGAATTAGCTTTCTTGTTGGCAGTTAGTGGTTTAAGAAACTTTAAAGATGAGCCTGCAAATGGTTACTTAAAATTTGAAGTAATTTCTAACGGTACTCTTGCAGCTATTGGTGCAACTACTTTAGCTGCTACTGTAGGGTCTAGATTAGTAACTTATTCTGCAGCGCACTCTTTAGTATTAGGCGATTTAATATTTATTGCTGGAGCAACTTATAAAGTAGCAGCAGTTCCTTCTGCAACTACAATAACTTTAAACTTTGCATTCCAAGGTACAACTGTAACAGCTTTAGCAACAGGTACTACTTACGCAACTACTCACGGTTTATTAACTGTGCCTACTGCTTTTGGTATCCGTCTTACAGGTAAACCAGCACCGTTTGATGTAAATCAATTCCGTGATTATTATGCTAATCGTTTCACTGCAACTTTCTCTGATAGTTCAACTTTAAATACAGCAACTACAGGAGCTCGTAACGGTAACGGTGTATGGCAACAAGTTGCTATGGATGAGTACATGAACTATGGTTTTGAAGGTCAAAACAATCAGTTGGCTACTCCTTCTGTTCCTCGTGACCAAGTAGTTAAAATCCCTGGTGTAGGAACTGCAACAGCTTTAACTTCTAAGTATTGCGCTTTAAACATTGCTTGGGAAGAGTCAATTGGTACTCTAGTAACTATGGCAGGTGGAAAAGGTAACGTAGTAGTTTATGTTAATCTTACTGATGCATCAGGTTTAGGAAAAATTTCTACTCCAACAACTACTACAGGAAATGAGTTTATCACAGTATTTGGAGGTCCTACGGCATTTGGCGTAGCTGCACTTACAGACTTGGATGAGCAATAAAATGTAATTCTCCAACCCTCAGTAGCCCGTCACGAAATTTTGCTGTCGAGTGATGGGCTACTATATTTATTTTTATTACCTTTACTAAAATTTCAATCCTATGAGTTTACTTCCTCAAATATCTTTATCATTAGGAAACAAATGTAACACTGTAACCGTTGAAGAGTTAACAGGTTTATTTGTAACTGATACCAACATAGGAGGTTGGGGAGGCCCTAATATTACCACAAATGATATCACTTACGCAGGAGTAAATGTATTTCCTTATACAGGAAGTGCTATTTCAGCATCGGGCACAGGAGAAATCACAGGAACTCTATTTACAGACACTACTCATATTTCAGGATTATTTCAAATAGGACAACAACTTATTGGTACGGGAATTCTACCTGGAACTACTATCATAGCAGCCATTACAGGTACAGGAAATAACAACGGAGGAACTTATATTGTAAACTACTCTCAAACAGTATTACCAACTACTATCGCAGGTATACCTGTATTAGCTTCTTATCCATTATTTGATGGTACAGTTGACGTATTCTCAGGATTACCTTCTGCACCAACGCCATCACCTTTTATAGCACTTCAAGACCAACCTTGGTCTAACGTTGACGGAATTTATGAAATTGTTTATACAGTCACAGACGGTATAGATGTCTATACTAATGAAACTCAACATGAATTGTTCATTTGTAATTTATGTAATTGCAAAGATAGTTTAGTAATTAAACTTATTGATGCTTGTTCTACTATCGCTGTTAAAGCTTTAAAAGAACAAGTTGATCAAATGGAAGTATTTATTTACGGAATCCAATCAGCATTCAGCTGTGGAGATTTTGATACTGCTGAGAATATTATCACAGCAGCAACTAATTATTGTACAACAATATCTAACTGCAGCGGCTGCGGTTGTGGAGGAAATTGTTAATATGGAACAAACAGGTTACATATACGCATTAATTGATCCTAGAACGGATTATATTAGATATATTGGGAAAACTTGTAATATTAAAGAAAGATTTTCTAAACATAAAACAACTGCTAAATATTGTAGAACACATAAAGAAAATTGGATTAATTCATTACAAAAAATTGGTTTACAACCAAGAATTAAAATATTAATTAGTACTTTTGAAAATCTTTTAAATAATTTAGAAATTGAATTAATAAAACATTATAAACAATTTTGTAAATTAGTAAATGGTACAGAAGGGGGTGACGGAACACGTAAACCTCAAACTGAAAAAGTAAAAGAAAGAATGAGAACAAATAATCCAATGCATAATAAAGAACTTGCTTTATTTGTAAATAGAAAAAATGCAATAAAAAGATGTAAATCTGTTTTACAATTTGATAAAACAGGAAATTTAATAAAAGAATACACAAGTGTTTCACAAGCTTCATTATTAACTAATATATGTGAGTCAACCATTGTTAGAGTTTGTAATAAAATAGGAAGTTATAAAAGTGCTGGTGGATATTTGTGGAATTATAAAAATTTTTGAATTATGTGTGGATGTAAGGATTGTCAGGGAATAACTTTATTTAAAGGAAAAGATGGAAGAGGAATAGTAAGTATTACTGCTCAAGAAGATGGTACTTTTATTTATCTATATACAGACGGTACAACATACATAAGTCCTGATTTAACAGGTCCTCAAGGTATAGAAGGTCCTCAAGGACCTCAAGGAGACCCAGGAACTAATGGAACTAATGGAACAAACGGAACCAATGGTACTAACGGGTTAGATGCTCCTGTTCAAGTTGTAGATATTGGTGTGTGGGATATGGATATTACAGATTCTGTAACTGTTCCCCATGGATTGACTCTTTTAAGTATTAGGGCTGTTGACGCATTAATTTATGATACTGACGGTAATTTTAAATATAGATTAGATTATCTTGATGGTGCAAATGTACAAGCAGGATCGGTAGGTGCCATAAATAGTACTACTGTAGAATTACGCAGATTGCGAGGAGGATTTTTTGATTCTATTAATTTTTCAGGGATAGGTAATAGAGGTTACCTAGTAATTAGATACGTATAACTTTACTATTATAGATTTTAATGTGCACTCCTACTTACATAGAAATTACAGAAGATATTAATCCAGATATTTTATGCTTTTTTAAATTAGTTTGGCAAGAACAATGTGATTTTGCTCAATGCGTTTATAACTATGTACAATTATTACAATTTGGAGCAGCACCTTGCGATGCCTTAGACGAACTAATGAATAAAAGAAGAGCTCTAGAAATTCTTAACTGCTATGATGTTAGAGATATTCCTGATAATACTACAGATTATAATATCTTAACTTACGCACAAATTAAAAAATTATTAAATTAACTACTATGATAACTTACGAAATAAAAATCCCAACTACTGCAGATATTAGAGAAATTTTCTTCAATAGAAATACTAATAAATTATCCTATAAAAACGATTTAGGAATTATTTTTCCTTTAGATCCTGTAGTAACAAGTATTCCTACATTACAAGAAGTATTAACTGCAGGCAATGCATTAGCAACTAGTGTTAACTTTCAAGGAACAAATGCAGGTCTAAATAATACAGGGGGGCAAGTAGTAGGATTAGGAGAAAGTGCTGGTAATGGTAATACAGGATCATCTAATGTATTTTTAGGATGGGCAGCAGGAGCTTCTAATACAGGAAGCTATGTAATTGCTTTAGGACTTGGTGCAGCCGCAATGAATACTCAATCAGGTAGATTTATAGTAGCTAACACAGAGATGCCTACTTTTGCTAACCATGCTGCAGCTGCTTTAGCGATTACTGTTCCCCTAGGAGCAAGTGCGGGAAGTACTTACATGTATCACAACCAAGCTACCAACAGTATAGGAGCAGTTAGATTATAATTATTAAATAATTAATAAACAATATTATGTCACAAAGAGAAGTAGCCATAACAGGTGGTCCTAGTAATACCAAAGCGATGGTAACTGGACAAGAAGAGTTATTAGTAAAAATAAATTCAATTTCAAGTATTGCAGATTTTGCTACACAAACTACATTAGCCGCTGTTGACACTAAACTTACATCAGTAGCAAGAACTCCTAGTTTTTTAAGACCTACAGGCTCTTCAGGTACAATTGCATTAGGAACATTTTCTATGTCATTTGCTAGTGTAGGAACTGCTGATGCTACAGTAGGTGGAATGATACTTAAACCAGGAGAAACAATTAATTTTGATGCAGGTGCATTAAATAATACTTTAGGTGCTGTAGCTTACGATACAACGACAATAGGCTCAGAGTTAATAATTATTACACTTACATAATAATGTCTACGCATATAGATATAACTCCTGTTCTAAGTGGCTTCGGCAGAGGACTATTTGCACAAACAGCATTAGGAACTCCTGTAGC
>Ga0315284_10002786_pt1 | contig 24925 bp, 19 predicted proteins | sample YL17G09_16_MG_FD_203696 | JGI IMG/M metagenome (GOLD analysis project Ga0315284, IMG submission 203696) | Sediment microbial communities from Yellowstone Lake, YNP, Wyoming, USA - YL17G09_16 | ecosystem: Environmental > Aquatic > Freshwater > Lake > Sediment | place: USA: Wyoming | collected...
CGAGAGATCCGCATGGGCAGGCCCGGCCGCGAAGACTCAATCGACTTCCTTGTATTCTCCGGCCACAAGATGTATGCCCCTTTTGGAGCAGGCGTCTTGATCGGGCCAAAGAGCTTATTCAAACAGGGGGACCCCGATTTGGTCGGCGGCGGCGCGGTAAATTATGTCACACTTTCGCAGGTGCAGTGGGCCCACCTGCCCGATAAAGAAGAGGCCGGCAGCCCCAATGTTCCGGGAGCGGTAGCATTGGCTTCGGCCATGGATTATTTGAGGTTCGTGGGATTTAGGAAAATCGCAGCGCACGAAAAAGAGCTGACAAAGTACGCCCTCGAGAAATTTGCCCAACTTGATGGTATCACATTATATGGCCCCACAAAATGGATACCGGGCCAGGATCGAGTCGGGGTGATCTCGTTCAATGTCGATGGCGTCTATCATGCCGTGACGGCGGCAATCCTCAGTTTCGAGGGCGCGGTGGCGGTGCGTAATGGATGTTTCTGTGCCCATCCTTATATCATGCGCCTGCTCAAAATCAGCGAGAAGGCCTCTCATAAATATCGGGACCAGATCAACGCCGGTGTGCGAAGCGAGGTGCCCGGGCTGGTACGCGTATCATTCGGCATTTACAATACCAAGGCTGAGATCGATACCTTCTTCAAGGTCTTGAAATTAATCATCAACAGGACATATAAGGGCGAATACCTGATTGACAAACATACGGGCCAGGTTCGCGCCAGGGGCTTTAAATTTCCGGAAAAGCAGAGATTCCTCCGCCATGAAAATCATAAAGGTACTTCCCGAAGGCCTTATCGATAGAATCGCCGCCGGAGAGGTGATCGAAAATCCGGCCTCGGTGATCAAGGAGCTCGTCGAGAACTCCATAGATGCCGGAGCAGGAAGTATCGAGATATCTATCTCTGGTGGCGGCAAGGACGAGATTATTATAGTCGACGATGGCGAGGGCATACCCAAGAACCAGGTGGAGCTGGCCTTCTATCGGCACGCCACTTCAAAGATTCGCAGTTGGGAGGACCTCCTTAGAACATTTACCATGGGATTCCGGGGTGAGGCCCTGCCATCGATAAGCTCCGTCTCTCTCATGGAGTTAACCACCTGCTTCGAGGGTGAACGGATCGGATCGACTATCAAGTTCGAGGGGGGTAAACAAACTTTTTTCGGCCCCGCCCCGCCTCGAAAAGGAACCGCCATCACGGTTAAAAACCTGTTTTTCAATGTCCCCGCCAGGCGGAAATTTCTCAAATCGGAATTGTCGGAGAAAAGAAAAATCTCGGAGATTATCAGGCGATACCTCATCGCTCACCCGGAGATAGGATTCAAGATTAGCCACGATGGCAGGCTCGTCAGCTCGCTTACGGCGACCGAGAATCTCCGCGAGAGGTTGGAGTCGATCTGGGGCGATTCCATCACCAACAACATGGTCGAGCTGGAGGGTGGAACGACAGGTCCTATGACCATACGCGGGTTCGTCTCAAAACCGGAGGTTACGCGCTCCAACCGGGGCGAGATATTCTTTTTTGTAAACAGGCGCCCGGTTCTGGAGAAATCATTTTTCGGAGCGATCGCGGCCTCCTATGGGCCGACCCTTCCTCCGGGACGGCATCCTTACGCCGCCGTCTTTTTGGAAATAGAGCCTAATTTTATCGACATTAATGTTCATCCCGCCAAGACCGAAATCCGTTTCGCAGATGATGGCTTCATTTTTACGACACTGAAGAAATCGCTTGATAAGGCCCTGGCTCTGCCGCTTGGTTTCGCTCTTCGCTCATCGAAGGAGCCGGGGGATGAATCGCTCACGCATCCCGCGCCGCAATCAATCCCGTTCGCGAAGGCCCGGCAGCAGGCATTCGGTGACGGTGGATTCAGGATGATTCCCGGTGAGCCGGCGGCCTTTGAATCGTCAATACGGCCGGCGATGACCTCGCCACAGATCGATTTTGCAGGGCAGGGAATCTCTGTCATGCAGCTTTTCGATACATATATCCTCGCCCGCCAGAATGATGAGATGCTGATTATTGACCAGCACACCGCCCACGAGCGTATCCTGTTCGAAAGGAATTTGAATTCATTCGAAATTCAGGGCATGCCATCGCAGAAGCTGCTGTTCGAGGAACAGGTTCACTTAAGTCCCGAGGAACAAAACGCGCTGGATACGGCCATGGGCCTGATCGCAAGGGCTGGTTTCGAGCTTCGCCCTTTCGGCGGCGATCAATTCATCATCTCCGGCGTACCGCTCGATATGGGAGATATTGCGCCTGCCGAGGCTCTCAAGGAAACCCTTGCCGTCCTGGCCAACAACCTTCGCGAGGGGCAGGATATCAAACGGGCCCTGGCAGCCGCAGTGGCCTGTAAGGCTGCTGTCAAAGCCGGTCATAGGCTCTCGGAGGCTCAGATGCGGGCGTTGATCGTTGAGCTTCTCAAGTGCCACGAACCTTACAGATGTCCTCATGGAAGACCCACTATTGTCGTAATGAGCCGCGATGACCTCGAGAGAATCTTCCGACGGAAATAGCCGCCCCAAGGCTGTCATTATCTGCGGCCCGACCGGCTCCGGCAAATCCGAGCTGGGTCTCATGTTGGCCGAAAAATATAACGGCCGCATTATTAGCGCCGATTCACGCCAGATCTACAGGCGGCTCGATATCGGCACCGCCAAGCCATCGATGGAGGATAGAGCCAGGATAATTCATTATATGATCGATGTCGCCGACATCGACGAGGTTTTTACCGCCAGACGATATTCGGCAATGGCGATGGCGGCCATCCAGGAAACCTGTGCCGGGCACAACATTCCTTTCATCATAGGTGGGGCCGGCCTTTATCTGGCCGCTCTCACCGGTGGCATTTTCGAGGGCCCATCAGCCGACTCGAACCTCCGCCATAATCTCAAGGTAGAGGCCGATAGGCTCGGGCAGGAACATCTCCATGAGGAGCTCTTACAGGTTGACCCTGAGGCCGCCAGGCGAATATCGCCTGGCGACAGGGTGCGCCTGATCAGGGCCCTGGAGGTATACAGACTTACTGGAAAGAAAATAAGCGAGCTGCAGTCGAGCGGACATTATGAGCGCCTCGACATGGAATTCTTATGGATTGGTATCATGCCGGAGCGAAAGAGGCTTTACGAGCGTATAAACCAGCGTGTCGATCGGATGGTCGCCTGTGGCCTGCTCGATGAGGTCACGGGCCTTAGAGATGCCGGATTGGGAATTCCTATCAAGCAAAAAAGAATCGTCGGATATTATGAGGTGCTTGACGCGCTGGAAGGCGCAATTACCTTGGAAAAAGCGATTGATTCGATCAAGCAGCATAGTCGAAATTACGCCAAAAGACAATTAACATGGTTCCGCCACAAGGCCCCCGCAAAATGGTTAGATCCTGATGCCACCAATATTTATAATGAAGTTTCCCTTATAATTGACGATTATTTAAGATAAAAGGGCTTGACTTGAAATCTATTTCTTATTATTAGAGGTAAAGTTATGGCATGGAGGAGGATAACTACCCTAACGCTTTTCCCTGTAGCGTTGACGGTTATAATTGGGTGTTCCCAGCCAGATCCGGTTTGGACTCTCCAGACTGCTGATGAGGCTCCCCGGCAAAGCTCCGCGTTGTCAGATACGGCCTCGGCAACTATAGACTCGCTCAAGACTCCCGTGGCGCGGCCGGACCTGGATGAGGCCCTCGACAATGTCGAGGCGCTCTACGCGACGGGCGTCCACTATTTCCAGATCAGTGAACTCGACTCTGCCCAGGCCTCTTACGAGCAGGCTCTTGCTATTCTGGCTGAAATCGACCTCAACCCCGAACAGAGCCCCGACCAGGCGAGCCGCATGGACCGTCTCCTTAATGAAATCGAAGAGGATTATCGTTTGACCCTGATAGCCTCAGGATCTCTTTCTAATGAGGCCTCCGTTACCGCTTTCAGAGAGCTTTTTGCCGACCTGAAGAATTTTAAACGGTTGAAAGAGCAGTCTGAGGTTAAGGTCAAAGAGTTTAACGAAGCTGATTCCGTTATATATGATATAGATATCGAATGGAACGAGAAGGTCGAAAACTCACTGATTTACCTTCAGACCGTGGCGCGCGATAAGTTCAACGCCTACCTTGAGCGCGCCGGCGCCTATCTGCCTTTAATGGAGAAGATATTCGAGGAAAGAGGACTTCCTCACGATCTCGTTTATCTACCGCTCATCGAATCGGGATTTAAGGCCTCGGCTTATTCGTATGCCAAGGCCTCGGGATTCTGGCAGTTCATATCATCCACGGGAAGGCTCTACGGGCTGGAGCACAATTGGTGGTTTGATGAAAGGCGAGACTTTGTCAAATCGACTATCGCCGCCGCTGAGCATCTCAAAGATCTTTATGAGCAGTTCGGCTCCTGGAACCTGGCTCTAGCCGCGTATAACGGAGGCGCCGGCAGAGTCTCGCGGGAGATCAAAAAAGCGAGGACAAACAATTTTTGGAAACTAAGCCTTCACAAGCAAACCAAGGCCTACGTGCCTCTCTTTATGGCCTCCACCATAATTGCCAAGCAGCCGCAGAAATACGGTTTCTTCCCCAACTACCAGCAACCAATAGAATACGATGTTTTCACAATCGACAAGTGCATATCAATTGAGGCCATTTCGGCCAAGACCGGTATTGCCATCGCTGATCTTGAACGGCTCAATCCCGAACTCCTCAGGGGTATCACTCCACCGGGGGTGAAACAATACGATTTCAGGATTCCAAAAGGCATGTCGGATGTTCTCGCCATGGCATATAATAATATCCCCGAGGAAAAGCCGGTCACGCTGTCTCGTCACAAGGTGAGACGCGGCGATACCCTGTCGAGCATCGCCAGGAAATATGGTGTCTCTGTCAATACTCTGGTAACTGCCAATAACATCAAGAAAAACAAGCGAATCTATATTGGCCAATATCTCAATATACCGACCGGAGGCGGCAGAGCCATACGGCAGATTCCGTCTGATTTTGCGCAAACGCGGGCAGCGAAGATCCAGACGATCAATAAGTCGACCGGAAAATATAAAGTACGGTCGGGTGACACGCTATGGAAAATCGCCTCTTCATATGGAATCAGCATCGCCGAGCTAAAAAGGCATAACAATTTATCGTCCAACATGGTGTTTGCCGGACGGTGGTTGAAAATACCGATGCAATCTTCGAATCCCGCTGCCGAAATCAAACCGGCCGATGTCACCTTTGAGATTTACACAGTAAAAAGAGGCGATTATCTCAATAAGATCGCCAGCCGCTTTGGCACCGACCTGGCCACAATCAAAGAGGCAAACGGTCTGACCTCAAACAGGATCTTCCCCGGCATGAAGCTTAAGATACCGCCCAATGGCACCAGCGATATCTCTGACGCCTCCGATAAGCCAAATAATAATAAAGAGTTAAGCCAAAAAACCTATACGGTTCGGCGCGGCGACACTCTTTGGAAAATAGCGCAGGCGCATGGTGTTTCTTTGAATAACCTGGCCCGATGGAACAATCTTAGTGTCAGAAGCCGCATCTTCCCCGGAGATAAGTTGAAGATTTATTTCGACTAACGGTAAAAAAGGATTTGACAATAAAATCCATCCAAAATAAATTTACGCCAAGTTATGGCGTCTAATAGAGATAAAGTAATTATCCTGGTTATCGTGCTGGCCGGCCTTTTCATGTTTGGGGTGGTTAGCCTCATTCTGCTATTGGCTGCCAGGCCATTGCCGGCGGAATTTCCCTTCACCTCTCTCGGGGGACGAGTGGCGCTCATTGAAATCTCTGGAGTAATAGAAAGCTCGGAGGACATTGTAAGGCAACTCAAGAAATATGAAGAGGATAATTCGATCAAAGCGTTGGTGATAAGGATCGATAGCCCCGGCGGGGGAGTGGCGCCATCTCAGGAAATTTACGACCGCCTGCTCAAATTCCGGGAAAAAGACAAATATATCGTAGCGTCAATGGGGGGAGTAGCGGCTTCCGGAGGTTATTATATCGCTTGTGCCGCCGACACCATTTTCGCCAACCCTGGGACTATCACCGGTTCGATCGGAGCAATTTTCTCCTATCTCGTATTCGAGAATCTGATGGATAAGGCCGGGGTCAAAATGGAGGTCGTAAAATCGGGCGATTTCAAGGATGTCGGAAGTCCGGCTCGCCGCATGGATCCGCGTGAGCGGGCCATGCTGCAATCGGTTATTGACGATACTTACGATCAATTCGTAAACGTCGTATCGGAGCGACGAGGCTTGGATCTCGATTTCGTCAAGAGCCTGGCCAACGGATCGATATTTACCGGCCGCCAGGCCCGCGAAAAGGACCTCATCGATAAGCTTGGCACTTTGGATGATGCTATCTCGTTGGCTGGTGATATGGCCGGACTGGGCCAAAAGCCGCGCGTCGTCAAGGAACGTCCTTTTAAGCGTAATATTTTCGATCAGTTGGTCGGATTACTCGGGCTCGATAACTTCAAATCACAGATTCGCCTTTGGCCGACTCTGGAATATAGATACAATTAATTTCCATGCCCATTTATGAATATCGCTGCAGGAATTGCGGAAACGAATTTGAAGTCCTTATTAGAAGCTCCGAATCGAAAGTTAGTTGTTCGGTTTGCGCGGCTGAAAATGTTACAAAGAAATTCTCGACATTCGGTTTTATATCGGGAAACTCGACGATGGTCGCATCGGGCGCAAAATCATGTGGCGGATGCGCGAGTCACAATTGTGGTGGATGCCATCATTGATAAGATAAATCCTTTGACCATGGGAGGTGGTTAATGACAAAAGCCGATCTGGTAGAACAAGTGGCGGAGAAAACCGGCTTGACCCGCACCGATGTTGCCGCCACGGTGGATTCCTTTCTGGACGCCATCAAACGGGCGCTGGAAAACGGTTCCAACATCGAAATAAGAGGATTCGGCACATTTAAAATCAAGCCTCGTAAGGCCCGTAAGGCCCGGAATCCACGGACCGGCGATGTCGTCCCTGTTCCGGACAGAAAGATTCCTGTATTCAAACCATCCAATGAATTTAAAAATCTTGTGATGAGCGCGGCGTCTCAAAGAGGATAAGGAAAAATATGCCAAGTGGTAAAAAGCGCAAACGACATAAAATCAAAACCCACAAGCGCAAAAAACGGCTTCGTAAGGATCGTCATAAAAAGAAGCTGAGATAGTCAGTCGATAAACCGGTTGATCGGTTTGATGGCAAGACGGCCGTGATCTGGATCATCTCTGATACTCATTTGACCAGAAATCAATTCCTCCCGGAGGCCTTTATGAAGCGGGTCTCGCGGGAGGATATTATTTTGCATTTGGGCGACCTGGTCTCGCTTGAGGCTTTGGAGCAGGTGCGAAAGTTGTGCCATTTCGAGGCGGTCAGGGGTAATTGCGATATGCCCGATGTCCGCCGGGGCCTGCCGCCCAAAAAAGTAATTGAGATCGAGGGGCTCAAAATCGGACTTATTCATGGTCGCGGCGGACCGTCTGATACGATCAGGACTGTGAGAGCCGAATTCGCGGGCAAGGTCGATATCGCCCTGTTTGGGCATACCCACTTGCCATATCATCACCGCGAGAATGGCACGCTTTATTTTAATCCCGGCAGCCTGCGAAGCGGCAGGGGAGAGGCCAACACATTTGGCCTTCTGCATCTCGACTGCAATCCCCCCTGGGGCGAAATTATCGAAATCGCTAGACAATAGCCGAAACATCGATTGCCTTTTAAATATAAGGGGGCTGCGATTTTTAAATGAAGGATTTTCCGCTATGAAACCCCTCTTGCTCCTGCCACAAAAGGCCGGAACGCTAGAGATATTTTTCTGTTGACCAGCGGCACTCATACCCGTTAATTGCGCCGCATAAGAATAGTATACCATAATGTAGATTGATCTATTTTATGGACGGCATGCCCCCGTAGCTCAGGTGGATAGAGCGACGGTTTCCTAAACCGCAGGTCGCCCGTTCAAGTCGGGCCGGGGGTATTTGTTATTTTTATCCTTTTGGGATGCAAAAAAAACCTTGCAAATGAACGACATAGGTTTTAAATTCTTGAGGTTTTCGAGGAATATTCGGCCTCGCAGACGGTATATTTATGGCAGGGGGCAAGGAGCGGGTGCAAAGCACCCAGTGAGAGGGAAAAATAATTTAGGCATTCTTTTTTCGCCTGCATTGACTTCCAGATTATGAACTCCGGAGGAATGATGAAGAAATTTTCTGTGGTGTTTTTGGCGATGGCATTAATGGCTTTTATGCCACTTTTAACCCATGCTCAGGTAAATCAGGCCCTGTCGACTCTTAATCCATACCTGGATTTTAACACGCTCGGCGGTGGCGCCAGGGCAGCCGGCATGGGAGGGGCTTTCATCGGATTATCGGAAGGTGAATTCGCATACTCCTGGAATCCCGGGGCATTGATATTCTTCCAGAAAAATTACCTTGGGATTCAGTTAGTGTCAGCATCCGACAAATTCACAATGCCGGTGCTAAATGGAAGCCCTTCCCTGGACATCTATACTTTGCAGTCGGCCGAGGTCAAGCGCGATCATTTCAGCCTCGATGTCGGCGGTTTTGGGGTTCCATTCTCGTTTTTGGATAGAAACTGGGCAGTCGGCGGAGGCTATAGAAATATCTACGACATGGACACGAAATACGAGTACCCGTCTTTCTATGGCGATCTAAATAATGTCACCACAACCGACGGCGTCGATGCCGTAAGCCTTGCTCTGGCCGGCCTGCTTACCGATGGATTGGGATTCGGCATTACGGCGAATTCCTATGTCCGTGGATATGAGCGAAACTCGTGGAATCTAAAGGCCTTTGAATTCCAAAGCACAATAGATCCATTTCCCGATACGCTCGATATCTGGATTAATGAAACGTCCCATTATAGCGGCGTGAATTTCGACCTGGGTCTGGCGGCATCGTATGGCATTTTCAAGGGCGGAGCTGTCATACATACTCCTTATAATCTTAAACAAAATGTGAAATTTACCCAGACCTTCATGGCCGCGCCGCTACCAGGCGGCACCATAAATCGCATAACCTATACCACCAAGTTTCCACTGGGATTTTCGGCAGGTGTCGCTGTGGCGCCTTTCGAAAAACTCACTTTGGCCATGGATTTGGATAGCCGCCCCATGTCGAAGGCTAAGATAATCGAAAATTGGGAGGCTATCGAAATGCCCGATAGCGAATATGACCCCAATTGGGAAAACCTTACCCAGTTTAGAATCGGCGCCGAATATACGCTCGACGCCGGATTTGCCAGCCTTCCGCTGAGATTAGGTTTCAGAAATGATCCTTCCATAAAGAAGGAATTGTTAAATTGGACGGGAGATTCGACAAGTGTCACATCCACGCCCGGAAAACAAATCAAAACAAGTATTTTTACTCTCGGCTCGGGATTGCATTTCGGGAAGGCATGGATTGATTTTGCCTACCAGTTCGGAAGCAGCTCCTATGATTCCCATATCATTTACTTTAATAATGATAAAAACATCGAGCAAAAGCGTGATTACAGCCGCCTTCTAATCTCGGCCGGGATGTACTTCTAAACCCGGGGAAATTAGCTCGAATGGGCGTCCAGCCGGGCGCCCTTTTTTTATAGCCACTGGCCATTCCCGGCCCCCTGCTGGATAAATACCACTTGCCGGCAAAGCGAATATTTGATAAATTAGCGGTTTAAGTTATGATAAGGAGTGAGTTTAATGACAGGTGAGAAGAGAATTACAAAACGGCGCATGAAGGAAGACAAGTTGGTCTCGTCAACCTTTAAGGCGACCGAATATATACAGAAAAACCAAACGCCTTTTATTGTCGGCACATTGGTCGTGGCGGCCGTATTCGTGCTGGTCGTTTTTATGAGATGGAGTGGCGATCGAAAGAGGAACGAAGCCGCCGGAATCCTGACCCGGGCCGAAATCACCGCAGCCATGCAAAACATGGATCAGTATCTTGGCGACCTGGCGCTTCTTTCCGATAATTATAGTGCCACCGCCCAGGGCAAGCTGGCCACGTCGAGGCTGGCCAATAATTATTTCCGCAGCAAGGACTACGGCAGGGCGGAAATCTATTTTCAAAGGATCGTCGATCGCTATTCCGATGACCGGATTCTCGGCGCCGGAGCCTGCGCCGGCCTGGGCGCCATCTATGAAATAAATGGCGATTACAAACGCGCCGCGGAGCAATATAGAAAAGCCGCCGATCTGAGCGAGGGCCAAACCTGGGCCTCCGGTTATCTGCTCAAAGCAGGCCTCGACTATTCCAAGGCGGGCGACAAGGAAAAAGCCGCCGAGGCGCTGAAAATTATTGAGGATAAATATCAGAACTCGCCGGAGCTATCGCCCGCGCGGCGTGCTCTGGCAGAGATCAGCTATTGATCGAGGCGGAAGGGCTGTTTTAAATGACGCCCGATCCATTATCAAAGCCAGGCGGCCCGGTATTGAAACTGGCCTTCCTCTGGCATCAACATCAACCATACTATAAAGATCTTATCACCAACAGTTATCTATTGCCGTGGGTTCGCTTGCACGGTGTCAAAGACTATTTGGACATGGTCGAAATCCTCGACTCCTATCCTCAGATAAGGCAGACCTTCAATATGGTGCCGTCCCTTCTCGAACAGCTCGAGGATTACGTCAGGGGTACTGCGCTTGACCCGCATCTGGAGTTAAGCCTCAAGAACGTTGAAAGCCTTACTGATGAGGATAAATCCCAGATGCTCGAGCTTCTGTTCCAGGCCAATTACGGTACCATGATCGCCCCCATCAAGCGCTATGCAGCTCTGCATCGCGGCCAGGCGAGGGCTTTGGCCGAGTGGAGCGCTGCCGAGTGGCGTGATTTACAGGTTTTGGCCAACCTGGCCTGGATAGACCCGATGTTCAAATCATCCGGGCATATGAAGGAGCTGGCCGCGAAGGGGGAGAGGTATACCGAAGGCGAGAAGCTCGAATTGCTCGAATTCCAGAGAACGATTATCCAGCGTATAGTGCCCTCGTTGAGGACTCACATGGATTCGGGCCAAATCGAGGTTTCTGTATCCCCCTATTTTCACCCTATAATGCCGCTTCTTTATGATACTTCCTCGGCGCTGGTGGGCATGCCGGCTGCAAGCCTTCCGAAGAAACGGTTCCAGCATCCCGAGGATGTCGACCGCCATATCGCTGACGCCGTCGCGATGTATGAGCGCCTGTTCGGTCGCAGACCAGGCGGAATGTGGCCGTCGGAAGGTTCTGTCTCCGAGGATATTATCCCCATTATATGCAAGCATGGCTTTAAGTGGATTGCGACCGACGAGGAGATTCTGGCTGAAAGCCTGGAGGTCCCAGCCAGGCTTGATACGACCAACAGCCTCATCAATTCAGGAGAGCTGTATCGAGGGTACAAATTTCAGAAGGAAAGCGCATCGATCTCGATCTTCTTCCGTGATCATGCCCTATCGGACAATATCGGCTTCGTCTACTCCGGCTGGGACCCGGAACGGGCCGCCGAGGATTTCGTAGGCAAGCTCCGGGCGATTCACGGTAACCTCGTGCGCAGGAATGTGCCTGATCCAATCGTTAGCGTCATACTCGATGGCGAAAATGCGTGGGAATATTATAAGAATGACGGCCATGACTTCTTAACCGCCCTATATACGAAAATTGGAGGTTCCAATTGGCTGGAGACCTGCACTTATGAGCAGTATCTAAATGGCAGGCCTAACCTTCGGCAGATCAAGAAGTTATTTCCAGGAAGCTGGATTAGCCACAATTTCGCTGTTTGGATCGGCCATTCCGAGGATAACAAGGCCTGGGACCTTTTAGGGGCCGTCCGCGACGAGTTGGCGGCGTTTGAAAAGGCTACCCCGGGTTTTGACCAGGATAAACTCAAATTGGCCTGGAAAGAGATTATGATCGCCGAAGGCTCCGATTGGTGCTGGTGGTTTGGCCCCGATCATGTTGGCCCGAACAATGACGATTTCGACAGGCTCTTCAGGTCGCATCTGGCCAATGTCTACCGCTTGACCGATCGCGAGCCACCGCCAGAGCTATTCCAGCCTGTACGGACAAGCTTCATCGATGCTCATTATCTCAAGCCGGTCGATTTCATCAGGCCCAGGATAGACGGCAGAATGACTCATTATTATGAATGGGCGTCGGCCGGCTTCTTTGACTGCGCCAAGGCTGGCTCGACCATGCATAAGGCCGAACGTATCCTATCTGGCATTTGGTTCGGCTATGATGAATCGCAGCTATATTTCAGGCTGGATAGGGGGGTCACAATCGATAAAAAGCGTTTCATATCATACTCTTTTGAGCTCGAATTTATCAATTCCCTCAAGGTGACACTGCTTATCCGCCCAGCAGATAAGAGCGTTACGCTTGATGGCCGAATAGACGATAGAATTGCTTATGCCATTGGTGATATCCTTGAAATCGCAATCCCATTCAATTTGCTTCCGAATATCGAGCAAAATGAATATCTGGTCCGCGTGAGCGTGATAGAGAGTGGCAAGCCATTGGAATCGTGGCCTCCGGCCGAGGCCCTGAAAATTGAATTGCCCAACCCAAAAGAGATACCCTGGGTAGTATAGGCGGTGCGACGGCCGGCGGGGGGTAATCGCTTTCTCTGCTTATTACGTCCTATAAGGTATATTATGTAAACTATTCATCTCAATCAATACCCGCACCGGAGCCCGATGCGGGTCTTTTTATTGAATAACTATATTTAATAGTTTGCCCGGGACGAACACCTTCTTCACTACCTGCCTGCCCTCGATATATTTTGCCACTCGTTCATCATTCGATATGATCTGGAAGAACCTATCTTCATCAGTGCCGGCCGGCACTTTGAAATTGCCGCGCAGCTTGCCATTGACCTGAACCACCATCGTGATTGTATTAAGCTCAAGCGCCTTTGGGTCAGCTTGTGGCCAGCGTTGCGAGAAAATCGTCCTATCGCCGCCAATCATGCTCCAGAGCTCCTCGGAAAGATGCGGGGCCAATGGGGCCATCAATAAGATCAATGTTTGGAGGGAATAATAAAGCTGGGCCCTATTGAATCCCTCTATTTCAGATACCTTCTGCAGATCGTTAACCAGCTCCATGCATGCGGCAATGGCCGTGTTGAACTCCAGGGCATCAATATCCTCGCCGGCGCGCTTAACGGTCAGGTTCAGGCGATAATTCAGGCTGGTATCCATCTGATCGACAGCTGGACAGGTCAATGGAAAGTGCGTCTTGATTTCGGATGCATACTTCGAAACAAGCCTGTAAACTCTTCCCAGAAAACGAGATATACCATTAATACCGGAATCATCCCAATCGCCGCCGAGGCTATATGAGCCCATGAACATCAAATACATACGAAACGTATCCGAGCCATATCGCTCAAGAAAATACTCCGGGTTAATTACATTGCCTCTCGACTTGGACATCTTGGAGCCCTTGCTGGTGATAGAGCCCTGATGCCGTAGTTTAGGAAACGGTTCATCAAAATGAACCAAGCCGATATCGAACAAAAACATACAGAAGAAGCGAGCATACATTAGGTGCATTACAGCGTGCTCGGCGCCGCCGATATACATATCGACCGGCAGCCATTTGCGAACCAGCTCGGGGTTCCATGGCCCTTTTTCGTAAGCGGGATCGAGGTAGCGCAGGAAATACCAGGATGAATCCACGAATGTGTCCATAGTCTCGGTCTCGCGCCGGGCGCCTCCGCCGCACTTGGGGCATCTGACATTGACAAACTCCGGCGACGTTGCCAGCGGCGATTCGCCCTCGCCGGTGGGATGGAAATCCTTGATATTGGGCAAAAGCACTGGCAAGTCGGCTTCCGGAACAGGGACATCGCCGCATTTCTCGCAATGGATAATCGGAATTGGCGCGCCCCAGTACCGTTGCCGCGAAATGAGCCAATCCCGAAGCTTGTAATTGACCCTAAAATCGCCCTGATTTCGTGACTTGAGCTTTTCCGTAACTTTGCTGATGCCGGTCTTGGAATCTAACCCTGTGAACTCGCGCGAATTGACCATCCGGCCGTAATCCTCGTAAGCGCCACGAGTCAAATCGCACGACGAATCATCAGAGGGCTCTATTACCTGCCTTATTTCCAGACCGAACTTTGTGGCAAATTCCCAGTCGCGCTGATCGTGGCCGGGCACGGCCATGACAGCCCCGGTACCATACGAGTATAGAACATAATCGGCGGTCCATATCGGAATGCGTTCACCGTTTATAGGATTCATAGCGAAACTTCCCGTAAAAGCACCGGTCTTCTCCTTTACTGCCGAAAGGCGCTCGATCTCTGAAAGCCTGCCGCTGCGCTCCGTATAGTCGGTCACTGCTTGCCGCTGTTCCGGCGTGGTGATTTTTTCCATCAGCGGATGCTCGGGCGCCAGTACAATATAGGTCACCCCGAACAGGGTATCAGCCCGCGTGGTGAAAACCGGTATCCTCTCCCCCGACTTCTCCTCGGTGAAAATGATTTCGGAGCCCTCAGAGCGGCCGATCCAGTTGCGCTGCATGGCAATTGTTTTAGAAGGCCAGTCGAGCCGGTCCAGACCGCCAAGGAGCCGGTCGGCATATTTGGTGATCCTGAGAAACCACTGTTTAAGGTTTTTATGGGTGATCTCGGTCTCGCAGCGTTCGCAATGGCCGTTTATGACCTGTTCATTGGCAAGTACGGTTTTGCACGATGGGCACCAGTTCACCGGCGCCTCCTTGCGAACCGCCATGCCATGTTCGAAGAATTTTAAGAAGAGCCACTGGGTCCATCTGTAGTACTGGGGATCGCTCGTAGCCAGCTCCTTGGACCAGTCGTACATTGCCCCAATCTGCTTGAGCTGCTCCCGAATATAATCGACATTGGCGGCCGCGGAGATGGCTGGATGAACTCCCGTCTTGAGGGCGTAGTTTTCGGCCGGCAGCCCGAACGAATCATACCCCATCGGCTCGAAGACGTTGTACCCCTCCATCTTCTTCTTCCGGCTCCAGGTATCGGCCGGCCCGTAATTGTACCAGTGGCCGACATGAAGCTTCTCCCCCGACGGATATGAGAACATCACCAGCGAGTAGAGCTTCTTATCGGAATCGTTCAAGTTGATGGAATGATGCCCGTTGTCCTCCCAAAACTTGCGCCACTTGGGCTCGATTTCCTTGAACGGGTGCGAACCTGCGGATACTTCTTTCGACTTTATGTCTGACATTTTCAGGATACCTCAATATTCATTTTAAGCTACTGAATCGCCGATAAGCCAGTTGATGGCCCACGATATCAGCGATATCAGGAAAGCGGCCAGGATAGCAACGCCGAAATTTGCCAGCCGGAATCCGGGGACCAGCGCCGCCACCAGGTATAGGATCAGGCCATTAATTACGAAAATGAAAAGACCGAAACTCAATACCGTTATCGGCAGGGTCAGGAAGATGAGTAGCGGCCGAAGCACCGCATTGAGCAGCCCCAGAATGATGGCCGTAACGATGAGCGATAGCGGGCTTTCGACCTCGACCCATGGAAGGATCATGACCACCACGAAAATCGCAATCGCCGTAATAAGAGTCCTGACCAGAAACCTTCTCACCGCAAACCTCTTTGCTATCCTCTCCCCTATTTACCTTATAAGAAAATAATACGTTATGATAGCGTCATTGTCTGCATTTGGCAACCTGAAAAGATATCGCCGTCGGAAATGCTTACCCGACGGCGCCCGGACATATTTGTCAAAATCGGGATTTCACTCCAGCGCCGAGAAAATATCTCCCTCTACATTGCCCATGGTGACGGCCGTGAATCGGTTTCGCTGAAAGAGCTCACGCGCCAGTTCCGTGATTTCCTCGGCTTTGACAGCGTCGATCCCCGCCACGGTCTCATCGAGCGGTATATATCTGCCAATCAGAAGCTCGTGTTTGGCTATACGGTTCATCCTGCTGGAGGTGTTCTCCAGACCCAACATGAGATGCCCCTTGAGCTGCTCCTTGTTGCGGCAGAGATCGGCCTCGGGAAGCGGCTCTGAGGCAATTCGGTCGATCTCCTTCATGACAGCCTCTATGGCCCGCCTGACATTTTTCCTGTCTGTGGCCAGGTAGATTCCCTGAACGCTGGTATCCTGGAAGTAATCGAGATATGTATAGACGTTGTAAACAATGCCGAGATTGTCGCGCAGCTTTTGGAAGAGCCGCGATGACATCCCGCCACCAAGCATGGAATTCAATATAAACATGGCGGAGCGCGAGGGATCATTGAAATCCCTGGCTGGGACTCCCAGGCAAATATGCACCTGCGAGGACTTTCGCTTTATAGCCTTTCGCAGAGGCCTGAAAACCGGCTTCTTCCTTTTGATTAGGCTACCATCATGATCGCCGGAGCCAAATGCCTGCCTGACAAGATTCACCAGGGTGGCATGGTCCAGATTGCCTGAGGCCGCCACCAGCATCCTGTCGGGACGATAATACTTATTGAGGTGCCGTAGAATCGCCGCCCGGCCCATGCTCTTGACTGTCGCCTTTTCGCCGAGAATGGGACGGCCAAGGGGATGCGCTCCAAAAAAGGCCTGTGCGAATCTATCATGAACGAGGTCCGAGGGAGCGTCCTCGATATCTTTGATCTCCTCGAGTATGACGCGTTTTTCCTTATCTATCTGGCTATTATCAAAAAGGGCGTTCTGGGCCAGATCGAATATTATATCCACCGCCCGCGGAAGATGCTGGTCGAGGATCTTGGCGAAATAACAGGTCTGCTCTCGACTGGTAAAGGCGTTAAGGATGCCTCCGACGGACTCGAGATACGAGGCAATCTGCGAGGCATCCTTGTTCCTGGTGCCCTTGAAAACCATATGCTCGATGAAATGGGAAACACCGGCGTTTTTCTCGTTCTCATCGCGAGAGCCGACATCGATCCAGAGCCCCAGGGAGACCGAGCGGACATAAGGAATGGCCTCGGAGATAATTTTGAGGCCATTCGGAAAAACTGTCCTTTTATAGCTCGAATTCTCGCTGACCAATGCTACCGCCTTTGACGACCACCGGAATGTCGATCCGGCCTGGACGAGCGCGGCCTGTCATCATTGGAGTGTGGCGGCCTGTCCTCGGCGCCCTCAAGGAGCACCCGGCGCGATAGCCTGACCTTCCCCTCGGCATCGATGCCGATGACCTTGACCTTGATCTCGTCACCGAGATTCACGACATCTTCGACTTTGGCGACGCGGTGGTTCTCGAGCTCGGAGATATGCACGAGGCCGTCGACGTTGGGCAGGATTTCGACAAAGGCGCCGAAAGTGGCGATTCGCTTGACCTTGCCGATATATGCCTTGCCGACCTCGGCCTCCTCTATGAGGGCCAGGATCTTGTCCCTGGCGGCCTCCCCGGCGGATTGGTCGACCGAGGCCACGGTCACGGTGCCGTCGTCCTCGATATCGATCTTGGCGCCGGTGGCCTCGATAATAGAGCGGATGACCTTGCCCCCAGGCCCGATAACTTCGCCGATCTTATCGATCGGAATCTTGATCGTGATAATTCTCGGCGCATAAGGCGAAAGATCCGGTTTTGGTTTCGAGATCGCCTCGTTCATCTTGTCGAGCACGAATAGCCTGGCCACGCGTGCCTTCTCGAGCGCGGCGGCCATCAGGTCGATGGTCAGGCCGCCGATTTTGATATCGAGCTGGAACGCGGTGATTCCCTGGGCTGTGCCGGCCACCTTGAAATCCATATCGCCGAGATGGTCCTCGACTCCCAGGATGTCGGTGAGAATGGCGCTGCGGCCGCCCTCCATTACAAGTCCCATGGCAATTCCCGCCACGGGCGCCTTTATAGGAACGCCGGCGTCCATGAGCGCGAGCGAGCCCCCGCAAACGGTCGCCATCGATGAAGAGCCATTAGACTCGAGGATATCGGAAACGATCCGGATCGTGTAAGGAAAATTCTCCTCGGCCGGAATTATCGGATCGAGGGCGCGCTCGGCAAGGGCGCCATGCCCGATTTCCCTTCGACCCGGGCCCCTGATCGGCCTGACCTCGCCCACAGAGTACGATGGGAAATTATAGTGCAGCATATAGCTCTTGAAAGACTCGCCCAGGAGATCATCTATGCGCTGCTCATCCATCTTGGTGCCAAGCGTCGTAACGACCAGCGCCTGGGTTTGTCCGCGCGTGAATATCGCCGAGCCGTGGGTGCGAGGCAGGACGCTGATTTCAATCGATATATCGCGGATATCGTTCAGTCCTCGTCCATCGGCACGAACACCGTCGTTCAGAATCATGGCGCGCAAATCGGCGCTTTCGATATCGCCGATTAGCTTCGCGATGTCCTTTTCAGATTCAGGAAAGCGCTCTGTCAGGGTCTCAACTGTCTCGACCTTGATAGCCTCGATGGCTTCTGCCCTGGCCTGTTTCTCCTTGATCCTATTGGCGGTCTTGATCTTCTCGGACGTCATTGCGGTCAACGCGGCTACCAGTTCAGGATTAATTTCGCGTTTAACAACCTCTTTTTTCGGCCGGCCGACTCGAGAGGCAAGCTCATCGATCATGGCCACGACTCTTTTAATATGCTCATGTCCGAACGCCAGAGCCGCTACCATGTCCTGCTCGGCAATCTCCTGTGCGCCGCCTTCGACCATCATGATGTAATCCCTGGTGCCGGCGATAATCAGGTTGATATCCGAATTCTCAAGTTGTGAGAATAGCGGGTTGACTATGAATTTCCCGTCGACCCTGCCGATTCGAACCGCCCCGATCAGATTATGAAATGGGATATCAGAAATCGCCAGCGCGGCCGAGGCGCCGTTGATTCCGAGTATGTCGCCGTCGTTCTCTTGGTCGGACGACAGGACCTGGATCATCACCTGGACCTCGTCGTTGTATCCCTCCGGGAATAGAGGGCGTATCGGCCTGTCGGCGAGGCGGGCGGAAAGGATTTCCTTCTCGCTGGGTCGTCCCTCGCGCTTGAAAAATCCGCCGGGGATCTTTCCTGCCGCATACGATTTCTCCCGGTAATCCACCGTGAGAGGGAAAAAGTCGCGTTCCTCGGCCGCGGGGGCGCTGACTACAGCCGCCAGGACCATGGTATCGCCGAGGCGAACCAGAGTTGCGCCGCTGGCTTGCTTTGCGACCCGGCCGGTTTCGATTGATAGGGTTCGACCGTCCTCAAGACGTAATTCTGCTGTTTCCAATTAATTCCTCCAATAAACCCGGACAGTTACTTTCTCAGGTTTAGATTTTCGATTAGCGCCCGATAAGCCTCCAGATCGGAGCCCTTGAGATATTCAAGAAGACGGCGCCTTTGCCCCACCATCCTCAGCAGTCCCAGACGAGAGTGATGATCCTTCGTATGAGTTTTCAGATGGCCGGTCAATTCATTAATGCGAGCGGTTAACAGGGCTACCTGAACCTCGACCGAACCGGTGTCAGTATCGTGCAGGTGGTACTGCCTCACAATGTTACCCTTCGCTTCCTTCGTAAACGTCAACTTAAAGCCTCCTTATTTGAAAATTTCTTTCTAATTTCAATTTCATCAAGCTTCATTTGCTGGGCCAATTCGCCCGGTGTCTTGAATTTTTCGGGCGGCCTGATATAATCGGTAAGCTCCAGGGCGGCATGATCGGAATCGGTCTTTCCGCCAAAGTCAAACAGGTTGACCTCGACCGATATGGAGGTATCGCCGAATGTCAGCCTGGCGCCGATATAGGCCATACCGGCGTACTGAACCCCATCGAAACTGGTCAATGCGGAATAAACTCCATCCTTGGGCAGAAGTTTCCCTGACGGTATGGCCAGGTTGATTGTGGGAAAACCAAGCCCCTTACCGACCCCGTGCCCCTTAATGACCTTGCCGGTCATAAAATAATTATACCCAAGGGCCCTTCTGGCGAGGTCGAATTCTCCCGCCTTCAGCAATTCCCGGATTATGGTCGATTTCACGGTCTGGTTGTTAATCTTGAATTCCGGCACAACCAGGAAATCGAAACCATCGGATTTGGACATGCGTTCGAGGAGTTCCTTATTGCCACTGCGGTCCTTGCCGAAGGCGTGGTCATACCCTATTACCAGCGCCTTCATCCCCATTTTGTCAATTAACACGTCCCGCACGAAATTTTCGGGCGGGTACGAGGCCAACTGGCGGTTGAAATCGAGGATGACCACGGTATCGACTCCGATTTTCTCGAACAACTGCAGTTTTTCCTCGAGCGTAGTCAGCAACTCCGTGGGTCCCCTTCGGCCAAGGACGATCTGGGGGTGTGGATGAAATGTCAGGAGCACCGGGGCAAGGCCCTTATCGCGGCCATGCTCGAGCATGGTCGATATTATTCTCGTGTGGCCGGCGTGGACGCCATCGAATGACCCCAACGTGGTAATGACATTGGAGAGGCCCGATGCCTCGAGCTCATTTATCCCGAATATGACCTTCATCTATTACCCTCAGATATGCGCCCATAATCTCGGAAGGGCTGAGCTTATCGACGGTTCTCCAATTCATATTCAGCCTGGCCAGGGCCAGGACCTTCTCGTCTTGATCGAGCAGCAGCGACAGCTCTCCTCCGCCTCCCCGATAAGCATCATCTACAAAATATTTCTTGACCAGCGGCCGTCCGCCAAGCACAGCCCCGCGATATTGTTCTTTGATCCTGACTCCCGGCAGCATTGGCAGGGCTTCCCTGAGCGGCCGGACTAAGTCGAAAGGTTCTTCCGATTCCATCAAATCGGAAAGGCCTATGGCCTCCGATACGTTAAATGGCCCTACTTCCATCCGCCTTAGAATTTTGAGGTGGCCACCGCATCCGAGCTCCTCGCCCATTTGAAAAGCGAGGCTTCTTACATAGGTGCCCGATGAACACTGAATATCAAGAGCCACCTCGGGCCATGAAAAATCCAGGAACTTAATGCTTTTAATTTCAACGACTTTCAATCCCGGGTTGAATTGGCTTCCCCTGCGGGCCAGCTTGTAGAATTTCCTTCCCTGTCGCTTGGCTGCAGAATATGGAGGGATCTTCTGCTCTATCTTGCCCATGAACTTGGTAAGCAATTTAGCGAATTCCCCTTGTCCCACCTGTCCGGGATCGAATCGGCCGGTGACCTCGCCATCGGCGTCGTACGTATCAGTCGTCGTCCCGAATGAGAACCTGGCCACATAACGCTTCGGCATGCCGACAAGCCAGCTTGAAAGAAGCGTCCCCCTATCGATTAACATGATCATAAGCCCGGTGGCACTCGGGTCAAGAATGCCGGTATGGCCTATCCTACGGGTCGTGAGCTTGCGCCTGAGGTAGTTGACCACGTCGTGCGAGGTCATCCCGGCCGGCTTATCGATAAGCATTATGCCGTTCTTAGGAAGCATCGATATAACCCTCGGCTTCGGAGAGAACCTCTCTGACAACATCATTAATCCGGCCCTTGATCGTGAAACCAGCCGCATTGACATGGCCGCCGCCATCATACTTTTTTGCGAATGATGCTGCGTCGATGCCATTTTGCGAACGGATTGAGACTTTGATCTCGCCGTTGCCCGTCTCCTTAAATAACATTCCCATGCGCACATCGGCAACTGCCAGCGAGTAATCGACGAAGCCCTCGGAATCCTCTATGCGGGCTCGGGCCTTATCGACAATATCGCTGGTAACGGTCATATATCCTATGCGGCCGCCGGCGGCCGTACCCAAAGTCGCCAATGTATAACCGAGGAGACGCAAGGTCGCCGCCGATGACTTGGAGAAAATCTGGTCGAATATCGCTTTCGGATCGGCCCCATGCTCCACAAGCGTGGCGGCAATTTTCATGCCTCTGGCGGTGGTCGATGCAAACCGGAAATTCCCGGTATCGCAAATTACTGCGGCATAGAGGTTCTTTGCGATTAGTGGGGTGAGCTCATAGCCGCCGTCGCTCAAAATAATATAAATCAATTCACCGACAGCGCAGCTCTTGGCATCCACCAGGTTTACGTGCCCATAATTCTGATTATCTATATGGTGATCGATATTGACCACCGTGGCCGATTGCGGGATGAGTTCCCTCACAAAACCGATTCTGTCGAGAACCGGGCATTCGAGCACGATGACGACCTCCGGCTCGATTGGCAGAGGCGCGTTGGAATAGCTGATGGTTTGGTCAGCATCGAGAAATGCATATTTCTCGGGGACAGCGCCCTGATTGATAACGAGCACCTCTTTGCCGCGACTCTTGAGCGCGTGGAATAATCCCAGTTGCGATCCGATGGAATCACCATCGGGATCCTTGTGCGACGTGATCAGAAATCGCAGCTTATCGGTCAAAAGCTCGAGGATTTGTTTTATTTCAGGACTTGGGTTCATCTTTCTTCAGTTGTTCCAAAATCTCATTTATCCTCATGACATTTTCGATGGAGGCGTCGTAATGGAATGTCAACTCCGGCAGCGCGCGGATCCTCATCCTGCGCCCTATCATGTGCCTGATAACGCCGGCGTGGCGCCGGAAGTATTCGTCGCAATGTTCAACGCCCTCATCGGAACCATAGGCCGAGTAAAAAACTTTGGCGAATTTAAGATCGCGGGTGATCTCAGCCCTGGTAAAAGTAATCATGGCCGGCGGCGAATCCTTAAGCTCATTGGCTACTATTTCGGATATCTCCTTGATAATTTGACTTTGAAGCCTGTCGACGCGCGAAAAATCCATTATCCTACCGCCATTCTATCTCACAGTGTGTCATGATAGCGTCGCTCCTATCCCTGATGGAATCCTGGACCCGGGATAGAACGCCGTTGGCATATGTCGAATCCTCGGAGATGACAGCAATGCCGAGCTGGGCAGTGCGCCATATGTCCTGGTCGCCTATCTCAGCGACCGAGACGTTAAAACCGTTGCGAATTCGATCCTTAATGCTTTTCAGGACGCGGCGCTTGTCCTTGAGAGAGTTTGCGTGAGGTATCGAAATGCTAACCCTGAGTATTGCCACAACCATCTGTTCTTAAGCGCCCGATTCCAGCCGGCGGGCCTCCTCCACCTCGGCGAAGACCCTGATCGTATCTCCCTCCTTGATGTCGGACACGTTTTCGATACCGATCCCGCATTCAAAACCGCTGTTGACCTCTCTGACATCATCCTTAAACCTTTTCAACGACGTTATGGTGCCCTCGCCCACTTTGACGCCGTTGCGGAAAACCTCGGCCGCGGCCCCGCGCTTGATGGTGCCATTCTTGACATAGCTTCCCGCTATGAAACCCATCTTTGGTACTCTGAAGAGCTGTCTCACCTCGGCCTCGCCGAGGTTTACCCTGACGATTTCCGGAGCCAGCAACCCTTCGAGGGCCGCCTTTATATCGGCCTCGACTTCGTAGATAATCTTATACAGGCGGATGTCGACTTTCTCACGCTGGGCAAGCTCGGCGGCCCGCGGCTCGGGGCGGACATGGAAACCGATTATGATCGCTTGCGATGCCGCCGCCAGGAGAACATCCGATTCCGATATGGCGCCGACACCTCTATGAATCACGTTGACCTTGACCTCCTTATGCTGAATCCGGGCCAATGTATCGGAAAGGGCCTCCACCGAACCGTCGACATCACCCTTGATAATAAGGTTGAGATCCTTGATCTGCCCCTCCTTGATGCGATCGTAAACCTCGGTGAGGGTCAGTCTCTTAAGGGTGCGGAAGTCCTTCTCGCGTTTGAGTCGAAGCCTCTTGTGGGCAATTTCTCTCGCCTCGGATTCATCCGCCAAGACCATGAACGTATCACCAGCCTGCGGAACACCGTTGGCGCCCAAAATCTGCACCGGGGTCGAGGGCGAGGCTACCTCGACACTTTTGCCCCGCTGGTCGAACATGGCGCGAACTCGGCCAAACTGAGTGCCGGTCACGAATGGATCGCCAACCCGGAGAGCCCCTTTCTGGATAAGAATCGTGCACACGGGTCCTTTGCCTCGATCCAGCCTGGCCTCAATAATAACCCCGTGAGCCTCGCGGTCGGGATTGGCCTTAAGCTCCATCATCTCGGTTTGCAGGAGAATCATCTCCAGAAGCTTGTCCACGCCCACGCCGGTTTTGGCGGAAACCTCAACCATGATGGTCTTGCCGCCCCAATCCTCGGTGACGAGATTATGCTTGGCAAGGGCCTCACGAATCCTCTCGGGATTTGCTGTTGGCAAATCAATCTTGTTAATGGCGACTAAGATCGGCACCCCCGCTGCCCTGGCATGATCTATGGCTTCGACTGTCTGGGGCATCACGGAATCATCGGCGGCCACCACCAGAACCACGATATCGGTCGAATGCGCTCCCCGCGCCCTCATGGCCGAAAACGCCTGGTGGCCGGGGGTATCGAGGAAGGTGATATTGCCGTTGGGCAACTCCACCTCATATGCTCCGATGTGCTGCGTAATTCCGCCCGCCTCGCCGGCAATGACATTGGATTTGCGGATGTAATCGAGAAGCGAGGTCTTGCCATGATCTACGTGCCCCATGATGGTCACGACCGGCGAACGGGACTTGAGAGTGCCGGGTTCGTCATGGACTTCCTCTTCCTCGCCGATTTGCTTTGATTCCTCAATATTGAAGCCGAATTCCAGCGCCAGCGTGCCGATCGTATCCATATCGAGGCGTTGATTGATGGTGGCCATCATGCCCAACTCCATGCACTTGGCCACGACCAGCGCCGGGCGCACCCCCATCAGGCCCGCCAACTCGGATACGGTCATATACTCGGTTACCTTTATGACGTTTGTCGGCTCGTTCTCCTCTTCCGCCATCCCGGGTCGTTCGTCCCGTCGATGGAAACGTTTTTTCTTGCCCACGTCGAGGCTGGACATTGTCCTCTTGAAACTGGCATGTATTGCCTTGAGGTCGACGACTTTCTCTTTTTTCTTTTTGCGACGATCTTTTTTCTTCTTGAGGATAGGCCTCTTTTCCTCTCTGGGCAGCTCTTTCTTCTTGGGAACTGCGGCGGGGGCGGCGGGGCGAAGTTCGGCCATCATGCGG